>Ga0126342_10010816_pt1 | contig 16336 bp, 9 predicted proteins | sample Cyp1metagenome_FD_92528 | JGI IMG/M metagenome (GOLD analysis project Ga0126342, IMG submission 92528) | Coral microbial communities from Lord Howe Island, Old Settlement Bay, Australia - Cyphastrea 1 metagenome | ecosystem: Host-associated > Invertebrates > Cnidaria > Coral ... | reverse complement strand
GGGAAACCTGGTTTTGTTTTTTGGGTTGAAACATTCTTTTTCCGGTTGGAGTCGAGATCTCAGTTGCTGTTCAGGGTTCCAGGACGGTTCACTTGTTGGCATTGGGAGGCTTCAGGAAACACAAAAACTATTTGGAACTTCAATCCAATCCATTCCTGATAAAACAGGTTTATGAAATAGGGCTTGCCATATTACCCAGATTTTGCAGCACTTGTAGACTTGGGACATTGCGAGATTGCCGTGCGATACGAAACCAAGCCTCCTCATCGCAGCCGTGCAGTTTAACCCTTCATCAACCACACAGTCGTTCAAATTTGGCACGCAAGCAATGGAAATCATCCCTAGCAAAAAATGCGCAAAATCTTTGTCCGAATGACTTTCAGCTCATGAACAATTTCCCAAACTATCCGGGTATTTGTTTCATCTATATAACAATCAAATTTAGGTATTCATATCAAAACCATGTCCCAACTATCCATGCATGATAATCTCATACACTCACATCATCCCAACTCTTTCCATACAAAAACTGGGCTAGTATACCCATTATGACTTGGGACTCTTACAATTTTTTTACCATCTTTTTCACAGTACTTGGAGGGTCTAAGGTGCCTTGAATTCCACTTGTTGCTGAACATCCCATTAAATCTCCACTCATTTTCAGTGAATTCCCCCTAAGACCCCCATTCTTCATGGAAAAAATATCAATATGGGTCAACATGATCAAGCAAGATGGGATCCATTACCATCCCAACTAATCTAGTTAATTATTCTGTTTTGAGGACATTGGGCAGGGTCTTGATCCTTTCCCATGGTGGTACAACCCATGAACCGATGCCCCCAGCTGCAGGGCCTCTCAGACTCATCCGAATCAGCTGTGGCCGTGGTGCCAGGGCGTACCCGATCCTGTAGCCGTCTGGAAAGACGGATTTCATGGGAAAACATTCTCTACAATTGATTCTGCAAGTTGAGATGTTTAACTGTTTAATGATGTTTATGGGAAAATCATCTGATGTGGAAACCAATGGGACAATAAGCTTTAAGATTGGATTGCATGGATCTGGATGTGTCTGAAACTGCAAAATGGTTGGGCCCAAAATTTGAGCAAGCTCAAGGAGAAAAGCACCATATTTTCAAAGAACCTCACTTAGTAAGTAGTTGGTAAGTGAGGTTAAAGGAGAAGTATGGACAAGCCCAAGGAGAAGTATGGACAAACCCAATTGGGGGAATTTATTTCAGCAACCAGGTGATTAGCCAGTTTCCAAGGTGATCCTCCAAGCCAGTGGTTCAACAGAAACGGTTATAACGGCCAAACTCTTGACATAACTCAGGGAACTATAGCTACCTCCGCTCAAGTACCAGCCATGTACTCTAGTGTGTATTGCGCAACGTGCAGTTGTTTTTTGGTGTAAATGAGGGTTATAAGTACAGTACCTACAGGGACGGCTTGTGTGTAAGATGAACTCATTCAGCGAAGGAAGTTCTACTTTTACAATGGAACACTTGTTTGGCTCTCTGTTAAAGCAGTACCTTGCGACAGTGCAGTTCTTGATAGCTTTGGAAACCTTTGGGATATTTAAAATGTAATGCAATACTGGGTACAGCATAGCAAACAAACCCGGTGCAATGTCAGCAAACTAAGCTTGAAAGATTGGCAATACTCAAAGAGGTCTGCCCAACAGATCAGAGTTGGATAGATCGAATATTTGATTAGTTACAAATAAATAGCTTTGACATGTGCCTGACTTTACTAAATCTGCGCACATGATCGCAATCAACTTTATTTGCGGACGCCATTATTTTGTCTGGTTACTCGTCCATACATCCGCAGAAATACATTCATCCCACCCACATTGTCGTACCTTGCCATGTCTGGGAGAAATCATGATTCACCCGTGGATTTAGGGGTTTTCAAACAAATCCATACAAAGTGGAATCCCGAAAAGATAGACTCAAAAGATGGGTAAATTAGCCAATTAGCTTATAATTTGTGCTGTAACTGCAGCTGGATGGAACACATATAAAACTTAGGCCCACTTTGTACTTGCACGCACATCCCAGTTGGTAAATGGCATATGTAACCCATGTAATTATAAGTGATGGTATTCATGGATATCCATCCTTTATATAAATGACTATAAACATTTAGATGTTTTCCAAAACGGGTGTACCCCCAAATCATCCAAGTCATGAATTACCATGACTTATAGTACTGAAACAACCATGGTGACTTTGGGATTCTCCATGGCTTCAGAACCCCTCCAAATTTTACAGATGCTTATTCCATAGGTTGGCTGGTTCATCCCCATGTCCAGACACACCCAAGCTCAGATTAGTTGGTTCTACATCCCATTAAATCTTCATTAAACATCATTAAAACATACCCTCGGGTAACTTAAAATAACTATTGAAAATGGCCATTTATAGTTGATTTACCCATAAAACATGGTGATTTTCCACAGCTATGTTAGTTTACCAGAGGATAGATTCTTAAATCTCCAATATAAACATCACTGGTTGGTGGTTTCAACCCCTCTGAAAAATATTAGTCAGTTGGGATGATTTTTCCCAATATATTAAAAAATAAAAAAGGACCCAAACCACCAACCAGATCACTATAGACTGGCCCCATGACATCCCCATCCAACCCTCACCTGAGGCCGTGCAAAGATTCCTTCCGTGGCCCTTGGCAGCTCTGGCGGTACAGTCCTGGGAGATGTTTCGGACTGGGTGGACAGCCAAACTGCAAGATATGCGGAAACACATGATTTTAAGAAGTTTAATGGAATTGAATGGATATTAATTCGGATTTGAGGAAGATGAATTGAACATTAATTATTGGAGAATAGTAGGGATTTACTGAGATGTTCAGCAACAAGTGGGAGTTGAAGGCACCTTAGACCCTCCAAGTACCCATAAAGGGTGACAGTCCCAAAATAATGTGTATATCACCCATTTGTCCAAGGTACTTGGAGAATCTAGGGTGATGTGAGGAAAACACATCTGACAATGGCATCCCCTGATCGTATGAAATAGCCCATCTAAATTGTGCCCCTACATGATGCGATTCAGTACTTAGCAAAAGGGGTCCAGGGAGTATTTAAAATTAGTGCACTTAAGTGACTTAAGCAAGAAACATCAGATTTAGCCAGCAAACATTGGGATCTGATTAACAACATTTCGGTTTTACTGTAAACAACTAACTAACTAATGTTATTTTGATGAACAACAATGGAGGAGTTTGCCCAGCAAACTTTCCTCATTTAGATGCTCTGTGGTTCGGGGATGATACCCATCCATCATCTATAGTGATGGTTGGGTCATGGCGATGTCGCTCTCATGTATACATGGATATTAAACCACAATCATGATGATTTATACTGTCGGTTTTGAAATGCCAAACAACCCCTCTGGAATGTTCAGCTGAGGGCTTGCAATTCAAGAGGAAATGGCGTGGGACCCCCCCTTGTCAATCATCTAGTGATATGAATCGGGGTTAACTTCCAACCAAACAGTTTGAAAGTAACACATAGGTGAGACCATCACACTTTCTATTGCCAAATTGTGTCAATAAAAGAAGAAACCATCCAAGTCTGGCGAAGTTCATGACAATTCTCCCAAAAAAGCATCAGCCGTCATCCACATCGCCATGGAAAATCCGGATCATCCTACGGATCGTAGGTAGTTACAGTAATATTCTTGGTTCCCCTAAAAAAGTGGATTATCCCATTTATGAATTGGCCATACAATGTCAGGTCCCCTAGATAGCTAAGTTGGTTTATGATTCCAACAACTAGCGTGTATGATACTTTGAACTAAAGTACTCAGTTTAGAAACCAACAAACATCATATTTAAGATTCCACATAGGTATGAACCAGTCTGAAACTGGAAGACCTGCAGCCACACGAAAAAATGGTGTCCTCACAGGTGGTGACTCTGCAGGAATTGGCGACCAGTTGGGATTCACGTTCCTCCCACGGCGGTTGCAACCCTGAAAATAGCCTGTGTTCGTTGTTGTTCAAAAGCCTAAATATCAAATCTTATGTGCATATATATATATACCGGAACCAAGCTTTAGCATCTCTTGCTGGTATTTACAATAAAGAAACCTTTTATTTTGGTGTTCATATGCCCGTATAGATAGGTTCTCTATATATCTCTATATATACCATAAAGTTCATACTTACGAATGAATAATCCCTTGTCGGGAATGAACCTTTAAAGATCACAGGTACTGGACCAACTGATGCCAACTGCCAGCTCCGTCAGGAAGCAGCTCATAATTGACGGCTAGTTTATGGATAATTAATGGATAATGAAGGTGCTCAACCATATGGATAATACAAACAAGATCAAACAAGATGAGTGTCAAAGACAATCACTCTGAAATACACTGAAAGTGGGGAATTTGGTGTAACCTCCTTATGGCCACTGAATCATGGGAAATGGATCCACCAAATTAGGAGTACTGAACGATAATTATCATGGTATTCCACCATCAACTTTGAGTGGCACTTTGAGCAATTCCCAGCAGAGAAAAAAACACAACGCAGAAAAGATACGCTTGGATGCGTGGTCTACTCAGTAGGTGGTTCACAACCATATGGCACTGTACCCCAAATAGATTCCATATGGTCTATTACCTATTATAAACTGGGATGCACATCCAAACACTCCTTCGTTCTGTCCGAAAATAGTGTCCTTCTAACCTAAAATCCCGTGCTCATCATTTTCCCTTTTATCGTTCATGGTTGGGAGCTCCCATTTTTCGGGACCACCCCACGTGCCACGTGCCATGCCGAGGGTCCTGCTGATCGGCGCCTCATCATCTGCCGACCGGGACCGGGGAGAGCTCGGCGGCAGGGTACTGGCCCAAAAGCTGCAACCGCCGAGTGGTGTATACATCACTCCCATAGCTGTTGGATTTTTGAATATTGATGATTACCGATGCTGTTTTATGATGATATTGTGTGATATTTTGTATATATAATTAATTATAACTATAGATATGTTATTATTATAGTGTTCTAAATGGTTCTATTGTTGGAACTACCAACCTTTCGAATTGATGTGCTCGTCTCGCATGTGTGCTCTGTTGTAGTTCAAGATTATCAGACTAAAAAAACAAATTGGCCCGAAATTGTTACTAAAACTAAAACAACATTGTATCAGAACAACTGTATGATATCAAAAGTGTAGCAAAGTATTGGAAGACGTACCATCAGCTGCGTGGAGGATCTTGGTGTTCATGCAGAATAAAGCACTAATTTCAGCTAACGCCAGCCAAGATCTGTACAGCTCTTCGAGATTCAAGACAAGGTGTTGAAATACAGGGGTGAGCATCCTTCAAAAATAAAGAACAAAACTGTTTTGCATATGTTTGGGTTACAGCATACATTGCAAGGATAAAACCAGGACAGACTCTCGGAGAGAGTCTAAACCTGCTGCAATCTACCCCAACATGACTTTGGCTCAACATGTGGCCAATGAAACCACCAATCTAGTCGCTTCAATAGAATACCATCCAAATCCATCCAAGTTTTGGGTTTACATGACAGCTACCACCTAGCGACCAAACATCGCAATGGAACATCTTCCATGTCTAGATAAATAACGAGAAGGTATGAGGCATTCAAAAACTCACAGATCTGATGGCAATCATTTGCCTATACTTTTAAAAAAGCAGTTCCAATGAACTGAGTAGATATATACCGTATATAACCATACTATATCCATCCATATCCCAATTTATGAAGGTTTGAAATCATGGTTATTTTAAAAAAATATTTATACTTCATCTGCCCCCCCCAGCTATACCCGCACCCGTCCACGTCCTGACAGGGGGTGACTCTGCCGGTATCGGCGATGACTGAATGCGTTGAGGAAAGCTGGGCGGGAGCTTCCTGGTGTGGAAAGCGATGTGGCAACCATCAACAAATGTGCTGAGGGTATCTACCTAGACCCTCCAAGTATTCCTTGGAGAATGAGACAATATAATCGACCATTATTTCAGCATATTTCAGCTATTTTTATGGCTACCTAGTGTCAGGGTCTAAGTAGAGGTTTCTTTGTGTTTCTCATGTTCGTTTTGCTCATATAAAACGCGTTTCCAGACAAAATTGAGCTGTCTGAGCGTTTGACGCAACAACAGTGTGAGACATGAGATGCAAAAACAAAAGACACAAATATGTCTATCTTCGGTGGAGGAAACGCGCTACTGTGTCACCAAGAACCACCCCCGTCTAAGCTGCACAAGAACAAACACTGTTTGCTGATTTTTAGTCCGTTTGATCGATTTTGGTTCGATTTGGAGTGTGTTCGAATCCGTCTTTTTAGTGCATAACAATGCTTGTGCAACTCACACTATTTGCAGTGACATTTCTTGGATAGATAGCCAAAGCGTACGACCCGATTCAATTCAATTACAAACCTGACATGGGTAAAAACAAGTCAACAAACAATGCACACAGGAATGCATCTAGGTCAATCGCCACTTTTTTGAGTGACCGTGTAAAACCGATTACTCAACAACCTAAACAAACAGTTTTTTTTGAGCGTTGGAAGATCCAGGATATTGCAAACACATAATATGACGTCATATTGAAAAACGGATCTAGGTAGTTCCGCAATTGCGACATCGAAAATCCAACGCACAAATTTTGAGACTAGCTTTTGGCTGGGCAATTTCTTGCACACAAGACATACGACTAAAAACGAACACCACTTTGCAATGAACAGATCATGCACTCATTGGCATGCCGGTCCTGACAGCTGGTTTCTCATCTTCATGTTCCCCCGACGGACTGGAAGCAACCCCAATACGTTGCGGAGTGCTTGGCGGCAGGTTCCTGCAATCAAATGCCATGCGCCAGGAAAAACACAATGTGGCATATACAAACTACAGTGGCTTTGGAAACAGTGACAGACCAGGTTAGAGTTGACCGGAACTGCAGCAGCAGGTGCTTATTTTTGTCACAAGACGCAACGCTATGTCTGCGGCAACTTTAGGCAATGAGGAACATCTGTGCAACCGCGAGTCCAGAGCAAACCAAATCAATATGTGAACGAAAGCTGCAAAAGCCACAAACACAGCGCATTGCGATTGCAGACAAGCACCTCTAATACTTCAAGATCTGCATGCAAAGACCTGTTTCAAAATTTCATTGCAAGTTCTTCTCACAAAGGCCTGAACAAAATTTTGGTCAATCTCGCCATACACCAGGAAACCTCAGAGAATCTCTAAGATTGGCAAAGAGGGACCAGCTAGAGAGGATCTTACAAGATCGTTTCGCAAGAACCTCTTAAGAGCATCCCACCGAAGCTTTCATACAAGCGCATCTAATAAATAACATCTTCAAACATCTTCAATATCTTCATTCATGCAAGGACTTTCACAAGGACATCTACTAGACCTTGGTCAAGATCTTCACTCAAACCGTGGATCTCTCAGAGAATCTCACGAGATGCGTCCTATACAATGTCTTTATACAACCACCTCCTAAGAGCATCCCAGAAGAGCTTTCGTACAAACACCCGCTACTACAGGGTATCTCCAAGATCATCATGCAAGATCGCGCAAGGACATCATACAGAGCACTTCACTAGGATGTGCTAGAACATCCACAAGGTCTTCCAACAAGGACGTGTACAAGATCATGCAAGTAGAGGATCCTCTCACAGAGACTTCTACAATACCTTCGTCAAGATCTGCATATGAGGGGCCCACTATGAAACTCTCGCAAGATCCTAATAGAAGGATCTTCCAGAGAAACCATAGTTCATAAGGCCTCTGTGAGAAGCAGCTAACAATGTTAGCACCGCACCACAACGAGAGCGATCCGACACGCACAAAGTGCTGAGAAGGTTGTGAAAGCCATATCAAACTGAGCACCGTGCCACAACAGGAGCCGTCCAAGGCGCACAAAGTGACGAGAGGCCTGGGCGAGCTATATGGAAAAAACACCGCGGCAAAAAGTTCGCGATCTCACACGCACAAAATGACGAGAACGTTTGCACGTGCGATATCAAAATGAGCACCGCGCCGGCACATCGAGAGTGGTTCAACATGCACAAAGACAGATGTGCGAACACATGTTTCAATGTAAGTTTATACTCCACCACGCACACCAGAAAAAGTTAAATTTGATGAAACTGGGAAAAAGGATGTTTTACCTAGGCATCCGAACTCATGCGCCTGCCCGGTAAATTATCATCATGCACCAAACCCAAAAGCGACGGTGATAACCTCAAAAAACGAACGTTTCCAGCCTTTCAGAATTTCATGCAAATCATCATCGGAGTTTACAAAAAAAACAAAAACAAAATGTGCCTGCCACGAAATGAGGACATCCGCAACCACCTCTCAGTTCGACCCATGCCTGCCAACATTTTAGCAACATGCACGAAGTACTGCGCCTGCTACACGGATGGAAAAGTGTCGAAAGTCTTGCCCTTGTCACACAGAACGACGTTCCAGACCTCAAAATTCCTGCCACAAAAAAGGACCCCTTAGTCCTTAAAAAAAAGTTCCCCCCCCATATTTTGGGACTTACGCCCCTTTGTCCCTTTTTTAAAACACGTTATTTTGCCATTTTGTTACAACTTTCAAGAAACACATTTATTTTTTGTAACTTTTGGCGCTTTCATTGTTTTGGGACATATTAGACTCGACATATTCATCAAATTGAGGCGTTGATTAGAAGTAAATCCTATCGTGACGTCCCTCCATTTGCTTGTCAAATCAGAGTTCGAAACCTCGGGCTGGGCTAGAATCTTTCTGCACAGCAGGATGCATGGAAACAACTGCAAGCATGGTGAATGATGGGCAATGATGGGCTCCCAGCAACAGTTTTTAGGCCCATCAAGTTGGTCCTTTCAGCAAGCCCGGGGTATCTACTGGTTCCATTGTGACAACATTCCCATCAAACCATTTTTGCGACTATGCAAAATTTCTGTCTTTGTCCAGGGGAAAAAGGAATTTCGGACTTTTTGAAGGAAACACAATTTTCACAGAAGCCAGTTTTACAACAATAAAGCGTCTTACACCACTGAACACAATTTGGGGAACAGTAGCCTTTTGGATCGTCGCTTTTTAGTCAAGAAACGTCGGATGTTTACAAGGCGGCTTTACAAATTTTGGAGAAGTAACGCAAAAACAAACAAAAAACGCATGTGGCAGAGCAAAAGCCGCCTTTGGACCTTCAAAAAGGCGCACTTCTTTGCTGAAGAAAGGACAGGCAAAGCAGCAATCACAAAACATTGAATTTTGGTAGTGAAAAACGATCGAAAAATAGTGCCAGAATTACGTAATTTCTACGACGCCTTTTTACGCAAAATTACGCCTTTTTACGCCCTTTCACGGGTCGAACTACGGGTCCACGTACGTAGGCATTTCGCATGTTCTACGTAATTGGCAAGTCTCTTGCAAGGTGCAACATATTTTGTACTTGTTTGTTGGAATCATGCCGCCAGAAAAGCTTATCCTAGATGTGCAAATCCGAATAGAAAAGCATATGTTTATGAAAAGATGACTAGACATGCAGGAAAACTGGCGGAACCAAGGAAAAGTCTGCATTTTGATGCAGTGTTTTTGACATTACGTACAAGTTGCTCAAAATTGCACTCAAATGTTGCAAGATTTTCCCGGGCACACATCTTGTTATTTTTTTGCAGGTTTTTGGCTCCAGAAATTGCAAATACGATCCAAGAGGGTATAGATAGATACGTCCAAATTTCAAAGTTTGTGCATTTTTCTTGATATATAGTATGATTTGCAATCTATGAACTGTTTTCTGAAATCATCTCTGAAATCTAGATACTATTTAGTATGAAACCTTGAGAGTTGCTACTCTCTAGCTCCAGAACGCTCGGTTGACAGACCAGGATCATCATTTGTCGGTTTGAGCAACAACGCGTTTCTTTTTTGCAATTTAGGTTGAAAAAAGTAAACATCCTTGAATCTGTTTCCCTCTGGCAGGGAGTTTTCCGACTCAATGACGATTTTATTTGAGGCACCGGAAGCACATCAGGCTCAATTTCTTCCTAACAGAGTTGCAGCGAACAATGTCCGCTCTAGGAAGATAGTCTGCCATGAGCAAACCACAGGGATGGGACGCAAACAACGGTACAAATGGCTTCAAAAAAAAACGATTTTGACATTTCCACTTTACACCCCTTTGGGCACTGAAATCCATAAATGCGGGTCTTTAATTCAAAAACCAGGTTTTAGTCAAAGACCCTAACAAATGAGGTCCTGGGAGGGCTAGGTATATATATATGTAATAAAAATATATATGTAAATATATATATATATATGCAAAATATATATATATATATATGTAAAATATATAAATATATATATATAAATATGTAAATAAATATATATATATATATACATCATACAATATCTAAAAGACAATGAAGGTTTGGCCAAACTACAAAAAATAGTTGACACTTTGCAAAAAATGATGATTTAGGCAAAAATTGCCGATTGGACCATCTCCTTAAAATATCCCAAGAGAACAACCAATTTTTCCACGCTCCCCAAAGATCAAATGCAAAGCTGAAAGACAAGAATCGCTACGCATGCCAGCCTGCCTATTTAAGAAGTTCTAGAACATACAGCCCCCATTGCAAATACGTATAAATACGTGTTTTCAAATTTAGTTTGTCTTTGGCTGAATAGTTGTCTGCCTCAAACGCAAGGAGACTTAAAAGAGGTCATGTGGAGTCATGTGTGGTTGTGTTGGTCATGTAAGGTTTGTAGAAAAAAACATATAGTCGAACACGGAACGCTAAAAATCGCCGTTTGGGCGCTAAAAATCGTCGTTTGAACGCTAAAAATCGACGTTTGGACGGCAAAAAAAACCGTTTCGTTTTCAACACCTTTGGCTTCACCTCTACTTGTATATAGTGTCTTTAATTTCCGTGGAAGCCTTGCAAACTGACTTGTACTGAAGACTGTACACTCTGCATTAGCAAATCATAAAGTGCTGTATGCCAAAAAAAGGGAAGGTGAAGGCACTGGTCGCATGCAAAAAGCACAACTCAGCGAATGATTGCGCCCCTACCTGCTCAAAGACGCACCAAATTTATCCAAATTCGCCAAACTTTATGCCGTTTTGTCAGAAAGCATTGATTTTCACAAAAAAAAAAAAAGATCGATGGTGCCGGTATATATTTAATGTAATTATATTTACATTTATCCGAAAACGGACACACATAGCACAGGGCGCCAGTAAAAGTAGATCTTCGGAAGAAACAAAACCGCTGCCCACAGTATGTATGAAGACGTGACAAGGGAACTTTTGTGCGAGCCGGCGCAGTCAACACCTGTGCAAACCAGAATGTGAACCCTGAACGAACCCGGGCTTTACGTGGAACACTGTTTGGGGAACAAAGATGGTGTCTGTCTCACGTGTGTGCTGTGAGATACAGTTGAAAAAGGTTGGGGTTAATTTTGGGTTTGATACTCAACTTTGGTCAAGCTTTTACCCACCCAACCATGTGAGAACAAGGACTTTGGAAGCTTGCCCCATCATGATTGACGCGCCTGCCTTAAGGGACACAGGCCTTTTACCAAGCCACCAGCACCATGCGGTGGAGAAAGCATAACTGTTTGATGCGTTTGCTGCATGTCAAACAGCTGGTTCAAGGTATATAACAACCAGAGTTGGACAGAAAACATCGGAGGAAACTTCTCAGCAACAAAGCAGGAAAACATGTCGTGAAAATCGCAGCAACAAAAGAACAGGAGAACAGCACCAAACCCATGGCAGTGTGCGGATGGTATGGAAATTGATGGAAACTGTGACGAATGTCATCTGAAGTGCAAGATGTTATGCTGAAAGTATCTGAAAATCGTGAGTTTTCCTCCCTGTTCGAGGAGCTGTTGTGATGACGGGTGATGGTGCTTCCGATGCACTTGGCTGCGGTTGCGGCTCTATCAGTGGGACTGACTCTCCAATGCGTTGCGTAGTGCTTGGCGGCACATTCCTATTAGGATCGAAATCAGCTAGCAAGGAATGGAAATAAATGAACACCCAAGTCATAATCATCCATATTGTCCATGTGTATATATTATATGGGTAAAGTGTAAATGTTTGCCAACATCTTCCTCGAAATCACTTACATGTCATTACATTTCGGTTAAATCCAACTTCTAGCTGGTTCAACCACCAGTCTTGTAGGTTCCAGACCCGTTTGTGTTGCCAAAATCTACCACCACGGAGCTGTCCTGACCACTGGCACATGAACATCTTGTTCCGCTGCAGGGGCCGGGTCCATTCGTTGAGGAGAGATTGCTGGCACGTTCCTGCCAAGCAGTTACTGGTGGCTGAGCCACCCAGCATCCAAAAATATGATTTTTTTTGGGCCATTGGAGATCTTTGTCCCAAAGAGTGGGACACACCAATAAAGTAACTGAAGCCACCAAGCAGCAAAGGAAATTGCATTATCAAAGAAGTGCTGGGTTGGCAGTGCCATCCATGCTGTGACGGGATAAAGAAAGGCTGGGCCAATGTTTCAACGCATGCAACGAGGTCAAACGATTTTTTTCACCTTCAATTGTGGGGGTATCGGGTCAACTCCTTCAAACAAGTCTGGGAGATCCAATATGTTCCAGAGTGGGGTTCCACACTTGTCCGTAAGCTATGGTCAAGGGTCTGGGAGTACAACATACAATATGTTCTGAACATGCAAGGTATGGAATCCACCAGACATGTAAATAATATACAAAAAGAAACCCAAGGAAATCCATAGGGTTTTCATGTTTTTTTTGCATGTTTACCGGAAGGTACAGTAAACCAGCCAGAACACTTCTCAACATGTATGATGTAATGACATACCGAAATCGTCCCTGCATATCAGGCTGTCCTGACAAGTGGCACCTGAACATCTCCTGCAGGTGAAGCAGCTGCGACCCCGATGCGTTGGGGAGAACTTGGCGGCAAGTTCCTGCAACCGATTGGCACAAGAACAGGAAATCACCAACCAACATGTGCAATCCCGAGAACGATCCCTTCCCTTGATATTAAACACCACCCGAAACCATGGTTTGGTGAATATTTCCACTTGTTTGTGACCATGTAGGGGGTGTTTAACAGTAGGGGGATGGGATTACTGATGTGTATGTGTGTGTGTGTTGCACACGTGCAGTTTTTTCAAGTTATAACTGATAACTTATAACTTTATACCTCTAAAGGGCCTAAAACTGAGTTGTGGCAAAATGAGTGGCCCGCTTGAACAACAAATTTTATTGGACCGTGCCATCACACTCAGAGAAACTTCGAATCCTTCCAAACCAATCGCTGCAGTTTTTGAATTTTGGATCTATATCGCATTGGCAAATGATGGCCACATGCCGCCCCGGATCGCCCTGGTGATAGTTAGTCTTGGATGTGGATTCCCCTAATATTGAAGTAGTGACCCATTTTCAAATCATGGCATCTGTTCATCTTTGCCCATGACTGGTCCTCACGATAGGCACGTGCGATTCTGGTTCAGTCAGTCTTGGTGGGGAATCCACCCGTGGGACCGACACCCCAATCCGTTGGAGAGAGCTCGGTGGTAGGTTCCTGCGATTGCCATATATGTGGGCTTGTCCGAAAGCCCAAAATTTGGAGGCCATGTCAACAGGGAAAATGTTGAACCAGTAGATTTTGGAGTTTTCACATGCACAGGAAAACTTCGGCTGGCCTGATGGGGGCGTTTCTCACATATTGATCAGGGACATCAGGTTCCAATCCAGAAAAAACCTATGTGGTTAAATCACTGCGGTGATTGAGTTACGCAGTCAAGACATTACATACGCTTGGGGGTATAGTTCAAATAGGAACCAACAATACTTTGCTGCCTTCAGGGGGATAAAACAAAAATACACCACTTAAGGGGGTTAAAACAATAATACACCACTCGTTTGGGAATGATGTAGGTATAAAACTACCACCTAGTTAGATGACTGGGGGATGGTTTATGGCATTGTTTTACCCACATTAATCAGGTATTAATCAGTATTAGCCACTATTAATCACTATGATATATGTTCACTTTACGGGCTATATGTATATATATATATATATGTTCAAGTATTGTGAAACAAATTTGGTTGGAATCAGCACGGTGGTTGGAATCAACATGGAGGATCTTGAGGCTGAGCCGTGCACTGACCTGTCCTCACAACCGGTGCATGTGATGCCGGTTCGCTAGGTCTCGGCGGCGCTTCCACCCGTGGCATGTTCCTGCACCAAATGGGACTGAAAACGTGGATTTGCCTCAATTTGTGGCCACTTTAGTAGGAAAAAACAAGATTAACTGATTAACCAACAGATTCAGGCAGAGCTTTGGCTTTGGAGAGATCGTGCCCCGGACCCCAAAGGTGAAGTGTTTATTACTGGTTGACGTTCACCCATCTAACTAGGTTATTCTTTCACCACCAAACAAACATGCAGTTCATTCAGCACAACGACATTTCAGATGTTTGACTTCAAAGATACAAATTGCTCATTTTTGACCTGGTTGAGCATATGTAGTCTGGGCAAGAGCAAAAGCTTGACAACTGTTGCGACAAACACTTTTGCGCAACGATTGAAAAGCTAAACCGAAGTAAATATTAAAAGAGATACATTCCTCGTAAAATAACCTGAGATCCAAGTGGAGATATCATTTCAGCTTACACTTTCGAACAAAAACAATCCAGGAATTCCTGGCACTGAAGAATTTGACCATGGACAACAAATCTAGAGCCGAGCATGTGTCATGGAAGTATCAAAAACTTGCGACCTATAAATATGGGGCAAGCTAGTGTTTCATTAACCCAAACATGTATATAGCACAAGTTAAACAAAACAATTCTGAACAGGCTCATAACTTTGGAGCGTTTCCAGCTAGAAACACCGTCATCTTTCCGTGAAGTCACCCAGTTATAGGTCACGAGAATTTTTTCCAGAAATCCGTTGATGACCGGCACTTGGATGATTCTTCAAGTAATGAACGCTGTGTAAATAGTCAGGGCAACATAATTCTTTACTGAACATCGGTATACTGCTTGTCAAGGCCATTTGAATTTGTCTGAAAATAGGCTACCCCGAAATCCCATGGCTTGTCGATTGAGATTATCATATCCCCATATGTGCCCACTAAATTTGCTGTGTTCCATCGCTTGGGTGCATACTAAATCTTTTACTAAATTATGACTTAGTGGTTATCAAGGTTACAACCCACTTGAGTGTGTCTGAAACATTGGCTAATTCCCCTCAATTCTTCAAAAACCGTGAAAGGGTTTATATAAATTCTATTTGGAGCCGGAAATGGAGCCAGCCTCCCTTGCAACCAAATACCCGCCAAAAAGAACTTTGCACAACCATGGCATGGTTGGGAATGCCAAGCAGGGGGGCAGGACCAACCCAGAGTCGAGCCACTACACGGTCACCAACCGTGCCAGCAACAGCTTCAGCCAGACACCAGCCAGGACTGTAGGTCATGGCGGAGTCAAACTCACGCAAGGAGCTGCGCAGAGGCAACCCTGCTCTTACATCTTCATATCTGACTGCTTGTGAAATACTACATTAGGAAGATGCTAAGAAATTAAGGGACCCACGACCGAATAATTGTACATATATACTGACATACATAAGGCCTTTCCGATAGGAAATTGAGGGACCCTGGCCATCGGCAACCAACATTCTTATATAACGCTCGCGCTGTATTCCTATACGGAATATGCTTATGGTTTTGCAGCCGATAAGGCGCCTTTGGGATTTGATTCTAGGGTCCTTGGTGATTTACATCTACCTCTGATTGTGTGATATATGTTTTCCAACATTTATTTCTTTATCTATTTTATCTATCAAGGTAGGTGGCCTTGGTATACATATAAATGTATACTAGCAAAATTTACCCCAAAGGAAAAACCATGTTGGGCTGGTTTCCCTTGGATGTTTCAAAATTAATTCTTATCCGCCATTCGATTGTCATGCCAAGAAGGGGATTGACAATTTGCCTCTCCATCCATTTACCCTTCTACTGTACTCGTGGAAGTACCAGTCAGAACAAACGATCACCAATTCGATCGTAGTTCAGATATGTTTTTTTTGGTTGAATACTTAAAAACAAATAAAATAAAATATTTTACGCGAAGGATTTGCGGCGGCGATGGATTTGGGGTCCTCCGAGCCAAAAGATCGGCAATTTTTCCCTAAATCTCAACATGACGGACCCCGAATCCATTGCGGGAAAAATCATGGTAGAATATACGGTTACCGTAATAATAAGGCTGCTTCCTAAGTCCACATGCAAATTTCTGCACCCTGACATCGGCAAAAAACACAGTTTCTTTTC
>Ga0126342_10010815_pt1 | contig 16336 bp, 11 predicted proteins | sample Cyp1metagenome_FD_92528 | JGI IMG/M metagenome (GOLD analysis project Ga0126342, IMG submission 92528) | Coral microbial communities from Lord Howe Island, Old Settlement Bay, Australia - Cyphastrea 1 metagenome | ecosystem: Host-associated > Invertebrates > Cnidaria > Coral ... | reverse complement strand
TAGAATGCCAGAAGGTATGCCAGATAGAATGCCAGATAAAATGTCAGATAGAATGCCAGAAGATTTGCCAGTAACAAAATGTATAAATGTCATGGTGGGGATCACACGAAGTAAAGTAATTGTTGCTTGCTGCGGTACCCATACTTACAAGGTGGCCCCCCCCCAGTGATGTGAACGTGGGTCTATAAAGCCCAGTAGCTACAGTTATACAGTTCGCCCCCAACTTTGCGATTTCGTGGCCACGGGGGCCCCATTTAGTACAGTGATGGCCCGAAATACCAGTTATAAGTCAGTAGGGTCACTTTCATTTATATGGAGTTATAAACCTATTTATAGCCATTTATAATCATCTAAAACTGGAATTTGCGGCCAAAAAACTGTATGGTCAAGTTTTACCCTCATCTGTTCTATCCCTATTCAAATGCTTCCTCATCTATCCCGCAAAGCTAATATACTTCGAGGCCGCAGATCCATGCCCTTCGTCCAAGCATCACAGCAGCTCGTGTCTTCTTTCACCATGGGAATCTCGACGACCTCACCATTTCTGCGGAGATGAAACAATCCTGCAGTTAGGTGATAATACCTACAATGTGAGGCCCCCAAGGTAGCTAAGTTGGTTTGTAACTCCAATAACTATGGTTTATGGTACTTATAACGAACTAGTTACTGGGGATTATAAACCAACTTATAACTGGGGGGGGCACCACATTGTAGGATTTAATTGTTATTCTTAAGCCAATTTAGTGATAATACCACTTGTAAATGGTCAAAAACATGGTTATACATAGGGTTACATAGGTATAAAATGCGGTTATCACTAAATTGTGTGATTTTACTGACTTATAACTGGTATGTTGTTGGGCCCTAACTGTGGGAAGCCTCAAAGGATCCTCTGATGGGCAAGACAATAACCACTCTTAACCATTCGCCACTGTAAACAGTATACAGTCTAGATATCGTAATTAGGTAATCATAGTTCATCAATGTTCATCCTGCACCATTCTTCAATGCGTTCAACACACCTAACATACTGAGAATCATTCTGGACACATTCTAATCCCAACCAGCCATGAGCCATTGTGGGGTATCACGGTCCGGTCGTTGTGAGGATGTTACATTGTAATTTTCCCAGATTCTGTTGGAGTATCTGCGGGTCCCCTTCTTGAAGCTCTTTGAACCTGCGGTTGCCACTAATGTTGTGCGTAGTTGGTCATACAGTTCATAGAATAGTGCACAGTTAAGGCCAGAAATACCACTTATAAGTGGTTATTTCTATGGAGTTATAATTCCATAAATGGGGATGACCTACTCATAACTGCTATGACTAGGGCCATAACAAGGTCTTGGCTTCGCACCCGAAGTTTGTTCCTTCCGGTCATCGGGTCAACCTCAAATGACTAGCGGTCCCTGGAACATGAGCCCAACTGGATGGGAAGCGGTCCGGCGTCATACTCTGTGACCGGCATGTCCTGTATCACTGAGCTGAGGTGTGGTCGCGATCTTCTCTACATCTACATCTTGGTCCTTTCGGAGTATCTGCGAAAGATCAACATTGCACAGGCCCCAACAATGTTCGAGATCTTGGTAAAAGTTGTCTGGCCACTACCAGACGGGGACACTATGAAGTAGAACTTGCTGCTTGACATCTCATCATAGCCCTCGACAGACTTCAGCCTCTTCTCGAAATCATTCAGCGCTATGAGCCTTTTGATGTAGTTCTTCCAAGGCTCGGCATTGTCGAATGCATGGTCGCGAGACACAAAAAGCTTCGATGTGCCAATAAGAACATGGCAAGCTCCTGTTATCATGGAACATGTTTTTAGCTGATTAATGTGATTAAATCAATAATAAACCATCCCCCAGTCATCACCATTTTTAGTGGTATGTTTACCATCAATCTCATGGGGGTGGTCAACATGGCATTGTTTTAACTACAGTACATTTTCCCATCGCAAAGTGACGTACCTGGCAGTGTCCTGGCCCAAGGCCTTGGGGGACCACAAATGGCTTCGTCGATTTTTAGTATGAAAACCATCACCCGTTCATATGGAAAACACCCCATTTCTATATATTTCTATGGTCCCAATGGAATGTGGAAATTCTCTACTAAACCATGGTTTCGTTTGGGGGGTGTTGAGCCATACCCAAATTTTGACCACCCAAATGGGGATATAATTTCACGTGAACCTACTCTAGCTGGGAGCAGGATCAATCGCAGGATCAATCAGTACACATTCATAGCACGCTGAAATCCAGGAAATTTGTTACCCAGAGTTGATAAACCCACGGTTTACCAGTGAGGGTGGGGTACCATCCTACTTCATCAACACATATGATCATCTGGTTGGTGGCTTCAACCCCTCTGAAAAATATTAGTCAATGGGAAGGATTATCCCATATATTACATGGTGGTGCCCCCCCTGTTATAAGTTGGTTTATAACCCCCATTACCTATAGTTATATCTGCCATAAACCAAAGTTATGGGAGTTATAAACCAACTTAGCTAACTATGGGGCACCACCTTGTATATTATGAAAACAAACATGTTTGAAACCACCAACCAGTCACCCTCTCCGTCAACAAACATGGATAGCTGAGAACTCCGGGAACGAAATGGCCAGTTCCATGGGTACATCAGCGACCAGATGGGAACCAGCAAGGCACTTGATTATCAGAGGGTAATCAGATCGGTTATAAATTCAAGTTTTACCTAAAATAATCTTGGTATAATGAGATTACTTTGACATTTTTTCTGGGGGTTATTTGGAGGGTCTAGGTGTGTATATATATATGATTATATATATATATATGATTACATATATATATGATTATATATATATATGATTATATATATATTACATTCCCACTGTATCACGATAAAATGCTTGGTTTATCCCTGTATTTTTCACCATGAAACCATAGAAACCTGGCTGCACCTGCACTCCGTTGCTGTCAAATGAAGACGCAGTCAGAGGAACGCGGATCGCATCTGGCCTCAAGCAGCTCATGAGACACCTTTTTTCGCGATCCCATCACTGGTAGGTGCAAAGCGCCATAAAGCTCCAAGTTGGGATTCTTCATTAAACAAGTTCACCACATCATGTTAAGTCTGGTGAACAAATGTCACATGAGTTGAAGAAATGTCTGGTGAATTTGAGTATAACTCAAGTTCACCACATCATGTTAGGTCCGTCGAATTTGTTTTGAGTCAGTTGGGATACGCATCGCCAAGACTGGAAAGCCCAATTATTTCACACCACTTATCAAAGATCCAAAGAAATGAGATTTGTGAAGGGGCATTCTGAATGGCTTTAAGTGGTAGCAGCCATTTCAATTTTTTGGTAACGGGATACCATTCCTGAAAAAAACACAGAAACGCATGCAAGATTTGAGATATACAGTATCGGAGTAACGAAAAACTGGAATCAAAGCATGTGTTATGTGTTTTGTGTCCCCGCAAATTAAATACTGGTTGGTGGTTTCAACCCCTCTGAAAAATATTAATCAGTTGGTAAGCATATACTATGGAAAATAACAAATGTTTGAAACCACCAACCAGAATATCATCAATAATGCCCATGAGTCAAAATCATCTCCAAAATCTCTGTTTTGTCCAGAGTCACATCTTACTTTCACGTGGCAACCTTAGAAACACTGCATCCATCCATTGTTCCTCGAATTGTGTCAACCATGTCAACATATGTCAACCCATCAACCGAGCTGACAAACAACCATTCATCCAGGGAAAACATGAAAATCCACTGGTTAGTCCTGAGCTTCCCCTTAAAAAGAATGACCATGTCGGTGTCAATCTCCCATTTCCAGACACAGCTGGGGGAAAGCCACCTGCCATGTTCCCAGCCAGCCTCTGTCCATAGCTCACTGCATTGAGGTTCGCGACTAGCACTAATTCCCCTGTCAACTCCTGCGCAAAACGCGCAGCTAGGGCGTGCAGACTTGACTTGCTGAATTCGGGAACATCATTCCGTGGTGTACCCCCCAGTAAACTAACATAGCTATGGAAAATCACCATGCTATTCATGGGAAAATCCACTATTTCTATGGTCATTTTCAATAGCTTTTTGTATGTTTACCAGGCCGGGTACCCCCCAGTAAACATACAAAATGGATGGTTATGCATGGGTTTTCCATTGGGAAATGATCTAGACATGATGGATTTTCGAAAAATCTTTGTTAGTCTACTAGAGTGGATTCTACTAAAACTGTGATATTTTCTGCAGTTCCTGGGCTTAAAACATATATTATGCATCCCTACTTCTCCAAAAAAACTCAGAACATATCACATTATTTTCCTTCTGAGGCTACGCATCCTTTGAAAAAAACACAAAAAAGTGCGCCTTTCAGGCCCGCAAAAACCACCAAAGACGCAGTGATGGGGTTTGATATTGGTATAGGTCAGCAACACTGATCCCTGAACATGTATGGTTTAATATGGTTTACCCTGTGGTAAACAGCCACATAACTATGGAAAATCGCAAGTTTGAATGGGAAAATCAACTATTTCTATGGCCATTTTCAATAGCTTTTTGTATGTATACCCGAGGGTAATACTGAACAACGATCATCATTGGTAGCACATTTCAGACTCATTCCCTTTTTTCAGGTGATATACCTGTAGAAGCCAATCTTTTGCCCCCCTTTTGTTACTATTGTTTCTGGATTACATCCCATTTCTTTTGCTGGCTCATAGTTCTTTAATACAACCAATATCACCTGACAGCAAAATCATATTTTTGTTTCATAATACTCAGACAACACTGTCTATTATCCTGGTTCATATCTTGATCCAGAATCTTTATCCATATAATCCAGTGGTTGGTGGTTGACTAAAGTATCACAATAATGTGCTGGCTTACTCAACTATTACTGAATTATGGAGATGAACTAAAATATAACGACTAGTTACTGAATTGATGGCATAATCCGCTATTCTTGGATTTGATGAAGTGGATTTTCCATTGGCATATCACAAATCCACTGCAGCAAATCCAGGTATCTGGTTCTTCCTGATATAGCAATCTGGTTAGTACCCTGGTTGATAAACTCCCTAAGCAGACTTATCCGTGAATAAATGGGTAAACTACTCCCAGCATTCACCGGTTACTAAATGAGTGGCTTCTTAAGCCATGGGAGATCCCAAGTCATCATGGCTTTCACTACTAAGTCATGGTCATCCATGACTTGGATGTTTTTTTGGGACATCACTTGAGAAACCCAAGAAAAATAGGATGAAGTTAAACTTCCTGGCAAAAAAAAAACAAAGTGGGTGATATATCCCATTCTATTCCCACAAAATATCCAATTGAATCACCATTAAATTACCAGTAAATTGCCATTTCTAGGCTTAATTTATCTAAAAATACCCAAAACAACATTAATGTGGGTGAATCAAAAACAATTTCACTAACCTAGATTTGAATTAAGGCTAATATTGGGATGATTTCCCTATAAAAACCATGATTCCAGTGAGGGATAACAGGAGGCTCCTCCTGGCTGGGCACTTGTCCATCCGGCTTGGTCAAACGTAGGCGCACATGGACCGGCAAACCCGGACGGAAGACCTGACAGTCTCTGCTCGAGATGCAGATGGAGTTCCAGGTCCTAAGATCTTTGGGAGAAAATGGGAGAACAACTACAGTTTTTTGGCCGGAAATACCAGTTCTAAATGGTTAGTTCTAAATGGCTATTTCTACAGGGTTTTCAATCCATAAATGGAGTTATTTCACTGACATTTCTCGCTGGTATTTTCGGGCCATAACTGTAGGGGATTTTAGTGGAAAAATCGTTCTTTTCGGAAAACTGATTCCAGTTGAGAAGAGAAACACTTTTTTGTTGCTCGAAAAACTTGAGAAACAATGATTTTGGAAGGGATTCTAGCTGGAACATTCTATTCTTCAATAAAATTGGTATATTTGGGTAGTTGAATGTGGAATTTGGGTGGTTGCAGGTATCATAGCTCTAGAAGTTAAGATTTGAGCCATAACAGGAAGAGCTGAGCCTTGGTACAGCAGGGGATGTGCTTCCCCTGATGAAATTTTCCGGCTCAATGAAAACCATGGGCGTTGCACATGCTAAACGTGAATTGCTTGAAGAAATCGAGAGTTTGAACAGGCTATATTTCACAGATTTATAATATAATACACATTGTATAGACATAGATAAGGAGTTGCTGGGTTGAATTAATCAACATGTTGTTGGGAACCCATGGTTTCTTGCATGTTTCTTGCGCATCGGCTGCCGGTATCTTTGACCACCTTTATGGGTCAGTAACTTCCAGACATCTGGGTGTGAAAACTTCGATCAACGGGAGATCTTCAGGATTATTTTCTGGGGATATTCCCTGAAATTTAGGCCTGAAAAATAGGCCAAAAATATATGGTAAGTACCCTCTGGTAATTTAACGTAGCTATTGAAAATGACTATTTATAGTGGATTTTCCCATTGAAAATTGTGATTTTCCATAGTTATGTTAGTTTACCGGAGGGTACCTCCATTTTAGGATCCTGAAGATCTCCCATTGATATGATCAATCTGCAAAGTTCCGAGGCTGGAGTATCACCCCACGAATTGTAGATGGTTAACTGGGATTATAACCTACAGTTGTGGCCCAACGAACGGTTATTTCAATGAGATTATTTCATGATGTATCACTAACTAGTTATGAGCTATATATATATACATGTCCATTTATAACTGTTTTCATGGCAATAACTATATTTATAAATGGGATAGGCCATGAATCGGGAGCCGTTTTTGGTGATCCTCCAGCAGGTCATCATCGGGAGATGGTTTCTACAAACCATGTCTGGTAAAAAAATGTAACATTGATCTGGTTGGTGGTTGAGCCACCCCTCTGAAAAATATGAGTTCGTCAGTTGGGGTTACTCTTCCCAACTGAATGGAAAGTCATAAAAGCCATGTTCCAAACCACCAACAGAAGGTCATTTGCTGTAACAATTCGTGGCTTCATCTCGGAATAGGTTCGTGGGGATGATAGTAGGGATGATTCCACCCTCCCGCGAAAGCTCGCTGATAAAATCCCCAAAAAAGAGATACCCTCTGGTAAACATACAAAAAACTATGGAACATCACCATTCTTCACGGGACACCTCTATAATATATAAATGGTGATTTTCCAGTTTGCGATGTTAAATTACCAGAGGGTAGCAAGTTTACACATTAAGCCCAAAGCAAATGCCAATATTGGTTTGTCTGAAAATCGGGTACACCTGAGTTCCCATGGTTTATCATTCTCAATGGGAATTTCAGGATCCTAGAATGGAGGTACTGTACCATATAAGATCATATTTTGTTGGGATATTCCCTTACATAGGCCTGAAACATAGGCCTTATATATGGTAGGTACCTCCAATAAATCGGTTCCTAAAATGGCCATTGACATTCTTCCATTCAAAATGGGTCTCTGGAAAGTATAACCAATTCTCAGACATACCCATATTCAATCTTAATCCCAAAACTTAGGCTATCTGAATATATCTGAATAATTGCAACGATCCCATTGAAATTTTAAGCTAAATTCAAACACACAACACTTTTAACACAATATGCTTGGTGGCTCATCTCACTTAGTAAGTGGGTTAGTTCACCCCAGTGATTTACATGGGATTTTTGGAGCGGCTTACTCCACTCAAATAACTGGGGTGAACTAACCCACGAGCCCACGATTCGTGGGAGTTCGCCAAACCTCGGTTTGGCCTCCAGTCCGTCGCCCAGCTCCATGTCCACTTGCAGATCGGATCCCTGGTATTGCACCTGGGGGGCTGTTGGAAATCCTGGTTCCGTATTTTGAGGATCAGACAATTGGAACTGGTGAAGGTCACGGGGATTAGCACCCATTTATAACCCATGAAAAAAGTGAGTTCAATGGGATATTAGATTAATTATACCCTAGTTAACTTAATAAATGGGTTATAAATGGGTTATCTTCTATCAGTTGGGTTATCTCAGTTAATTTATAAATAGGATAATAATGAAATAATCAGAAAACAATGAAATCGTTCAAATACTGAAAATTCTGGTGATGCCAAACTTGAACTAGAATTCCAGGCGCACGGCCTCCCGATCTGACTTTAGAAGCTGATACGACTTGGTAATCACCAGGCTGGCTGGCTGCCCACGAGCTGTACGATGATACCCCAAGTACCCTGAAATCCTGAGGGGATTTCAACCATCCACAAAATCACCGTACATGGGTGGTCAAAACCATCCCCAGTCATGGTAGGTTTCTGGCAGCCAGGGTTTCCCACATGATAATCATTATATGCTTGGTCATCATCTTCAACATGTTTTGACCATTTACCAACATCAAGAGATGTCAAGGGCACATCCCAGAGGGGGTCCGAAAATACAGCGGACGCTCGCAAATGAAGTTTTCGCCGGGGTTTCAAGGTGTGAAAAATCTGCTTTGTGGCTCATCCCACGAATCGTAAGTGGGTTAGTTCACCCCAGTGATTTACATGGGATTTTTGGAGCGGGTTAATCCACTCAAAAAACTGGTGAACTAACCCACTTACGATTAGTGGGATGAGCCGCCAAGGGTGATTTCAGCCTAAAAAAACCCTAAAAAACACGGTTTTTGTCACCATAAGAATGTCTTACAGAAATACGGCCCGAGTTATACCAGTTGTAAGTACAAAGAAAACCCCATTGATAGAATGTATAATCAGTATAATACAGTATAATCCCATAGAAATAACCAGTTCGTTCACTAAAAACGCCGTGGCCATTTTTCGCCGTTGGATGGTCGTTCTGTGGAAAAACTCCGTTAAATCATCCTTGAGAGTCCTTGAGAGTCCCAACTCACACAGCCTCTGATGATCTAACAAGGAAACATCACTTGAAGAATCTTTAAAAACAAAACGCTAGTTCATTATTAATCTACAGAAAAATGGCCATTTATTAGATATAACTGGTTAGTTCTTTGGGGTTATACATTCTATAAATGGAGTTTTCTTAGTACTTATAACTGGTACAACTCGGGCCTTAACTGTATTGATCTACAAATGTTTGAAATGCTTCAAGCTTAAAAAAAAAGGTCAGGGATGAACTATTTCAGACCTACATTACTAACTACCTCACAGATTTTCAATGGTTCTGGCTTGAACTCCTTACATCAAGGGTTTTCTGGTAGTCAAACATGCTGGAACACGCCCACCATACATTTTGTGGGGCCACCCAGTTATAAGTTGGTTTAGAAGCCCGAGTAACTAGTTTGTTATAAGTACCATAAAAACCATAGTTATTGGAATTATAAACCAACTGAGCTATCGTTTGGGTTCCCCACATTTTAGATGATATTCCTATGAAAACCTACATGTAGTTCGGGGATTTCCCAGCTAGCCATGTTCGATCGGCAAAGCTTCAACGGTGACTACCGGAGCCCATCCTTATCGCCTCTTCGCAGTCGCTGTTTCGCTCATTGAGACATGTCTTTATGTTGGTGGTTTCAATGTGAGATCCCCAAGAGAGTTGGTTTATGACGGTATTCCCTATAAAAAACTAACATAGCGAACTGAAAAATCACAATGTTTCATGGGTAAATTCACTATTTCTATGGCCATTTTCCATAGCTATGTTAGTCCACCAGAGGGCAATTCCTATAAAAAAGGCTAGAAATTTCGGGGAAGCCCCATCTTCGGAAAGCTTCATTTCCAAACATGGATCATCAGAGCCCGCACAGAACATGTCGATCATAAAAGGCGGTGCCCCCCCAGTGATGTGAACGTTGGTTTGTAATCCCATTCACTATAGATAGATCATGATATATCTACCATAAGTCCTAGTGAAATTAGAGTTATGTGAGCCCCAACTTAGCTATCATAAATCAGCTATAAATCCCATGAAATCCCCATTTCCTGCGGTTTTCCTGTGATTATGGGGGCACCACATTGTACAAGTATTCCAACGGACATATCAACCCACAGCGCACAGATGGGCACTGAATGAAGTGCCAGGTGGCTGGAAGCTGCTGAGTGCCGCTCTGCCTTTCGCCAGTGGGCCCGTACACCACCTCAGCCCGCAGCTGGTAATGCGGAAAAGGCACGTTTGGTGGTGTTCCCCAAAACAACATGGGGCTGTAGTTGATTAACTATGTATTATAGGGGATATAATCAGAATGTACCTATAGTTCATGGGATTTTGAATGGTTTATAAACCAGACCTTGTACTTGAAGGTGCACTTGGGGTGACTTTTTACGGGTATTACGTTATAACTATGGCAAAAACCCTCCAAGAGTTGGGATAGTTGACGCCTACAACTACGGTTATTGACTTTTACCTGGAACTGCACCCCTAAGTAGTTACTTAAGTTGATGTATAAGCAAAAAATCTAACTACTGGGTTTATAGTGTATCGAACTAGTTCATGGAGCTTATAAACCAACAGAGATAACGGCAAGTTTGATAGGGTCAGTTATCATCAACCATGACCGTGGAGTCCGTTATATTTTCATACAAATTCATATCTGGTTGGTGGTTTTAACCATCTTGAAAAATATGAAAGTCGATGGGGATGATTATCCCATATATGAAATGGAAAATAAAAAATGTTCCAAACCACCAACCAGATATTTTGAATGTGTGTCCCAGTTCATGCAAACTGACTTATACCTGGGTACATCCCAAGCCGATGTACTTCCAGCATGCAACCCAATTATCCTCTGGCAATTTAACAGAGCTATTAGAAAAATCGCAATTTTACAATTGCTAAAAATCAACAAACATGGGGAATTTTCAATTGCAACGTGTGAAAGATCACCATAGGGATCCATACAATGTGAGGCCCCCTAGATAGCTAAGTTGGTTTATAACTCCAATAACTATGGTTTATGGTCGTTCTGGAAAAGCTCCGAAATCATCCCTGTGTTTTTTGGGACTCAGGACCAACTCACACAGCCTCTGATGATCTAACAAGGAAATATCACTTGAACAATCTTTGAAAAACACTAATTCATTACAGTTATGGCCAATGGGATTATACATTCTAAAAATGGGGTTTTCTTAGTACTTATAACTGGTAAAGGGCCTTAACTGTAGGGTACCATTGGTGTTTCTTGTGGCAATGGAGACTTCATGGAAGGGTCCCATGAGTACGGCCGCTGGAATTACACCCTCAAAAACCTCAAAAAAAAAACGATGTTTGTGCCGTCTGATGTAAGAAACAATAACATCAATAACTAAAAAAAACGATGTGCATCAACAATATTCCTGCTATATACCACCATCAATGGCAACATGTCCGAATCGCATCAACAACACTTGCGCCACTGATTTGCTTCAGCTGACCCGTGCTGACTTCATATACACAACAGACCAGTTCGTTAACCCAGTTCTTTGCGTCAATATCTCGCTATCACAAATCAACTTTATATCCAAATCCCAATAAACCTACAGTTGTCTTACAGAATGGTGCCCCCCAGTGATGTGAATGTTGGTTTATCCACTAGCTAGTTCGTTAAATCTACCATAAACATCCATAAACCATACAAAGTCGGGCCCCCTAGAGGCCCTAGATAGCTAAGTTGGCTTTTATCAGCAATTTCACTATGGTTTATAGTACTTATAACTACAGTTACTAGGGTTTGTAAACCAACAAACATCACTGGGGGGCCCCACATTGTACCATTCAAAAAATGTTGGTTTATAAACCTCATTAAGTAACTATCGTTATATCTACCATCAGAGCATAGTTACTAGGGTTTATAAGCCAACTTATAACTGGTTTAGATTCACCTCACTAACTAACTATCGTTATATCTACCATAAACCAACATTAATTGGGTTGGATACCCATAACAAGTGGCTGAATCAACATTAGTTAACTCTGGTTAAACCAGAAAATTGTGATATCTACCATAAACCATAGTTATTGGAGTTATAACCCCATTTATGGAATTATAACCTCCATTAACTACTTCGTTATATCTACCATACCCCATAATTCAGCCACTTTTCTAAGGCAACCGATCGGCGCAACCCCACGGGGGGGCCCAGGTTTGCCAAGAGGCCGTTGCCTCCACCTGGATGGCACCTCCCGTAGTCCTGGAAGCGGTCGCGGAGGTCCGTTTCGGGAGGCGTTTGTTGGTGCATCAATAGCCCAGTAAGTATAGCTACTATACTTTATAACTGGCGTTTATACCAGGTACTATAGTATAGTATAGTTTATAACTATACTATAAAGTATAGCTACAAACTGAGGTTTATAGTTATAAGTACCATAAACATCTATAAACTATAGTTATTATTGGAGTTCTGTGGCCCCCAACTTAGCGATCTCGTGGCCACGGGGGCCCAAATGCCCGGTAGGTTGCGAAGATACTGTGGAAGAAATCCTGATCGGTTGGTAGATGGGCAAAATCCCCTCATCACGGATGCAGTGTTTCATAGTTCAATGGGAATTTCAACATGGAAAAACCTCTGAGGGGGGACTTACTCACCAGGCTTGCTAACCACCTTCCAAATGGTCAATGGGAAATTCAGGATCCTAAAGTGGAGGTACGTTAGTACCATATTTTTGACCATATTTTGTTAGGATATTCCCTGAAATTTAGGCCTGAAAAATAGGCGTTATATATAGGTACCTCCAATTTAGGTTCCTGAAATAGCCATTGAATAGTTAGCTAACAGTTTGCAACTGGTGCAGAATTTCTTCCATCCACAGTGTAATAGGTAATATATTTCTTATAATCCAATGTTGATACATCCATCACAGTCCAATTTATTATTTTTAAATGGTGATACAGCTATAGCCATGTGACAACCAAAGGCATTATGGACTATATATAATCATAATAACGTAGCTATGGAAAATCAGCATTTCTGATAGGTAAATCATGATAAAACATGATAATGCACTTACCCTCTGGTTATTTAACATAGCCATGGAAAATCCCTCATAAATGGAGGGTTTAATGGGAAAATCATCTATAAATGGGTCATGTTCCATGGCTATGTTAAATAACCAGAGGGTAATGTTTATATTGCCAATCCTAGATACCCTGCAAAAAATGACAAATTCTTTGCTGGTGAACGTAGATATTCCCATTAATACCAAAAGACTAGTTAGGATTAGCAGGTATCCATGTAAGATTGACCTAGTAATGTTTATAATGATGATTTTTGCGCAACAAATATGGTGATTTTTCATGGGGATATGATGGGATTCACAGGGATGTTTTCTTTGTTTTCCGGGTATCAAATGGGATATGTAACAAACCATACTTGCGGGTCCAGTTGATTATTCATGGGTATAACTCTGGTAGTAACCTCCATAAGTTGGGATATAGGGCCCATACAACTAATGCAATTTGACAATTATGGTGAAATTTGACCCACTTAGCGGAACTGCACACACAATTGATGATTCCACCCTGTGATATTCACAGACCATGCAAGTCCGATCTCCGCTATGTGAAAACATAAAAAGCGAAAAAGCAGATACAGGCAAATTCGAAGGCCACATCATAAACGATACAAGGCCACATCACAACATAACAATGCCTCATCCCAAAGAGACAGTTGGCTGCAACTCCCCACGCTGGCGCATCGCCTGTGGCGCTGGTGATAAGTGGCTCAGCGCATTGGCGTCTGCACGTGTGAACCACGCCCACACTCTGTGAAAGGAGTGCTTTCCAGCGCAGAATACTGCCCTTCTCAGGCAATCCACCCAGGGTTCAATTCAGCAGCAAGTGACACCTTTGGTGTTCACCCAAAACCGTCCAACATGAATCACCCAAAGGCCTTCACAGGTGTCACCTTTGGGAGAGGATGATTGAATCCCCACGATGCAAATACACATTACAACTGTAGATCAATGGGAGATCTTCAGGATCCAATACATGGAGGTACGTTAGTACCATATTTTTGGCCATACTTTGTGGGGATATTCCCTCACATAAGCCTTATATATGGTAGGTACCTCCAATAAATCGGTTCCTGAAATGGCCACTGAGTCGAGGGTTTGCAAGGAAATCAGAAATTTTCGTCAGAAATTTTCGTCTACAGAATGGGACTTGAACCTACGGAACTAGGACTTCAGTCAACCAAAATGGTGACTAATTATCTATAAAAATGGATAGTAATGGTGTGTGCTGTACTTGGTGGCCACTTAGTAAGTGGGTTATAACCCCAGTTATAAGTGGATTAACCCTACTTATCCCATTTATAACTGTGGTTATAACCCACTTACGATTCGTGGGCTGAGCCACCAAGTATGATATGTTACAGTAGTCTCCATCAAACCAGCTACCTTTTTTTTTGTCACAGTCCCCTATCAAGAAATCCAGATAAAGAAAAACACAGCAAATCATCATGTTTATCATCTGGTAATTTAACATAGCTATAGAAAATCAGCATTTTTAATAGGTAATCCATCTATAAATGGGTAATTTTCCATAGCTATGTTAGTTTACCAGAGGGTATCATCTATAAATAATTGTCCATTTTCTATAGCTATGTTGACTAACCAGCGGGTAAACTAATAATCCCTACACAATGGGAACCCCTACATACCTAAGTTGCTTAATAACTCCAATAAGCCTGGTTTATGATACTTATAACTATAATATACATATGTATATATATATATATTTATTTATTTACTGGGGTTTATAAACCAACCAACATCACGTTTGGCCCTGATTCTAGGAACCATCCATGGTTCTATGTCATATACGACCAACATTTCACCATCTGCCGAGCTGCATCATGTCACTGGAGACTTCCGCGGTAAAGGTGGTAGTGCCAGTGTCATCCAGCCTCGGAGCTATGGCATTTCTAGCCTATACTGTGAGGTCCCCCAACATGGTGATTGGGATAGAATGGGAGTACGCACGCTCAAAAATATATTAATGATATTTATATATAGAAAAATAATGGATATATACAGTTTTTTTTGGGATATTTCTGGGATATACTGTGTATATTTAAATGTGGATGAATATGAGATGAATGTACTTACTGTAAAGATCCTTTTTTGGGTGCAGGCCAAACATCCGATGATCATCCCGCGGGATTCGTGGTTTATGATCATGTTTTCAATGGTAGTCTCTGGTGGTTTATGACGGTGTAGTGTTAAGTTATCGATGGGATAATCCTCCATCGTTCTCCAGGATGGGCTCAGCCTTGTGGCTTTGCCAACGCCGGGTCAAAATTGCCACAGTATGCACGAGTGTGCAATCTCGACAGTGTTCAAAATGTGTCGCAGAAGTGTTGCTAGTCACCACGAATTGAGTTGTTCCTCCAGCCTGTTTCGCCTCACGCATCTCCCGTTGACCCAGCGTAAGAAGGATCCTTCGACTGGAAGGAAAGCTGACTTTTGCACTCTCCGGTCTCTTTCCAGTGGCAAACCAAGCGGGGCGGGGTTCGCGACCAGGATGCCGCGGAAGAGCCACGGCCACCACGAATAACCAACTCGTCGGTAGCGGAATTCTTCGATTCGACTTATGCGGTTGCAAGCCCATCGCTACACTGACTCTCTGGATCTGCTTGCTGGCATGATTGGGTTGGTTTTGCCACCATTGCGTCGCCTTGGTGAAGTTTTTGTCAAGGGTCTCCATTTTTGCTTGCGGAAGCTTGAGGTCCTAGAGTCACTTCTTGCAGGTGGATTCAGAAAGGCTCGTTGGTTGATTATTTTCCAACCAAGTGTTGACGCGCATCTTTAGAATGATAAATACACATTTTGAGATTGAATGGTTTAATAATTACTGTACTTCGAGTGATCCCCACCATGACATGTATACGTTTTGTTACTGGCAAATCTTCTGACATTCTATCTGACATATCTTCTGGCATTCGATCTGGCATTCTATCTGGCATACCTTCTGGCATTCTACCTGGCATATCTTCTGGCATATGTTCTGGCATATCTTCTGGCATATCTTCTGGCATTCTATCTGACATTCTATCTGACATACCTTCTGGCATTCTATCTGGCATTCTATCTGGCATATCTTCTGGCATATCTTCTGACATCCTATCTGGCATTCTATCTGGCAAATCTTTTGGCATTCTATCTGGCAAACATCCTGGCACTTTATCTGGCATACCTTCTGGCATTCTATCTGGCAAATCTTCTGGCATTCTATCTGGCACATCTTCAGGCATTTTATCTGGCATATCTTCTGGCATTCTGTCTGACATTCTATCTGGCGTTCTATCTGGCATATCTATCTGCCATTCTATCTGGCCGTTGAGGTCCAGCGGTGCCCACTGCGCTCAGAACCTGGCGGTTGAGGTCCAGCCGTGCCCACTCAGATCGGAAGCCGGCAGTTGAGGTCCAGCAGTGCCCACTGCGCGC
>Ga0126342_10010814_pt1 | contig 16336 bp, 18 predicted proteins | sample Cyp1metagenome_FD_92528 | JGI IMG/M metagenome (GOLD analysis project Ga0126342, IMG submission 92528) | Coral microbial communities from Lord Howe Island, Old Settlement Bay, Australia - Cyphastrea 1 metagenome | ecosystem: Host-associated > Invertebrates > Cnidaria > Coral ... | reverse complement strand
TAGAATGCCAGAATATATGCCAGAATATATGTCAGATAGGATGTCAGAATATACTAAATATATGTCCAAATATACGTCCTGACATGTCATGGTGGGGATCACACGAAGTAGAGTAATTTTGTTTTAATTTGTTTAACATATTACAATATATATCATTTATGCTTAGGGAAGTAGCCGCCCTAAGGCCTTCCAAATGAGACCAAACTCCAACAGCGCGAGTCCTGTTATTGTATCCCTCCGCCAACATCCTTGGTGGCCATTGAAATCAATGAAGGATGAGGACAATAGGTCTGTTAGATGTCGAACCGATCTGTTGAACCAATCAATTGAAGATTGTTTGAACCAACTAGTGGAAGCAATCAAACGGTCACTTTGAGTTCAGCCAATCAGAGTCCATAGTTCTTTTCATTTTTTTTTTCAGAGTCACAAATGCAAAGGATCCATGTATGGTATATATGCTAACATTGGGGGTATATTGATGGGATCCATGTTACCATATATAGCATACATGGATCCTATGGGAAATGCAAAAAAAAACAAAAAAATCCGAGCACCAAGGAGTTTGCGGATTCCTGGGCGTTCCAAGCCTCAAATCATAGACGTAGACGCCTCCACGATCCTGGCACTTTGCCCCGGAAGCCCCCGCAACGCGGCTCCAAAAACCGGAAGCCACCAATCCAGAGGGAGAAAGACACAATGTACAGTGTATATATAATATAATATATATATATGTACATCATGTGCCTAAAAAATATATATATATATACTATATATTAATCGTATATTATATACATTAATATATACAATTAGATTAATATGACTGCAACTACACCATCAACAACTGTCATGAGAAATCCACCCCGGGACTTTCGGGCGCAGGATGCTCAGATGTGCTGTGCTGGCGAGGATCAGCTTTCTGTCCAGTGTAAGATGAGTCGCCAAGCCTCGAATCAATGCCATAAACCTCCGATTTGGGGATAGACCGGGACACTTATATATACGTATATATATATATAAATATTATTGGTAAAATTGTGGAGAGTTTCCTATATTGGGTTTACATGGGTTTACCAGGTTACATTAATCAACATGTGATAGGTGGTAGGTCCGGTAGGTGGAGTCTTGGATTATTCAGTCATTGTGGTTTGTCGAGTAGACTGGAACTCCCGGAAGCTTTCTGGCTTGGCAACCGAATTAAAGCCCCTCTACAACCGCTATAATTAAGCCGATGAGCAAAAAAGTGACAATTGAGAAAGTCAATTGCAAGATCTTGAAGAGTAAGCTCTCCAGCATGATGTAGTCATTCCGTGCCATTGCTGGCGGCTGAAGTGGGATATCTGCTGGGTCCCACTGTCACACTGGGCTGCCACACGAGGCAGAGATGATCAACTGCCAATCAATTGCAAAGCACCTGGGACAAATTGCAACCGCTCGGCCGACTCGGCCACAATTAATCTCCGCGTTGAACCAGGCATGTTGCAACTGGCTATCTAAAACATCCTTGGAGATTTTCATTAGACTCACGGAATTTCATGCCCGGCCAAGTAAACTGAATAAACCTATACCCACCCTTTGCTGCTTCCATGCCGTAAGCATGCCAGCTGTGCTGCGTCGGCAAGACCGATGCCAGGGCAATGGTGTGCATCCGCTTCAGAGACGCTGACTGGAGGGACACGGTTCGGATTGACAAGGCAAACTGTGCAATCTACTTGGAAACAATTGAAGGGACAGGGTTACTACAGCTGTAACGACACATTCTGTGCACCTCCCCAGACAGAGAGAATTCATGCATGTAATCTGCCATTATCTGCCATGAGAACCTGATAAAACCTGGACATGCGGGGTCACTGAGAAAATATGCAATAATAGTATACAATGTTGCTGTAAGATGCTGTAAGTTAATTACTCTGGTATGCAAAATCTGAACTCTTTTTCTCTGGACAAGCAATTGTGCCTTAATGGATTCCTCAGTATGCTTCAATATGCTCCTCTGATGACATGGCGACCACCCCAAAACTGAACCACTGAAAACGAACACTGTGCCTGGTCCCAAATCCGCAACTTTCCATCTGCGCCACCAGTCACCATAAGATTTGGAAACCTGCCCATGATCATGATCGCCACAACTCGTTGCAGCTCAACTTGAACTTTGAGAGGACAAGGAACGAATTCTGTTTGCATCTGTTTCTGCTATTTCTTTGCATCTATTAGGAGTCAGGCGCATTTTTGAATTTCATACAAATGGTTTACTGAGCCCGCTTCAGAATCCTTCAACAGCTTGCAGGACCAAATCCATTCTGGAAGCTGCTTCTACAAAACCGACCTTTACCCTTTCGCATCCAGCAGTGCGAAACCTACAGTGACTAGGCCAACAAAAAAACTTGATCAGTAGATATCAGTAGATATCAGTAGATTCATATCCACCTTTCTCATGACAATTCTCCAAAAACCCTTCTGAAACCGCACAATTTTTCATCAGCTGCTCTTTCCCAACGCCTGTCACCTCCCAAGCCCAGGCAGGTATTGGGGACCTCAGTGACTTCATCAGGTGTGTTTTTTTGGTGTCCTGAAAAGAAAAACTAGTAACTAGTACCGCTAGTTTTACCCCCTGATGTTGATATGTTTTCCCCCAGTGCGAATCGCCATCGCAAAAAAAGAAATCCCATCTGTTTGGATAGTTAGTTTTCGGGTCCCATATGGTCCCACGATGAATTATATCGTATAGTAAATCATATTAAATCAACATGTTTGGATGATTTTGGCTTCCCATTGTTAAACATCACCATGAAAGCTTCATTGGGCGCCAAGAAACGCCATTGCCGTCGCTCCGCGGTGGAGGTAGGTAACGTTCGCGGACCTCGATGATAGATGTTTTAAATGATAGCTATATAATGATGGTTAAATGAGAGTTAATGCTATTTTCATGATACAGTATTCAATGATATGTATTGTGATATCATGTGATATCCTTAAATTAGTAGAATTCATCACATTGAGCCAATTTCATTCAGATTTTTGTGGAGTAACTTTGACAGATATCCAACTGAGTCTGTCGAGCCGTGGCCTGTTCTTGTGCCAGGTCATAAAGAATCACCGCAGAGTCCTCTCCAGTGGTGGCGAAGCTTTGCCTCCGCGATGCTGCGAAACTCTGGCAATGGCAGTCTCAACAACTGTCATCTGTGTCAGGTTTTCTTTGTGCATGGGTCTTTTCTATTGATATTTGATGTTGTTTTTTTTAAATAAGTGATGTTTTATGTTTTTATATAGTGGTATTTGAGTATCTAGATCTTGCTTCCCAAAGAACCATGCCTCCAGTAGTCAGGCTTGATGCTGGTGCAAGCCTTCTCGTGAAATCGCGACTGGCGGTCACGGCCATTTCAGCTGCAGCAAACTCGTCAGCTGAACAATGCGAAGTCAAAATGAGTCCCGTCACTGTTTATGTGAATTAGTGGTGTTGAAAATGCTTTATTTGGTATTATCTAGGACTGTAGAATATGGCTGAGTATTGTGTATTAGGGTTGTCTAGACTTGAATTCACGTACATGGCCAGCACGATGGATGTTTTGGATCTGCCACTAGCCCACAACAGCACACTGTACTGAGAGTTGGGATATGTGAGGATGCACCAACCAGTGAAAGGGCACATATGTCCATCAAACACTACAATACAAATACGCTGAAAGCCGACTTTGGAAGTATAGGATAGTATAGGAACCAGATCTTGTTTTTGTACCCGTGGGCAAAAGGGATAGCCACAACTTGATACAACTTGTCAATTCTCAGCCTCTGAAATCATGGACAGATCGAACAGATCCCAAAGGCAAACCTGCACCAGGCTGGACTAGGCGCCTTTCGGCACAGGTGAACGTGGTGGACCACCATTTGCACAACTAATTGTTTTGATGAGCGTAGAGCTTTTGTGTGCTATACCGGCTATACCCCATAATAAGCAATCATGAAAATAACAATATATGAATGGTATAAACTATGTATGTAATCCTGCAAAATTGGGAGCTTAATTATTACTGATCATACTGATTTTACCACGGTAGAAACTTGTCATCCTGTTTGAAATGTAGATCAAAACCCATGGAAGAAGGGAGGCTTATGGCTTATGCTTGGTATACTGTGTCACACGGCCAGGTCTAAAAGCCTTACATTGACAAGACTAATTACAGTTCAAGGGGGTTAAATAATCTGAACTTGTACGTCGATTCAATTAGATTATATCAAACACAAACGATTTAACATGACTTACTTAGCTAAGGTTTTCGAACAATATGATTGTGAAAATCCATGAAAATCCCAAACAAAGTGCCCAAGAACATCTGGATATATTGGCATCTGGCATATGTTCTTAAGCAGTAAAGCATTCTGAGGGCTGAACCATACCTCGCTCATCCGTGCTGCCCAGCACTCGTCCGTCCTAAGCAAAAAATCGTGTTTTTTTCAGAGGATCACCGCTGTAAAATGTGCTCCAGTTGTTGCAAATGACAAGTGCAAATTCAACATTCTGCTAGAACACCATGAGGATCAAAAAAGACATCTCATGACCATGTGGGCATGAGGGCGTACCAGCACTCGTCGCATTTGCTGTTCTAAACAAAGTTGCTATTATACTGATCAAATTCATGCAAACACAATCAAAAACATGCTCAAGTCTTTGTTTTCCAGGATGTTACCATGATTGCCATGCGACCTGGAGAAGTCCATCTTAATATGGAGAAATCTTCTTCCGCCGTAGACGAGTCGATGGTGACAGGCGTAGACGAGTCGATGGTGACAGGGAACTATTTCTAATTACAACTTATCAAGGGCTGATGTTGCTACCACATAAATCCACATAAATCCGGCCTTTACCCCAAGTCTTAGTAACTCCAAAAACGATTGGCAAACCCTTCCCATACTGCCTGTGTCAAGGACTGCATGCGTCTGACTTTGCAAACCTGCATGCCAAAAGAATCAAATGTGATTTTGTCTCAAAGGTATCTAGCCATTGACAGTCTTGCCGAATCATAGTGACTCCAAACCGTAGATTCGGAGCTGGTACCAGCACCTTGCTTCTCTTATTACTCTGCACGTAAAGGAAAACATCTGAATGTATCGGGACTGAGTTTCTCTGAAGTCCCATAAGGATCTGCCTGTACAAGGCTGTTTGCATTTAAGAATCTGCTCAGTCCATGTCCATGTTGACTGTTGACTCAACTTCGACTCCCCATGGAATGGCAATCCTGCTGGTTTTCAGATATCGCCCGCGGCCCAACCAGGAGTTTATTCTTGCCTCTGGGTTGCCGTCTTCGTCACTCAGAACCATCGAACTACTTCGAAGTTGGCTGATAACTTGGTTTTCCCGCCAGTTGTACACCCTGGCACAGCGATGAATACAATGAATGGAAACTTAAGCGTCGGAAAGCTGCAAAGAAAAATGTTCAACGCAACATATCACAACGTGTACAGTACATAGGAGACCTGTTGCAGGTTGTTGGAGGTTGCCTCATGTTGTCTCACCCTGAGTGGCAAAACAAGGCCAGCTGCGCCACATGTGTCCGTGAGTCGAAGCGCAAACAATATGTGCCTTGTCCAACCTACAGTGATATGGCCATCAGCTTGAGGCGCAAGCAACGAGTGGATTCATTTGTCAACATAGCATCCAAATACTATAATTCGCTTGTGACTGCCATTGGGCTCAAGGGCATCAAGACTTTATCAAGAATGAATGCTTGTAGCTGTAAATTAAGTATGTCACGTATATATATATACTATACATACAAAGTCATGTTCACCCGTACGCTGAATCTGCTTGAAGCCATCTGAACCAAAGAGGGCCAAAGGATGCCGTCAAGTCACGGTGTCATGGCCGTGATCTGTCCCCCCACCGAAAGCTGTTCCAGATACACCTGCACCATGCTAGCGCCAGGCAATGGATGCAGACATTTCCCGGCTGAAAATGGGCTATACTATGCCAGTATAACATAGTATAACTAACTGTATAACCAGCAACCTCCAACATGTCCACTTCAATGTGGAAAAAATATAAAAATGATAGACCAGTGGAACTATGGGTATCCCATTTTCAATCAAACCCATTCATCTGTGCCAGGCTGCTCAGCCTTGCGCTGCAAGTGATCCCCGGCCTCACTGCTGCCTTCGCAGCGTCTCTGGTCTTGGCCTGAAGGGAAGTTGAGTACAGAAAGGATGGATGGCATGTGTGAGATCTTGTCGTTTGAACATCCAAACCACTGCAAAATATTGCAAATCAAACTGAACAAAGAATATACAGTGCCCTCTGGAACCAAGAAACAACTTTCAGGCTATGATTGTTTCTGTATGTGAAATTATATCCAATGTGTTTGCTGATCTTTCCTTGGGATTTAAGGAGAAACTCAGAACACAATCTATGAACGAAGTTGTTGCCAAGGGGCAGTAGGACGAATGGACATCCCCAAGGACTTGCATTCCTTCCAACTTGTCCTGACATCCGAGCTGGTTTCAGATACATCCATTCAGTTAGTTGGAAAATAATGTAGATGATAATGAGGCTTCAGAATGTTTCAAACAATCCAAATGCTTCGATTGTTTCCAGTTTCAGATATACAGTAATTGATATGATAAGCTAATATTCCAACTTTGTACCATGATCATGTCCTGGGTGAGCCCTAGTCACAGGGTCAACAGGCCTTCATGATTGGCCGTGCAAACGGCGCTGAAGCCTCCAATGTGCAGCTGCTGAAGAGGCACAGTTGACCGAAAGAAACAAACAAGTAAAAAAGGCATGATTCGCATGATTGACCATCGCAACTCATTTTCCACATCTGTTTATAGCCCATGCCCATGGTTGACCATATCATAACCATAGTGGTCATGAATTTCCCCAGAAATCCCCAGAAAAAATGGCCCCATTTGGTGCCCCAAAGATCCCCAAGATCTCCAAGGCCTTGTAGCCGATGATGTCAGCCTGAAAGGCTGCTTGACGAAGTCGCTCCTGGGATCTGGGGTCACTGGGGTCACTGGGCTCCAGCAAAGCAGCTCTGGACAGCTGCAGGTTGTTTGGTACAATGAACCTGCATTTCAGAGCAATAAGTTTCAGATAAGTTTAATAAATTTAAGAAATCTATTGATCAATCTATTTGACATACTGTATATTCTACCAAATCATACCAAATCAATGCAGTCATGGACTCAAAGGTACGCAGGACCCCAACACTCCTCGTTGTGCTTCAACCTCAGCAAATTTGGGATGGTCTGTTGATTGGGAATTGGGACCACAAATTCTGGCATAGCTGAATATTCTCACCTATCTCACCTGAAATCCCTTCAAAGAAGGTCTGGAGAAGAATATGTATGCATGCATGCCTGGCAAACACGGTGCTGATCACATATGGATCAGGACGGCATAGAGGAATTGCTGAAACCCAACAGGATGTGGCTTGGCATTGATCATCTAGGACGCCCGCATGCATTTGGCGTCAGATGGTGTCAGCAACTTCGCTATGGGGGACCCGGGGACCCAGCATTCGGCATTCATGCTGCTAAACATCAAACACTTAGGATCTGAGATGCCAGCTTTTTTGTAAAGTGATCCTGAAGGAAAGCCAGACTGCACTGACACAGCAATGAGGAAGGTACACACCAGTCCTGGATCCGTGCTTCCACCACATCTTCGACGGAGAGCAACACGGACTCATCCTCACGTCTCACAATGAGGTTGTTTTTTGGATCTGGTCATCGAAAAAATATCCCATCATTTGGGAATCTACCACCAAAACTGGTGATATATGATATTCTACCACATGAGGGGGTTCCTGAAATGGTCTAATTTTGAATGATTTGGCGGTATCCCCATTTTAGGAAACCTCCATATTTTGGGATACAATCGAAATTCCTCAAAGGCAGCAAAGGGTGCGCAGGTCTGAATTGAGTTTGGTGTGTTGCACAGTTTTTATCCCTTCCATCAGGATGCCTGGATAAATCTGACTTGAAACAACACTCCAGAAAATAATAAAATAATCATGGTGTTCCACTTTAGCAAAGATATGAATGCAAAGGTCCCTGTACAGTGTATAATATTTGGCATTGATGGAATTATGGGCCTTGAAATTGGTGATATGTCAGGCTTCAAGTATGCCTGAGCATGAATGTTTCAAGATGTCCAGGTCCAGGTTCAGGCCAGGCACTACCATCTGAAATCAAATGCCAATCAGAAATTGATTACAATTTGCCCGGACCAGAATGAGCAGGTTATGGCAGGTTATTGAGCAATGACAGCCACATGGTCTGCAAAACCAAACAGCCCTGGCTCTGCCCCAAGTACACCTCTCTTAGAGAGGCGCCGGATCCCATTTTGTGAAACCGCGCTGTGGAGTGGTTCAAAACCAAGCTATTTGATTTGGTGAGCTAAGAATGTGAAATGAACGCAAAACAGAATCAACGTATATCAAACTGCGAAGCAGAATCCAAAGATATCGGCTGCATGTTCAACTCAAGGAGCATTGGACCGTCATACTGTGATGAGCCACGGGAAACAAAATGCAAAGAAATCTTGCTGTGATATATAAATTGTGCAGTATTGCAGCATTGCAGCATATTGCGGCATTTATGATCTCAACCAGCGCAGCATTTGAGGAGCCAAAATGTCTCCAGTAAACGCACTGACAGGCGTCAGCCTTTGTTAATGCTTTCATGTTTTTTTATATCAATAATGTGAGGCACAAAATCAAGAGCTCCGAACCTGTGCCGCTTGCAAACCTCTGAACCTGGTCTCCACGCAGTGAGCTGATTTGCGGGTTGAAAGGCTGCCAAGGTCCTATCTTCAAAAAAAACAAGTCCCATGACCTGTAGTTCTGTTGTCAGCAGGGTTTGCCGTTTCTCAAACTCTTACCCAGGCTCAGTTCCATGTCAACATTTTCCGAATTCTTCCACCTGTCCAGAATACATCAAACATACGTAAGCAAATCATAGAAGTCAACAGCGATCAGCAAACATTCCGTATGTTATGACAAAAGGGCACACCAGTCGCACCACACCATTGCAAAAAGAACATTTTGTGCTGCGACTAACCGCTCCCGTGAGCATCTGGCGCACCCTTACGGCTGTGTAGCCGATCACCTGGGAGTTAAGCCATTTTCGCGACAGTGGTATGATATGGTCTGATAATCTCCAAGCGTGGAGGGTTTTCAATCTCAGATCGCTTCACCTCTTTGCAGATGTGTCATGAACAGACATGACACTGTCAGAATCTGTCTGACCGGCAACTGCCGATGAAAGGCTCCCAACTCCGGGCGTCACAACGACTTTCATTAAACGACGATTCGCAGGTTCACTTGCTCGCAGATTCAGCAATGTGGGCTGAAGGACGCCGAGGGAGACAACCTGATAGAAATGGCATGTCATCCTAGTGCCAGACTTCATACATTTGTGACAGCTATATACACATATATTTTGTGTGCTGTGTGTACTGTAATCAATTCTCTCTACCATGTTCTTGCATCTACAGCCCACGTGCTGAAAAGGCCCCTCAGCAGCTAGCTAGAGGTGTACACACACCTCAGAAATTATGGCGACTGAAGATCGCCTAGTTAGTTGAAACCGCAGCAGAAAAAGATATCTCCTCGCTGGGAGCAAATGCAATCAACATTCCTGTCAAATTGGTCATCTGGCCACTGGGTTTCAAAGAAATTCCAGGTGCGCTGGATGGGTCTTGAGATTCAAATTGATTCAATCAGTCAGAACTTCGGTGTGTGGAGCATATGCAGATCATGTTCTGATCATCCGCTGATCATTTGCTGATCATGTGCTTCACAAACCACATCCAAAGCCTGAAAGATGGCGTGCAAGCCGCAGTGCAGCGCACTGATCGAATTACACCATGGAATGGATTTTGCTAAATCAAAGATGGAAAGGCTGAAAGCGGCTGAAAGGAGGATATTTTTGCGGCCCAAAGTGGTGGCCTCCCTCCCTAGGTACCAAGTCCAAGTCGCTCCAGAAAATACCATGCTTCATCATTTTTTTCGGGGATCGTTGCTTCACAATGCCACAACATGCCACGACCTTCGTGGCTTTGAATGATCTGTATAGACGAGCAATTGCTACTTGATTCCGCCAACAAACAGACACGTGTACCTTAAGCTCCACATTCAAAAACTGAGCGTTTCGAATGCAGCGCAATGTTGGACTCTCCCAGATGATCACAAGATATCACAAGTAATTACAGGACAACCGAACAAGTACACATATATGCCGATGCCTAAAATCGAAAATCACAACATATACAGGAACGAAAGCAAAATTCTAACGCTCACCTGTCGTTATGTGAAAGACACAGAATAATAAACTGTATCATGAAATCATTCATCTTCTGTAAAACATGGGAATCACATCTTGGACAAAGCTTGCCGAAAACTACAGCCCACCCGCAATGAATCCCGTCTGCGTGATCTTTCACAGCGCAAACCACGCACGGAAGCAATTCTGAAATAAAACGTTTTCTCACATACTGAAACAGGATCTCAAAGGTGATGAATTATTCCTTCATTCTTACAATGAAAGCCCAGGTTCTATGCAAGATCAAATTTCAAAAAATATGGTGCCAACATGTAAATCATCTGATGAATACAGGATCTTTCGCAACGCACCGGTTGCCACCCGTATCACTGGTCTTCAAACCTGCGTCGAGTTTTCTGGCATGGTGAATCCTTGGCCAACAAACAAAAACCCGTTGCAATCTTCTGGACCCATGGGAACCATGAATAGTGGTACAAAATGGCAGAGCTATGTCACAATGTGTCCCCAAAAAAAGACCTGTCTACAGTTTTTGTAGCTTATCTTAATTATCTGATGGACTTCCTGCCCAAGATTAATCCAAAATTATTGCAATGCATGGAAGCTTCCAAGGGAACTGATATACATGGTGAATGAGTGATGTTGCCCTTTGGGCAATTTATGATGATGTGAAGGGGGAGTCATATATTCAACAAAGTCTGCGCCTTGTCGCACATAAAGGACTAAATACATGGGCATAAAACCTGGAATCTCCATACAATATAGTTGAAACATGTTGAAATGGGGCAACTATGCCACACATTCAAGCACCCTTTTCTCAACTACATCTCTACAACTCTCAACTTGCAACATTCATAATGCATGTTGCTGCTATCCATTGTTCAGTGTGTTTTCTTTTGAACGTCGGTGACTATCTCCGTGTAAGACCAAGATGCATTTACATTTTGTTGTACATACACAAACACGAAAGACACAAAAGCATGAACTGCACAATCTGTATCCGGAGCAGCCACCAGCCCCGCGTCCCTACCTTTTCTATGATGGACTTTGGCTTCACTTTGAGATCAGCTGCAGGCAGGTTAGTCACCTTGGGTGCTACTCTGCTACTACTCATTGGGTTTGGTTCCTGTGGAAGGCCATGCTTGCAGAGTTCGAGAAGACTTTCAGCCAAGACTGTCAGCCAGGACAGAAAACAATTCTCTGCTGGAACGAACAAAAAGATTTGCAAGAAATACCATCGAGACCAGCAGTACTCTGATGCACCTCTCAAACACATTCAAACACAAGATGTCGGAGCCATGAAGCTCATTGAAGCGCATTGTGTGCTTTCAATTATTGTTGAGACCATCAAGAAGACCTCATCAGTGCATTCTTAACGAAAGCTTGGGGTATTCTGCGTCATCCAGGCTCCCCGCGTTTTGAAGTGCAGTAGGCAAGGTCGGGGCCACTGACTTCGTGGTCTTTGGCTTTTCACAGGACTGCGACAAAGCACAAGATGCACAAGTCAGGCTCAGCTCCGGTTGTCAAAGTGGAAATTGGCACTTCAGGATGGGTGTCTATGAAACAGAAAGTGGTTGCAGCTTCTAATCATCACCATGGAAACATGGAACACATCAACCGTGTTTGGTTCCTCAGAATCATACACGATCATAGGGCAAGCAAATGTTGATGAGCAAATCACGTGCAGTATCGGCAGTAGTTCATGGATATATATATATATATATATATGGATATAATATATATATATATATATGGATATAATATATTATATATATATGGATATAATATTATATCATCGCGTAATGCATTTTTTGCCGCGGATGAGACAGCTTGCTGGGCTACAGTGAGGCTATATAAATCTACGAAATTCTACGAACATATTCAAGATCAGGTCCATGGGTCATAAGTTGTGACTTGTCAGCTGGTTTGATGGCATACCTAATGACATCCTACAAGGGCCTTGAGGCCACAGGGGAAGTGCTTTTTAACTAAATACTGTGCTGAAACTGGATCTGCTGGACCAAAAAATACCTGCTCCAATCAAGATAATTAGTGTGAGACAATTCCAGAAATCTAGTGTACTATCAAAGGACATCAATGGAAATCAATACCCTGTCATCCAAACAGCTTTCGAGGGGTTGACACGCTGCACCTCTTCAACGCGACTTTGCTCCATGAGGCCCGCAACAATCCTTGGCCATGAAACTGTGATCGGTCGAGGCTATGAGGCCGCCCAGCTCAGAGCCCAACTGTCGCATGGAGTGAAAACGAACCACGCCTTCCTCGTCGATCCTACCGAATCGCTCGATGATTCACCGGCATGTCACGGCTAAAGCGAATGACATGGCTTCAAGGAACAACTACCAATTGACATGTCCATGTTAATGTCATCGTTTTTTTCTGGATGGTTTGATTTGAGAAATAATCAGTTTTATTGGTCTTCAAATTTGTATCCAATGCATCTGGCTATAATGTCAAGTAAGGGAACACGGAACCTTTGTGAGATGTCATACAATCCGACGGAAAGTTCGGACAATCCAACATTTGGCTCAGAATTGCCTGCAAACATATGCGAAACTATACAATTTGATGCAAATTGACTTGTCCGTTCTTTTCATTTCACCAGATTTCACCACTCTAACAGCTTCAGGAAGAACGGCTTAGCCCCGTTCCTCCAAATATTCGCATCTTGGGTCATGAAAACTTGGCAAATGAAGTTGGCCGGACCTGCCCGTCGCTCTGCAGGCCATTCAAGTGCACATGACTGACGCCAAACTCCTGTCATCTTCTGCCTTTGGGTACTGAATTTTTGGCCAAAAATGCCATTTTGAACTTCGAACCAGCACAAATGGCATTCCCAAAACCAATTCTGCAATGAAATGAAGGCTGGAAACATCTGGAAAACAAAACACATGATGTTAGTATGCTGATGTTCATCTACTTCTCACTTGGCACCAGTACACTTGCACATCTTTTTCAAAATGTTCAAACCACACATGAACAACTTTAAGAAAGATCTGACATGCGTTTCGCCAGCTTGCAAAAAGTCAACAAGTGTTGGTTGAGGCTGGCTGGGTCTCTGGCAAAGCGTGACTCTGGGCACTCGGCGGAAGCGGCACCGGCCGCTGCGATCCTAAACACATTCTATGTCGGAGGGAATGTGTTTGGACGGAAATTTACATGCATCACTTTTCCTCGATATAAATCTATAGGCCTATAGGCCCAAGCATTTCCTTGGTCGACATACCAACGATGTCCAACTCCTGATAGGACGATACAATGTGATACAATGATGTATGATGATATAGTTTGATGCTTCTAGACAAATTAATCCAAAGTCTACTTTCCGTTCTCACCTGACAGACAGGCAGACAGACAGTCCTCCAAGTCCATCAGCCGGACAGTCATCTGGGCACCAGAGAATTGTCACATGCCATGTCAGTGGTGTTGAGACTGCATCTAAAATGATTGACTTGACTTTGTGCAAAGAATAGCATGACGCACTTGCGACACTTGTCAAGAAGTGTGTGTTCCCTCCCTTCTTTCCAAGCAATTCACGTCATCAAAGAATATATCAGATCATATCAAGTCCCCCTGCCTGACTCCGCTCATCACTGCGAAGCAGGAATGGCCTCAGAACTTTGAAGCCCCAAAGACTATAATTCCTAATTAGTCCATATTAGTCCATAATTCAATCCATTTGAGGTGCACAGAATCACAGAATTTGGATCTTCCTCTTGGCGGCCCGTTTTAAAAACACCTTGGACGAGGTCCTAACGCCATCCAGCCAGGACGAGGTGTCACCTTGGGAGCTCTGACACAAGGCTGCTGAAGCCATGCTCAATCAACTGTCAATAATATGTGGGTAAAACAGTGATTAATAATGGTTAATAATGGTTAACAATGGATTAAAACAGCTTGACCTGCAATTAAGCAGGAAATTGGCAACGTCGCTGATAAATTATCCCGAATGGAATCTGCACACTTCAATGTGATTATTCAGTATTGTTTTTGCCAACCGTTGCCAAAGCCAACCCTGAAGTGCCATGCTCTTTTCATGCCTCACACCAACACGCACCTGAAGTGAAATGCCACAATGTACTCCCAGCAACCAGTGGAATCCAAGATCCCAGCTTTCTCGATCACGGCCAATTCCACTTGCTGACTGCCAGTGCCTGCGGCAAGAATCGTCCATGAACATAAAACAAAACCAAAGTCACAATGAATATCCCTGATTTCTGTCCCAGCCCTCCCAAACGAGAAGATGGCATCCCCACTGTGAAAACTGGAGGTCTGTCAATTTTGCTACGGAGTCCAAGGATTCTGCTGAAGCGGGTCATGTCTGTATGTGGACAGCGAAGCAAGTGTGATGGCACGGCCACTTACAACTTGATTTGTCAAGCGTCAACGGGCTCAAGAACTATACTTCCACAATCAATGCCAGCACTTTATTCTAGAGCGCCCTTGATGGACGGACAACGACAGCCTAACAAATGGAAAACAAAACCTTGTGAGTTTAGACAGCAGGAGCGACCAGTGCAGCTCATACAATGTCTGTTCAGAAAATCAAACAAACACCTCGCCCGTGAACCTTGACGCTTCTTAAATAGTAGTATAGGACTTCACATACACCCTCTGCAATGCAGAACTATGTAGAATGAGGGTTTTGAGTGAATTTCCGTCCTCTGAATTGAGCGCTGCATTCAGCGCCGCAGATCTATGACGATCTGGCATTTCTGTACATTTGTAGCTAGTAGAACTATAAGGATGGCTAAACAACTGGTAACTAGACAAATTGGTGAAAACTGTGCTTTCACCAGCAGCGAATCTCATCATGTGTCTCAAATGGTCTCCTCACAAGGACACCTTGGCATGTTCAACACTGCCGACAGCTCAGCAATGCTACCATCACCACGTGGAAACTTAAGTAAGTCTGCAAACGTCGACAGTTGCATTTTCTTGTAAGAAACGCCACTATAGGGAGGGTACCCATCCGAACTGACAGTTTTCACTAAAGCACAAGTGCTAGTTAAACAGTTTCCAGGGACCACTCTACAGGTCCATTGGTCAATGTGTGCTCTTGCGGAAATAGTGCTTGGGAAGGCTTCCCACAAAAACCGATGGATTTAGATTGACATGTTGAAAACCGTTTTCTCAACATGTCTTGGCGTCCTGTCACAAATAAGAACCCTGTAGGCTCAGCGATGCAACCAACTAGACGACAGTTGGCCCGCGAACGAGTAGGTGTATAGGTACTTAGATGTGCTATGTAATTGTATGATGTGCAAACGCCAAAGACTTACATACATGAACATGTTCATGAAAATGTTATTTGAGATCATGTGAGTATGTTCATTATGTGTAGATGTCAAGATAAGAAGATGTGAAGATGTCAGGGTTTTAGTTGCAAGAGACAGACAAGGTATGCTGCACAGAAGATGTGAACTATATATATTATTTAATAAACAAACATGGAGATATGTTGATAGACTCTCAAACGCAGACGCACGCAGAGAATCGCAGAGAAACATGTTTACACATATATCATACAGACACACACACACACAAACATCCACACACACACAAATTTACACACAGAAGTTTTACACACAAAAACGTTTACACACAGAAGTTTTACACACAGAAACTTTTACACACAGAAGCCTGTACGCCTGAACACACAAATGATAGCACACACAGAAGTTTTTACACGCAGACGTTTTTACACACAATTTTTTTTCCACACACAGATTTTCACGCACAGAAGCTTTTACACACAGACACTTTTACACACAGACACTTTTACGCACAGACGCTTTTGAACACAGCAACTTTTACACACAGAAGCATTCACACACAGAAACTTTTACACACAGGACCTTGTGCAGACAGAAGCTCTTATACACAGACGTTTTTACACACAGAAACTTTTACACTGAGAAGTTTTTACACACACACACTGTGGGATATGTAGATTCGATCGTAGTGTGGAGAAGTAAAAGAACACCACCAGTTCCTGAATAAAGGGCCTGAAACGGATCATAGGACATGAGGCATG
>Ga0126342_10010813_pt1 | contig 16337 bp, 13 predicted proteins | sample Cyp1metagenome_FD_92528 | JGI IMG/M metagenome (GOLD analysis project Ga0126342, IMG submission 92528) | Coral microbial communities from Lord Howe Island, Old Settlement Bay, Australia - Cyphastrea 1 metagenome | ecosystem: Host-associated > Invertebrates > Cnidaria > Coral ... | reverse complement strand
CTATGGTGAAAGAAAGTGAAGTTATGGGATTGGGACACCATGGAAACACATAGAAAATTAGATTTCAGCCAGATTTCAGCCATTTTGGGTCGTTTGGGTTGAATTGCCCGATCTGACCCAAAAAGGGCCAATTGGCTAAAAACATGGTCATTGACCAAAACAACATTTTTTTTCTGCCCGTTTGCTGGTCCAGGTAACACAATATTATATAAAATATATATAATTATATATAGACACCATATATATATACACATATACATACATATATTAAAGAGGTTTCCTAAGTGTTGGGGAGTACGTACCCAAATAATCCATTTGAAACAACGTCCAGCGAGCTTGGAGTAGCCCCACGACTTCGGAAGCCCCTAACAGGTCTGGGGCCCTGGGGCACCAGCGTGTGGTTACTGCAAGCACCATATTCAATGCTTGAAGCAAGGTGAATTGTGTTTGGAACCCCATTTTGTCTACGTTTAGATGTGGAAAAGCTGAAAACCAATGGTCTCGGACAATGATCTGCTGGTAGTTTTTCCACATCTACGTGAGTTTACAGGAGTAAGAGAATGGCCCATGTCACCTTGAATTTCATGGGTTAATAGCTTCATGCCATGCCAAAAATCACGAGCCATGGAAACAATGGACCTTGCCTCATCTGGGTCAAGAAGGACAAACCAGAGGCCCAAGACTCCTGGTCTGGACAGCATTGAAGCGAGGCAGGTAGAACAAAAAAGTACTTAGATGGGCCATGGAGTTAGTTAACTTGTTAGTAACTGGTGTTATAACCCCAAAAAAATCCCAGGAAGAAACAGGATTTTTGCCGATGGGATTGATGGGATCTAGCAATTATGATGAACATATGATGGGTAACCGAAAGAATCTCTTACATTCGTGCAGTCAGGTCACATGTTTTTTCTGCTAAAAATGGTCATCCATAAAGAATAGAATTCCTATTCACATGGTTCCAACTTAAAATCCCGATGAAGATGGATTGATAAGCATCCCCCAATATGGATTCTCAGTTTCATGGTGCATATCTGGCTGATAGCACTGTCCTGAATTCTTTTTGCTGTTCTCATACAGCCAGCTATGGGGATGTGTCCCCCCCCAAAAAAAAAAACACATTCCAGTGACGGAAAACGGCGTGAGGACATTATAATTTGTCCAAGTGTAGCATCATCCATTGGTTGATCCGGTGATTAGTTAACAATTGCATCACGTTCCTTTAAGTGTCCATTGGTTTCTTGTCATATCTACCATGTTCCAGATGTATTATGTACAATATAATATACCATCCAGTAAATTAACATAGACCCTGCCAAATAGGGGTTGGAAGATGAGTTTCAACTATGAATTGGTCATTTTCAGGGTCTGTCTATGAAAAATACCCCTATCCCATCTCATAATACTGGTTGGTTAATAGTTATCCCTATTATTGTGGTTTATTGTAATCCCCATTAAACATATTAAACCAGATAGTATAATCCCCTCAACATATTGATATTATACTACCTGGTGGCATTAAACATATTATCATATGGCTATAAACCATAGTTGATAGGTTTATATAGGTTTAATGCTATATTAAACCCATATGCTCCATGGTGCTGGAATATGCTTACCAACATTTGCCCGAACAAAATCACCCAGTCATGTAGGTAAATATACCAGCACCATGGTTCGCATATGGGTAATAACCTATCAACTACAATGTGAGGCCCCCAAGATATCTAAGTTGGTGAACATAACTCCAATGTCACTATGGTTTATGGTACGCAAATAACATAGTTACTGGGGCTTTTGTTAATCAACAAACATCACTGGCGGGCCCCATATTGTATTTTCAACGGCTCCAGATTCCAAAATCACCGGTGCTTTGGCTTCTCATCGAGGCCCTGGATAAGATCAGCACGACAGGATGAACATGGATTTCTACAAGAGAAACAAAGAAATGGTGTATTGAACACTTTACCATAAGTATATATATATATTAAATTAAATGGTAGATCCTTTAAGGCCTCTCATATGCCTAATTTTTTTTGACTCATATCCACATATCCAAAAACCCTACTTTCACGGTTTTCGCACAAGCAATGGTATAATTGCATTCCCGACCCTTTCATTTCCGCATCATGTTCAAGACATAGGATGGAATACTTGGGTCATGATTAATGAATGGGATCTACTTGATGGAATGGGTCATGATTGGGTCGGATTTCCACATCATTTTCACATTTTGATTATGAATGGATTATTTGGGTATGGTCATCCATGTGATTCCTGAAAAACCATGGGCAATTTATCAAAATCCCTAATAAAATGGCCATGGCCAATCAGATCTTAGATACCCCAAAAAACAAATGACTTAAATTCTTTGCTGCAAAGAACGTAGATATTCCCAGCCAGATACCCTGCAAGACTAGGATTAGTTTGTAGCCATCCAGTCGATGGGTACCCTAGATTCTAAAAAAGGTGAATCATCTATAAATGGCCCATAGCCCATAGACATAGATGGTTTTACCTATGAAAAATGTTGGTTTTCCCCAATGAAAATGGCATTGACCATCCTCTTTGATAACATGAAATCCCACATGTAGTTTTTTTCATCTCAGGATCACCATTCAACAAGGATGGCTCCAACGATCACTAGGCCAACGATTATGCTAAATATCTAGATAATTAGTCAGTTTATATCAATAGTATAAACAGCATTATTTCTACCATTATTTCATGTTTGTGCTGTTTATGTTGCTAGATAAAAATAGATTATATTATGGTAGAAATATCTAGCATCTGCCGCTCTGAACTGGGCAGCGCTCTCGCACTCACGTCCTCCTTGAAAGATGAGATCACGGCGTTGAAACAAAAGAGGTTCGACTCCTGCGGTGACATGGGGAAACCCAATAATTATAAGCCATCCCACTCCCACTAAAACAATCAACATCTATATGATATCATACTTACATTGTTGGTTATACCATGTTATACCCTTATACCCCATTATATCCCATTAAATCAACAATTTCATGATTAGTGTTGTTGCTTATGACTAGTACGGTATCGCAAGTACATCCCACATCATTTACTTCCATTTGAGGGGACCAACATGGATGGTTAACAGCCAACACAATTGGAGATCCCCAACAAAAAGGGGCTCATTACTAAGTCATGGTCATCCATGACTTGGACGGGGGGAATCCACATGACCTGGGAAACCTCCGATTATCCCATTACCATCTGGTTATTTCACATAGCGAACTGGAAAATCCCAATCATAAATGGAGGTTTTTCATGGGAAAATCAGTTGTTTCTATGGGCCATTTTCCATAGCTAGGTGAAATAAGCAGAGGGTATATGTAAAGAAAGGAAACATGACGGAAATGGACCAGTCCGACATCATTGATCCAAGACTTGGGCAAAGAAAAAAAAAACGCTTGAGGAACCCTTGTAACCCATAGGATCCATCGTGCTGCTATATATGGTGCTCCATGGATCCCATCAATATACCCCCTTTATGTTAGCTATACCAGCACCATGGATCCTATATGGGTTATTGCAAGCCCCCAAAAAGATTCCGACAAAATTGGACACCCGGAAACTATGCCGGGGAAACCAACATCCATACCATCCTTAAAAAAGCACGGAAAATACGGCAACTATGCGTCCTTTTGGGAGTTGCTGTAGTGAGGACATTTTTGGGTTGACCTACAATGTGAGGCCCCCAAAATATCTAAGTTGGTTTATAACTCCAATAACTGATAACTATGGTTCATGGTACTTATAACTATAGTTACTGGGGCTTATAAACCAACTTATAACTGGGGGGCCTCACATTGTACCAACCAAAGGTTGGCTCATTTTTTTGGGTTTGCAGCGGAAGCCACGTCTCCAGCTGTGAGAGACTCAGCTGCTGCAGAGTTAGCAAGGAATCACCTGAAGTGGAACAGTGGCACCAGAAAAGGAATAAACACCAGGATGATCCGTATTAGGGGGGTCCATAAATGGAGGATCCCCATTTATGGATGGTTTATAAATGTTTACATATATATATATATATTATATATAATAATAATGGAAATGTGATTTAGGGGCACCACTATTTTTGAGGAAACCTTCATATAAATATACAAAAAAAAACACATGATAAATTCTAACCCTCAAACAAGATGTCAACCAGTATTTCCGGAACCAAAAAAGGGCTGGTTCGATGTGAAATCAAGTGAAATCTGAAAAAAAAACAAGTTCGGTGTCCAACTTCTCGGTACCTGGGCTTGGTCATGTTGGGATTATCTTCCCCGTCCCTCATCATCTAGACTTCGCCCAGGGTCAGGGCGATTTTTTTATTCGTAAGAACACGTCCATTCCGTGTCATGGTCTAAAAGCTATTTTTGTTCTAGTCATAAGTCACAACTTCATACAATTTCTAAATAGATTTTGGTAAATCATGGTATATCACATTTTGGGATAAAGTATGATAAAGTCATATGAAACCGGCGATAAAGTCGGAGAACATCCATGTCCACCTCTTGTCTCAATCTCAGATGCGAACCATGGTGCTGGAATATGCACAGCCACACTGGTTGGTGATATACCTACCCCTCTGAAAAATATGATGGAGTTCGTCAATATTATCCCAGATGTTATGGAAAATACAATTCATGTTCCAAACCACCAGTGATCAAAATGGCCCAGTTGAGGTAAATCTTCCAGCTGGACCATTGGACCATGCTTCGCTAGTCTCAGTCTCGGAAACTCTGGGTTTCTCACTCCAACGTGTTTCTTTTGCCAAGGCCTTGGTCGCCATGGGCTATGGCTTCCACTGCATGGCCTTTATGGCTCAAGAATGGGATAGAAATCTGTGTTGGCAGTTTTGGGTCTTAAGAATATTTGATGATAAGATATGGAATATGAATGAATATGACATGGTTTTTGGAGTTTTTGAACAACTAGGCTCCAGACATCTCCAGACTGTCCAGACTCCCTGCGAAAAATCTGGTGCTTAATTTGTTAGGCCAGGTATCTGGTGACCCTGGATCGTTACCATGCACAGTCTCTGGTAATCAAACAGAAGCAATGGAAAAAATCACGATTTACCCTCTGGTAAACTAACATAGCTATTGAAAATGGCCATTTATAGTGAGTTTTCCCAATAAAAATGGTGATTTTCTATAGTTATGTCAGTTTACCAGAGGGTAGAGTTGATTTTCCCACTGAAACCTTCATTTTTTTCAGGGATGTTCAATTGCCATCATGATTGCCGGAGGGTGTAAAAATTCATGATATAATGATCAAGGTTGTACGCAACCCTAAATCGCGAAGATGCGTATTACAACCCCCATGAAATGTAGTGATATATCTACCATGCACCCTGGTTAACCTAGCTGTAAACCATTTTTTCGGATTTTGTTTTTCAATATGTCGAAGAAAACCAATATTCATTGGTCAAAAAAGTAAAAAAATGATGCTTAAATCCCAACATCAGATACCCTTTGGGCTACAATGTGAGGCCCCCAAGATATCTAAGTTGGTTTATAACTCCAATAACTAATAACTATGGTATTTATAACTACAGCTACTGGGGCTTACAAACCAACTTATAACTGGGGGGCGTCACATTGTATCATACACATACATTAAGTATAATTAGTAACAAAAAACACATGATTTAGTGAACAACCAAACTACAAGTAAGTACCACCACTATCACTACCACCACCACCTCCACCACCACCACCACCACCACCACCACTACCACTTCTACTATTTTTAGAAAGTCTGAGTAAAATGCAATCTCAAAGAAGTAAACTTAAGAGATACCATAAGTTTGAGATGGTTTATTTGGTTATCAAGTTAGTTTTTGAGATGGCTTACTATCTTATGAGTTTTCTTGGTGATGTCTACTATCCTCGCGTCATTTCATTATGTTATGGTTCTATCTTTTTTGGGGAATACCACCACATGTTTTCACACGCAGCGGGGAAAACGGACCTAAGGGCTGGACATTGATCGCAGTGCTTTCCAGGATCACATTGATCTCTAACCTGGCTGCGGTACCCCCTAGTGGTTAAAACCTATACTTATGGTCAATCCCTCTACAATCACATTTGTTGCTTTATAAACTGTGTGAAACCTAGTTCGATACCGATACCTATCATGAAACTTCCGATAGAATTCACATATTGAAAAAAACCAACGTAGCAAAAAACCGAACTGGTGCAATTCCGAACTAGTGTTTGCCACCTCTATCCAACGCTCACGTGAGCCAAGTTGGTTTATTAAATGGTGTTTGCCACCCCCAAGTCAAGTGCAGCCAAGAACCATTCGTAGTTCCAACCCCCAAAAAAAGTGCGATACCAATCCATTGGACTCAAAAAAGTTCACGAGCCCATTGGGATCATCGTGCCAGGCTGCCATAGATTCGAAAACATCTAATTGTTGATTTATGAATATATACATATATATATATATATACGGGCTTATCCTTAATATTGGATCAACATAAATAGACAGTTGGATGTGCTTGTTGCCAATTGTTACATATGTATATATATATATATATAAATACGTTTATGTGTATTATATTTATAGTTTATGTGTGTATATATATATACAATAAATTCATGTTGGTAATCATATAATAATTAAACGTTTTACCACTATTGGTCATGTATGGGTTCGTCTGAAAATTACTCATAAATCCACTGGTTAGTACTCACTTTCCCCGTTAAAATGACTGTCGGGTATGCTCTATTCTCGGAGACACCCAAAAAATCCATATATTAAATCATAATCCATGTTATAATCATGGTAATGACATAGGGTCCATGGTTATTAAATTATCCCTATAATCACATAGGGTTATGACACCAGATAATCATCGTTGGTTTACATCACATGGTTATCAAACAAATCCCTATATCCCTATGACGTGGTTAATCATAATTCCCACATTGTTTTTCTCAACATTGCCAATCTTAGATACCCTGCAAAAAAAATAAATTCTTTGCTGGTGAACGTGGATATTCCCATTAATACCAAAAGACTAAAGGATTAGTTTGTATCCATGTAAGATTGACCTAGTCAATGTCTGACCCAAAAAAAAAACAAAAAACTCCACCCGGCAGCGTGGCTAAGCGAGATGCTGCGCTGCGCTGCAGCAGCCCAAGAGCCCGCAGGCCTAGTGTTGTCGGTTTTGAAGATGAAAAAACATAATTTTACATACAAATAATAGTAGAGAAAATGTGAACAACACCACATATGTATAGTAGAAATACAAAATCATAGTTTTAAAATGTTGGTGAAAAAATATTCCTAGTGTTGTCGGTTGTGTATGTCTTTAATGCTGCATCTGTGGAATATTTACCAACATTTTACCAACATTAATACCCCAAGAGTTGAGGGATCTAGCCAAACAATGGTTTATAAACCTCATGAATACGAGGTGTATCTCCACAATCCCTGCATATTCCTGCTATAATTCAACTAGTCACCAACTTAGCGAACTACCTGAGACCCCAAATAATCAAATTACCCTCTGGTAAACTAACATAGCTATGGAAAATCACAATTTTTAATGGGAAAATCAACTATAAATGGTCATTTTCAATAGCTATGTTAAATTACCAAAGGGTATATGAAGTTGGTTATTTCAGTAGCTCAACTATGGTGCTGTACATATCTGTAGATAACGGGCTTTGTAAACCAACTTAATGGGGCACCACCTTGTACCTGGACGGACCAAAAAGTGGGATTGCATCCAACCAAAACGGGAGTTTAGGCAACAACGAATTAGGATCTCAGTCCGCATGGGGATTCAACTCCGGAACATTCAGAAAGTATAAATAAGATTAAATGTACTAAAATTGAGTGGTATATCAACCATCAACCTCGCAATGACGTAATTCTGTGGTAAGTTCGGCCATGGTTCAAAGGTATGTGGTTAAAACAACTCAACTTGAGTGGTTTTACCTCAGCATCAACTAAGAAGTGATCTGGTCATCATAATTTCCTGCGTGGGATTGAAAAAAGATGGGTTTCGCACAGTTTCACAACCTTTGACCCATTTTTTGGGGTCAGAAACCCAAGGCTTCCGTTGAAACTTTCGCAGCTGACCTGTGCCCACTGGCGACTTCGGGCGCAGGCGGCCGCGGAAGCGCCCCAGGTGATGACATTGGGTTCCTGGCAGGAGCTCATCTTAGTAAAGCAATAAACCATTAGTTTTGATGGCTCTATGGTTATGATGGTTTTGTTTTGTTTAGTTCAGATTCGGTGAATTCTGCGGAAAAAAGGTCGGTGTGTTTCCATTGTTATCCCATTCCTATCCCATTGTGACTCATATCAAACCATACATTTCCTGCAATGTGGGCGCCCCCCCAAACGTTATGTTAGTTGGTTTACATTCACCCCATGAATACTAGTTCGTTATTTGCCATAGAACCAGAGTGAAATTGGAGTTATGTGGAATGTGGACCCCAGCTTAATGATTTCGTGGCCAGTTATAAGTTGGCTCATAAACCCCAGTAGGTATAGTTATAAGTATACCATAAACCATAGTTATTTCGAGTTATGTTCACCAACTTAGAGATTTCGTGGCCACGGGGGCCCCACATTGTACCATCCATGAAGGTGGCCAAAAAAAATGGGCATGGTCATTTCAGGAACCGATTTATTGGAGGTACCGATTCCATATATGTTTGGCCTATTTTTGCAGGCCTAAATTTCAGGGAATATCCCCACAATTCATATGGCCAAACATATGGTACTAACGTACCTCCATCAATTGGATCCTGAAATTCCCATTGAACAATGGTTGATAGATAATGGTTCATATCATGGTAAATTAATGGTTAACCAAGGGTTAATAGATGTGAATAGATACCATTTACAGAAGGCAGTTTATGATAGTTTATTCCCATTGACAATGCGCAGGGTGGATCCTGGAATCCTATTGCTCTACTGACAGTTGCCCAGCGAGCGAACGAACTAAAGTGGATCTGATGGGAACTTGGGAATATCCACAACGGGTACCGACATGAGGACCCAGAGAAAATAAGTGGTTCACTCTCTTCATGGGCTTCTCACAAAAATTATACATCATCGATTCCCATAGGATCTATGTATGCCATATATGGTAACATGGATCCCATCAATAAACCCCAAATGTTAGCATATATACATATATAAATATATACCATACATGGATCCTATGGGAATTGTGATGAAACTTATCTGACTGTGTAATAATTCACTAAGCTGAAAACTGGTTGTTTTTAATGTTGGGCCAGTGCGATGATTCCGCATCATTCCAGTGACGGAATTTCGACGTGAGGTCATGATCAAATTCATCCGTTGGTTCAGCAAACGCGTTTCCATCGTGTCCAATTGATCAACATTTGCCAAAGGAGTTGGGGGATCTAGCCCACAAGTTAAAGTGAAATTCAAAAAAAAATATGGCCAGCAGTTTCTGGTTGGTGGTATACCTACCCCTCCGAAACATATGAAAGTCAGTTGGGGTGATGAAATTCCCAACTGAATGGGCAAATAAAAAATGTTCCAAACCACCAACCAGGTTTTGATAGCGAAGTTGGTCTATTTACCAGTTCTATAAATGGTTCTACATGGGAGTCTCATTCCATAAATGGCAACAATGTCTTGCTTACAGCGGATGGAATCACAATTCTGAATTCCATGAACAATCACATCATGTTTCATTGATAAATCATAAACCACCATGAAATTCATCAAAATTCACCAGTAAATTCCACATCATCGCCATCAAAAAATCATCAAAATTCAACCGTCCTCCTGAAATGCCAAAGCCAAGGCGGCCTCCCAGCCTAGGCCCAAGCAGTTGTTGAAACGAAAAAAACGGAGGGTCAAACGCTGTAGCATATAAACAAATTTAATTAATATAATTAATAAAATACAATATATATATATATATGTGATGCATATGTATGTATGTATGTATGTATGTATGTATGTATGTATGTATGTATCTATGTATGTATGTATGTATGTATGTATGTATGTAAATATATTTATATATTATGCATATGTATATATGTATATAAGTATATATGTATATGTATATACATATATATATATATATATATGTATATATATATATATATATATTATGCATATGTATATATATAAGTATATATGTATATATGTATAGATGTATATATGCATATTTGTATATATGTATATATGTATATATGTATAATATATATATATATAATATTTTTATATATACAGTTAAGTGACTAAGTGACATGTTAAATGGCGTTATGTACTAAACCTTGGTGTGACATAAATGATATTCTTGTTTATTTGTGTCTATCTGAATGCTACGAACATCTTATATAGTCTTACATATGTTATACTATGTTCATCTTATTATATTGTGAATATATATGATAAATATAGTGTTCATTCTCCAAAACAAAGAAACGTATAACTCGTTGTTCCACGATAAGATCTTTCTGCGATGCAATCCCGTTGGGCGCAGGATTTTTTTTTTTGGGAGATCGCTTTGTGCCATACTTTGCTGACGCTTTGAGACTGCAAAAGAAATTATTGAATGAACCATGATTTACAAATTGTATAATCAATGATTTTTGAGAATTGTTTAATCAACAATATCAATAGAAACCATATGGATTGCAATCATTGATTAAACTATAGTTATATCCTGCAAAGAACCATAAACTTGGTTGCGTCTCAAAACGCCACATCAAAGGAATCTATATAAGGCCTCGCCATCTGCCCGCCATCAAAAATCCAAGCAACATAGGTATGGAAATCCCTATGAACCATGAGCCATGACCATATGCACCGTGGCACATATATGCACACATTGGTTCAAGCATTCAATGAAGAAAAATGGTTCAGAATGCTCATGTAGCTTTTCCCAGAATGGAGGATATGATATATCCAGATCTTGTAAGATGAAGAATCATCTTCGGCCAATGAATGAAAATAAACCATGTTGGAAGCCATGGATTATCTGCATCAGATCTAACCCTCAGCCATTCCTGATGGATTTACCGAAAAAAATGAAATCTGAACACTGGACATATCCCTTTTATAGACAAGAAAACACGCTATCGCTTACATCAATGTTACATCTAGGATTCAAAGAAAACTGGCAGATGGATAATCTGTTATGGACACACAATGTGGTGCCCAGGGAAATTGAGGTTCTTTGAGTTTCCCTTGGGCGACATCAACCAACTTACAAGATCATGCCGCTAAGTTGACGAAATCGCAACGGTTTAAACCCGGTTTACTTACATGACTTGGTGTTCTATATGGTTTTATGGGTAACGTATTTTACACACCTACAAAAATTCAATGAAACAATCAAGACCATACAAACATGTCACTACAACGTGGGGACCCCCGTTTGCGAAATCTCTAAGTTGGTGAACATAACTCCAATGGCCAATAACTATAGTCTATGATACAACATATAACGAACTACTGCGGATGGTTGCGAAATTCTGCACCAGCTTGGATGGTTGAAACCCTGTAAATAATGGGATAAACCATGTATCAACTGGTTAATGTGGGCAAAACAATGCCAAAAACAACCCCCCAGTCATCACAATTTTTATAGGCGACATATTACAATTCCCAGTCATGGCTGGTAGAAATGGCATTGTTTTACCCACATTATTGGAAATAATCACACATTAATGATGAACATTTTGAATGAGAAACAAACACATTACAGACTTTGATAGTGAAACCATGTGATTCTATAATTAACCATGACCATCATCATTAAAATAATGAGCATTTCCCGCCAATTTCGCTTTTAGGTCTCCGGACGCCGTGCCTTTCCCAAGGAGACCACCTTGTGGGTGGCGTCTTTGGACATGCCATGGCGACGTTTTTCACAACGGCCGCCGGTGGAAGTGGTTAGCCTAAGAGTTGCAAATGGATGTTAGTTTGTGGATGTTAGTTTGTGGAGAAGCTATATAAAACATCACATCTTAGAGTTCAACATGGTTCAACACCCAGCTTTTTGGAGGACTCCCATGGTTTTGTTAAAAACATGCTGTTGTTTCCCCCCCAAAAAAAATGAACATGATTGAAGTCTCTTGAGAAGTCTCGATGTGGCTGAGGGATGCGGGTCGGGTCTGATCATCTGCGGGTCTGTCGAGTAGGTCCGACCGATCACAGTGATCACAATGATCACTGGCTGATGAGAAAATCAAGTACAAGTAGGCAATCAGAAGCAATAATATACCATATAACAAACATTGACTATAGCTGACTATACCGTGATCATTACAATGAAGAGTCAACTCAAAGAGATTGTGATGTGAGTAATGCATAACTGTACTAAGGATCAAAGGAATGTTACCGATTCCCAGAGCCGTGGTGAAGTCCTTGCAATTAGATCCAAAACCAGCTGAGAGCCAAAAAGCATCGCAGCAGGTGCTGATTTCCAAGTGGCACAATGAATGGAATATAATGGAATGCAGCACCTAGCTTCCTGTAGGTCTCACCCTCTTGTAATCTTAGATCCTATTAGAAGTGGTCGTATTCCTTACTACACATGGTGATTTTCTGTTTTCCAGCTAGCCAAAAACTAAGAAATATGTCAACATCATCTGTCGAGAGTAGATGATGACCACCAAAATTCCTTTCTGAAACATCGGATAAACATCGGCTCCAAATGTTTTTTTTCCAAAGTCATGGGGGATCCCCAAGTCACCATGATTGTTGACCTATACTAAGTCATGGTCATCCACGACTTGGATGATTTGGGGGTAGCCCCCATGACTTACAATGTGAGGCCACTCAGCTATAAGATGGTTTATAAACCCCATTGACTACAGGTTTTAAGTATCAGAAACCATAGATGCCATAAGAGTTTTGTTCACCAACTTAGCGATTTCGGGGCCACGGGGGCCCTACATTGTAGGAAACCTCCAAATCTGCCTCGGTGCACATGTTTTTGTTGACCTCAGGAGCCTCGAAGAAGCCGATGAAAGGACTGGATTGCAAGACTCAGGCCGCGGATGTGGCAAGGCCCGGAACGAGTTTTTTCAGGTTTGGAACGAAGCATGGGTGCAAGATGGTGTAAGTGTATATTGATCAACCAGTGGCAAACAAACATCTGTTTCTTTTGTTTTTTGTCCAAAACATGTTCCCTACACCGCGGCCTGATCTTGGCTTCCCCAAGCGAGTTCAGCCGCAGTCGTTTTCAACTGGGGCTGCACACAGCCACAGATTTCAACGATGTTTGGAATCTTCAAAGGGTCGGCTCAAGACTTGGAAGCTCATAAATTCTTCCGTTGCTAGTTCCAGGCGTGATTTTTACACTGTTTTTCAATGTTTTCCACATGTCTCCTGTCTAAAAGTCATGAATTGGAGGGGCATCGCTTGAGACAGACCCAAGTCCCACGAACTATCACTGCCTTTCCAGGCTTCCCAGGCTTAGCTTTCAGCATTGCTGACATGGTCACCAGTCGGTGACCAGCTCGTTTCGTAAATTCGTCATGCGAAGAATTCAGGATCCGGTCCCAGACGAAATGCCAGTTCCTCACGACGAAAAACTTTCAGTCCACGGAGAGTTGTTGGGAGGGGAAATTTCAGCAATCTCCGGATCTTTTCCACGGAAAAAATCCATGTGAATACCCAGTAGCTGGATGGTTTATGTCAGGGAAAATCCATCTATAAATGGATGTTTTTTTGAGGGTACCCTTATTTTAGGAAACCCCCACATAGCTAATGTGAGTTTGCCATAGTTTACCTATAATCGGCTAATGTGGTTAAAGCAATAGGATTCACCACCAAAATCAACATTTTTATGAATGCTATTTCAACCATCAAGTCATATGGGTGGTCTATGACATGGCTTCACGAACTGGTTGGTGGTATACCTATCCCTCTGAAACATATGAAAGTCAGTTGGGATGATGACATTCCCAATATATGGAAAGTCATTTAAAATTCCATGGTTCCAAACCACCAACCAGATTTTACATCTTACCCTTTATAGTTGATTTACCCTTTTCCATATCATGGTGGATCTTTCCATAATATACCAGTTTACCAGAGGGTACATCAATTCATGTCAACACTGATTCATCAATATAAAAATATGAAAATCAGTTGGGGTTATAATTCCCAATATACGGAATTCATTGGGAAAAACCACCGATAATTGGGAATCAATTATATTCTTTTTCTTACATTATATGAATATACTGAATCAGTGATGAAAAAAATATTCCAAACCACCACTGGATTCATCAAGTCCCTCCTTGTGATGACAAAAATGGATACTCTGAGACCCCCACTGCGGCCAGAATCATGGTCAAGAGCACTCCCATCGCCTAGGTCGGTTGAAGATCTGGTGGTGTCAACCTCCAACCAGAACGTATTTGTAAGTTGGGATCGTCATCCCATGTTTTGGCGAACATCTTTGAAACCGCCAACTAGCCAAATATGACAAATTTCACTTGGTGCAGGCGCAATTCGGATTCTCTCTAAACTTTGATTCCCAAAAAGTCATGATTCCATATTTTCCCTCCAAAAACATATGTATGTTATATTGTATGTATATATATATATATGTTTTCCCGAACATTTTCAGTTTAATCTTTTTCTTAGAATATATGTATGGGTTAGTCTGAAAATTTAACCCCCCAATTCCAATGGATTCTCATCATTTCCCGTCCGCAGAATCTCTTAGTGCTGATCTCGACCACATCCATGGCCGGAGATACCCTGCAAACAAACATTTCGGTGTTTCTGGGTCCATAAAGATATATATATATATTATTATGTATATACCCCCATGACGTTGTTTGTGCCAAAGAAATGATTTTGAATTCTTATAATCATTGTACATGACTATCTGGGTAAATGATCATATTTCACTAAGCTGAATTGTTGGGCCATAAAAGGGGATGATTTCCCTTACTAACCACTATTCCCAGTGAGGGAGGACAGTGAGGTCGTTATGATTTACTCATATATTATATATATATATATTATATATCCCTATGAAAGTGGCAACAAATACTAAACAAGTTCTCCAGTCAGTTTTCCCATAGGTTAATGTATATATATATATACATCCCCATCATGGATCATTAATAAATCGTGATTTGTTCATGGTTGATATCCCAATGTGCACCTATGTTTCATGGTTACATCCCGTTTTTTTTTCATGATTTCGCATGGGTTAAATCATATTTTTCTCATGACTTTCCCTGGTTACATCATGTTACATCCAGTTTACCCAAGCAGGTGGATGCTAGTCCTCTGCGACCCAACTCAACTGGGCCCTTCTCACAGTGAGTGCAGCATGGCGCAGCAGCCGTAAGCCCCGGTGCGTTTTTAGCACCATTGGCACCTTCAAAGAGTGTGGGCACTTGGAGAATCCATCAAGGAACTCGTAAATACCATCTGGTTCTTTGACATAGCCATGGGAAATCACAAGTTTTAATAGGTAAACCCAGGTAAACCATCTATAAATGGGCCATTTTCCATGGCTATCTTAAATAACCAGAGGGTAACTCAAATGGCTGAAAACGCGGGGCCCGAATCGCCCTCATGTGGTAAACTTAATTCGTAGCTCCTTTGGGCTCTGAATAGAGATGGAAACCAAATGATTGCAGTAGTTCCAAGCCGCTCCTTCCAACTACTGGAGAGTACAGTGTAGCTTGTTTCCACAACTTCCACAACTGGTCATTCGTATGAAACAATCCATTTGTCTAGGTCAAGCATGATGATCCTTTCCCAAATGCTCAGACTTCAATGCAGTTGGCACATCTCCTCATTGGTGGTTTTAGCCCGCGGGAAAGCCATGGAAACCATTTGGTTTTGGGGATCACGGATCAGGCCGTCATAGTCCCAATCTCAGGGATGCTCCAAGGAGCAACATTTTCCAACTCGATTCCTCAATTTTTGGTGCCTTCATCAATTGGAAAATACACAAATGCGGCCTCCCCGGAAATGGGAGATCCCCGAGCTCGCTGGAATCCTGGATGGTTTATTTCATGGACCATCCCCGTATATAAATGGATGTTCGGGGTACCCCTATGATTTAGGAAACCACCAAATCAGCTTCATAACCCGCATCTACCTCCATGGTATTCATCTGACTAATGATGGTTCATGTCAACCCCCAATTTATCAACACCCATCACCCAATCTATGAACGCGATATCCCCAAAATAGTCACATATATATATATATATTATTTCAAACTTTAGCCTCTTAACCTGTGGGCCTTGTGGACCATGGAGGGAACTATGGAAGGGACTATGGAAGAAACCAGGGCAATAAGGATATCTTATAGAAGGTGATGTTAG
>Ga0126342_10010812_pt1 | contig 16338 bp, 13 predicted proteins | sample Cyp1metagenome_FD_92528 | JGI IMG/M metagenome (GOLD analysis project Ga0126342, IMG submission 92528) | Coral microbial communities from Lord Howe Island, Old Settlement Bay, Australia - Cyphastrea 1 metagenome | ecosystem: Host-associated > Invertebrates > Cnidaria > Coral ... | reverse complement strand
TTAACATCCAAATTTTGGCCTTAACATCCAAATTTTGGCCTTAACATCCAAATTTTGGCCTTAACATCCAAATTTTGGCCTTAACATCCAAATTTTGGCCTTAACATCCAAATTTTGGCCTTATCATCCAAATTTTGGCCTTAACATCCAAATTTTGGCCTTAACATAGTTTTTTTAAGGGTTAGATTTCCCATGGGGTTAGAAAAGCATGCGTGTAATGGTAATGAATTTGCAGCATAAGGGTTAGAAAGCCAACTTAATATAAGGGTTAGGCGTGGTCGTGGAGAGAAAATCCGTGGCACATGACATGGACTCCGTTGTGGATGGTTCTTTTAATTGTCTGCTGTTTTTCTATAGACAGTTCTTTGATTTCATGGTGGGTTCTTGATTTCCTATGAGCTTTCTGAGGTCGTCTCGTGATGTTTTGTTGGATTTCATGTTTTTTTTTTCGCTCTGCCCACAAAGGCTTCCTTGTGCCGATTGACATGAGTCTTGTGTTCTTGCAAAAGAACACGTTTCGCCTCGTTTTGCCGCAAGTGTGTCTAGCCAGTAATCATTGCACGTGGTCTGTATAGAATGGTATTTCACTGTATTTTAATAGGATTCTTAAGGGGGGGGGTCCAAGGGGGGGGTGGCTTAGGGAGCTTTGGGGAGCTTGGGCTGGAATGAGAACCTTCTCCTTTAAGTTAACAATTATTTCACCCCAATTCCACAGGCAAATCCTACAACCCAAATCGTAGCTGGATAGCTCGGCCTTCTGTACGTCCAGGAGTTGTGCAACAAACTTCATGAATACTTTGGTCCCGGAGGCGAAGGCGCGTCATGGTGGACGCCATGTTGATTACTACCATCCCGTACCATCCGAAAAAAAGGGCGGGCACTTATTTTTTACCCGCAGTCATGAGACAAAATATTATTTATATATAATAGTTAGTATATGAAGCAGTGGGGATCAACTTTACTATACTTTAAACATTTTGCATTGCCCATAATCATGCTAAACATCATTCATTTTTTATCTGCATGATTGACAAGTATGCCAGGTGCTGTTCCTGATGGCGAGGCAGCGTCGACGACAGATTGGTCATTTCAGCCTTGGCAAACCATGCCACTTTTGGGGTCACTGGTGGAGCGGCAAGGTAGACACTAGAAAATTGGAGTGTTTGATGCTGAACGTGTCTGAAAGTGATCAGAAAATAGTCCGTTGGTTGGAGGGTTCCGGGATGTGAACGTGTTTCAACCCAGATGGGTAAGTCTCAGAACATGTGGATATGTTCCTGGAATATAATATTGGAGCATTCATCGATGAACCATGAGATGTTGGGTTTGAAATCAGACTAAAACATGCAAAAACATGCAAAAACCCACTTATAGATGAGTTTCCTGTACTATGCCTGAAATCAGGTCTGCTGTATATTCTTGGGATGCCTTATTTTGGGCTGTCAAGCGAGTTGAACGGAACAACTTGCAGCAGGAACCCTTCTTCATCACCTTTCAGGACAGTCTCCCGTTGTCGGGGCCCTTTGGGGGCCCGAGATTTGCGATGGCTTTTGCACGGGTGGCTACATGCAAGTGACGTCCTTGGGGGCTCGGGTCAAAGATATATCTCCCACCTTTTCTTTGTGGTGAATTGATAGACTTCCAAAATGTTCCATCCATAATTCTTGAGGAAGACAAATCATTTTTGGGATGGATTGAAGACATTTGAAGACAAAACGCAGCCAAGAACTGAGTGGGTGGACGTTCCCAGATGTCATCCTGTTTTGCTCGCCATTTTGAGCGTGAGCTGCGGCTTGCGGTTGGTTGGTTTTTACTAGTTGGGTATACGGTGTACGCGGTAGACATACTCGTACTCGTACGGTTGGTCATCGTTTTCCCCATCAAAAAACACAATAAAATAGGGTATCCACCCTTATGAGACCAATCTATTAAATATCGTTGCTGCTTCATTTCATATTATTGGGACATATCCTCACTCTTCTTGGTTAAATTTGGTTAATATCTGAATCTAATTTGTGTTTGGTCGAGTTCCGAATTAATTATTGTTGGTTGATATACCAATGATTGATGCTTAACATCCCAATTGTTGACTGTAGATATCCCACTTATGGTTTATCTTCCAATGATTCATGGCTCATTTCCCTGTAAAATCCCCATGGCAACGCTAGGACCGCCCCAACCGCAACCTGCGAAACCAACCGCGCCACGCCCCGCAGAGGCACGACTACTTCGCGTTGATCGATGACCACTTCGAATTGCGAAGGCATTTGGACGAGCTAAGAAAGGAACCCGAGGGGAATCCTGTCATGGAGAGATTGTTTGGGGATGGGAAACTAATGAGAGACGGGGATTTAATAATCAAAATTGGTGAGATCGGGATACGTTTCAAAAATCATGATATATTTGGCTACATGATGTTGCGACCTCACTGCAACCTTATATACTACAAACATCTACAAACATTAGTTAGTAAAGGGGATCATCCCCAGGTCACCTAACTTTTGAGGTTGGTTCTTTCCTAGAACTGGTACCCCTAAACCATCGGTTTTTACCATGTTTTACCCTGCCAAAGAAACTGATCTTAGGGTTCTTGTTGGCTCTCTGTAGGAAACCACCATATGGATACATCAGCAACATCAGCTACAGTAACTTTCTAAGCTAGCTACAGCTAGCTTGTTTTCGTTTTTGAACATGAACATGGAAACATGTGTCATTGTACGGGTCCAGGTTAATATCACCAGCAATTACAACACGTCAACTTGAGGGACCAACTATGAAGATGGGTGCTCTATGTATACGTATTAAATTACAATATGACTATGTAGTAGATGGATGGGTAATTCCTGGAAAGACGCTGTGATTTAGCCCTGGCATTTGAGTGGAACTCTCAGCAGGACTTGGCCGATCGAACTCAGCAGTACCGGGTCATTCAGAAGCGCCTGTGCCTGGCTGAGATCTGCCATTTCGGGATTCAAAGATGATCAGCAGCGCGATCAGTTTTGATCGATTCACACATATTATATAATCATAGTGTATATATATATATACACATTATGTATGCAATATAATATATATAACATATACATTCATAATATGTACATATGTAATATACGTTGCGTGTGTGAATATACACGACGTATATATATATATATATATATATAACACGGATAATTTTGCCGTTAAAGATTTTTTTTTTGCTGTCATGTTTGCCTGAAAGCAAGCAAGTTCTGGACATTCCACCCACTTCTGTGGAGCCAGCAAGTAGTCAACAGATGGCAACAGCTCAGCAGACATGACTTTGTGGTTTGAGGCTTGTGAGATTCAAGGATCGAAATCCATCGCCTTTGAATCACCTGGACACTTTGTGAAGCGCTCAGAATTTAGCTTACTAGTTACTAGTGCATGATTTTCTGAACAAAGATATTTTTAAGTAATTTCGTTTTTTTTCTAAGTCTTTCTGAAACCGACTTTGTTTTTTTTCTTCATCTGTCAACATGGAGACAAGTCAAGGCTGAACCTCACCTTCGAGCAGACGATTCTGCTGACTGACGGTATTGATGATGTAGAGCAAGCTCTAAGAACGGTGCGCTCTGACAGCCATGGATCACCTATGGTAGTAACCAGACTATTCAACTGGTAACTTTGACCCATCCCCACAAGGCGGGTCGGTTTACCCTGCTATTTGCAGTACCTTGAAGGAATGGAAGCTCGTATGAATAGATGATAGAGACTGGGACGTTCAATCACTCATGTGGTTTTCCAAAAACACATCCGAGAATTGTTTTTTCAGGGTACTGTAAATCTGAAGAACCCAAGAAATTACCCTCTGGTAATTTAATAGTTTGCTATTGCATCTGGCCTATTTGTATCTGATTTACCTCTCAAATATGGTGATTCTCCAGCTCGCTGCATGAAACAAAACGGGGCAGGTCTCCTGTCATTTGTCGGCAGCAACTGAGCCCGGGCCTTACTTGAACCTTCCGTTTGTGCTGGCACTGCAGCTAGCAAGCGCTGATTGGGGTTTGTCGATTGGGTTTCAGTCTTACTTTAAATTGATACATCGGTGATAAGTTGGTTCTGCCCTTCTGAAAGTTCTACTTAGCAATCCCTATTTTATCCAGGGGTCATCCTTCATCATTTAGCTAGGGGTTCAAATTCAGCATCCCTAACATTGGGTACAATCCCATAAATCGTCTATTCTTGCAACATGTTCAGGATGGTTACTTGGGTGCGGCATGGTGCGGCTTCTCTCAGGACATCTCTGTAGACTCTACAACCATCAAGAAAATGTCTTTAGGCCGTTTTCCAAGCTTCTTTTTAAAAACAAGTTTTTTTTTGGGTGGAGGGTTCCAGCTCAGTTTTCAGGGCTCCACTCTTTTGGATTTGCCGTGCCAAGGCTGGTCCTGCTCTTGGTGAAGCTCAGATTCGGCCTGGATGATGAGAATTTCACCATCCTCAAAAGGTGGAAGTCAGAACGTGGGGAGGTTGGTAAAAACTTGGGCATCTAACAATCAAAAACCGGGAACTCACCATGAAAGATAGGGATTTATTAACATGATTTGATATGATTCAATGTGATTTAAATGGAAATTGGGGACTTATACCCATCCAGTAAATTGATATAGATATATGATATATATATATAATATTATATAATATATATATATATATGTATATAATCGACGACCCACAGGTTAGAGATCTAGCGGGAAAGCCATGGATTCCATATCGACACAGAGCTGCAGGCATTTTTCGCCCGAGATTTGTGACACCACGGATCAGGGCTGGGAGGAGAAGGCGGTACCAACCGGGCCTGGGGACTGGATCAACGGGATGCTTCCAATGATCCAGAGCTGTTCAGATTTTGTTACCCTCTGGTAATGACTAACATAGCTATGGAAAATCACCATTTTTCATGGGAAAACTCACTATAAATGGCCATTTTCAATAGCTATGTTAGTTTACCAGAGGGTAAGTTTTCTTGAAAAGATATGATAGGACATATGCTGCGATATGGTGCAAGCAATGCTGGAACTTATCAATCTGCCCCAGGTAGACACGTCGCTGCTACATCTTTTGCGGACTTCCCTGGTGTGGAACCCTGCGACCTGGGAGGTAGGCCAACAAAAACACGTTATCTGCAGGGATGGACCCCCGTCACTTTCTGTGCCAAGATGTACACATGATAAATATCATATGATATCATATTTGTGCTTGTCTGTATATATTATATATATAATCCCTTCCCCCTATTACTAAACCCACCACAAATATTAAAAACTAGGGTCCGTCTCCAATTTTGGAAAATTTGAGGTTGGCCAATTTGATTTTTAATTGATCCCCTTTAGAAAACAATTTAAACATGTAGCTACCATTTCAGGGTTTCACCCCCCTAATAATAAAAACTAGTCGACCCCGGGGTGATTTTTATTAGGGTCCGTCTTTTAAGGTCGAAATAAGTATTTTATATTAAGGTTTCTAATTTAAGATTAGGGGAAAGCTTCGAAATCCAATTTTTGGTAATATTTTAAGTAGATTTCAAAAGGAAATCTAATCGATTTTTGAATAGAACAAAATAGTTTTTTATATTAGAGTCTTAAATTTACTATTAGGGGGAATCTTCGAAATCCAATTTTTGGCAATATTTTAATTAGATATGTCAAGGAAATCTAGTCAATTTTGAAATAGAACAAAATATATTTTTATATTAGAGTTTTAAATTTACTATGAGGGGGAAGCTTCGAAATCCAATTTTCGGCAATATTTTGAGTAGAGTTTGAAAGGAAATCTAATCGATTTTGAAATAGAACAAAATAGTTTTTTAATATTAGGGTTTCAAATTTACTATTAGGGGGAATCTTCGAAACCAATTTTTGGCAAAATTTTAAGTAGATTTTAAAAGGAAATCTAATCGATTTTGAAATAGAACAAAATAGTTTTTTTATATTATAGGGTTTTAATTTTACTACTAGGGGGAAGCTTCGAAATCCAATTTTTGGCAATATTTTAATTAGATATGTCAAGGAAATCTAATCGGTTTTGAAAGAGAACAAACTAGTTTTTTATATTAGGGTTTTGAATTTACTATTAGGGGGAAGCTTCGAAATCCAATTTTTGGCAATATTTTAATTGGATTTTAAAAAGAACTCTAATCGATTTTGAAATAGAAAAACAAGTTTTTTATATCAGGGTTTTAAATTTAGTATATTAGGGGGAACCCAAATGATAAATATATAATTATCCCCTAATAATAAAAACTCCCTGAGGTGTTTATTATTTGGGGGGGTTAGTATTAGGGGGAAGGGATTATATATGCGGGATTTCTGTCTACAGCGAAGAACAGTCACATAGAAATATATACATATATTGCCTTTACACAATTTGGCTATCAGAAAACACCGGGAAAATCCAGGTAGAGTACAGCCCTCGCGTACTTTTGGCTACCAAAAGAATACTAGCAAACCCGTTGTTTTGTGCTATTTAGATCTGTTTTGATTATTTAGAGGGGTCGAATACCTCAAGTGAGCAGTGTTCAAAATCCCTTTTGGTTACAGTAATGATGTGGGATTATGCCATCCAATAAATTGGATATCATCACAATCCATTTTTCAAATGTATTTTTCCGGCGGACTGCTTGGTTGACGTAGTGTATGGGAGAGTCAAACAACGCCAAGGCGCGAAGTGTCAAAGATCGCAACACTCTGCCCCCGCCAATGAAGGTACCGCAGGAGTTCGGTCGAAGTCACGATGGAGGGATGTCTGGGGGAAAACCCTAAGAGTATAGGGAAAGAGATGAAGCCAACCTTTATTGAACACGCGGATGACGTTTTCTTCCAGATTTGAATCACCAACAGATGATTGCCACTGTAAGGACACCTTAAAGCTCCGCAAACGGATCACCAATGTGGTGGTCTTAGTGTGGAATGACACCTCCAGGGAACCCAGAAGTTCGAAATAAGAACACCATACAAAACCTGCTGGTCTATACACATATTTTATCATATTTCTGTATCTGCATACGTACAAAATAATGTCAAAATACCCATGGCATTTTTAACTGACACCATCCTGAGGTAGTTGATCGTTTGGCCACTGGTGCACGTGTCTCCGGCGGCGCGAGACTAAGCAGCTGGAGATGCAAGTAATACCTGGACAAAATCCCTAGGAAAATATGGGGGAAAGTAAACTATAAATGGAGGTTTTAATGTACAAATCCCTATGAATGGAGGCTTATGCCTGAGAAAATCATCCATAACCAGAGGATTTTCCATTGCCAGATTTGATTATTGGATGGTCTGGGGGATTCTGTTTCCTCGGGGAAACCGGTAAGTCTTGGTGCCCTCCCACATTTTTCGGATGATACCGTATGGGCTTGTCTGAAAATGTGGACCCCTAAATCCATCAGTAAATCATCATATTATCCCCAGAAAAAATAAAGCAATTTAGGGGGGCACACACCATTTTCAGACACAGCCAACTAGTCATAATGTTGCTTATCCCATGAAAGATCCCTTGAGATGTCCCCATAAAGTCAGTTGGTTTTAAAAACCTCCTGACTTTGTTCCGCTATTCTCAGACACAGCGATACATGTATATTGTTGGTCCATGTTGGTCTTATATCCCATGATACCGAATTATACCTCCATGACATGGTTGGTTTTGTAAGAGTCCTCCATGTTCCCCTTCAACCGAATCATTGTCCCACATCATCGTGTTGGTTCTGTCTCTCATTATATCAAATATTATATGAGCAGTGCTCAAAAACCATGTTGGTTGATTATTATCTGGGTTATACTATCCAATATGTATGTGTATATATATATTATGTATGTATTGGTATATATATATATATATATAATTATATATAAAATATATATATTATGTATGTATTGGTATATATATATATAATATATTATATTATATACATTGGGGATTATTACAATCCATTCCGTGAAATCCTATAAGCAGCCAGCATATCCCCATGACATCACCAAACAGGTCCACCAGGTCCTCCCCTGGATGGGGGCGAAGAGGAGGAACCACCCGAGGAGAAGAAATCGATGTCTTTGAGAACGGGGTTACCCTCTGGTGAACTAACACAGCAATGGAAAATGGCTATTTATAGTGGATTTTCCCATTAAGAATGGTGATTTTCCATTGCTATGTTAGTTCACCAGAGGGTATACTGTACTCAACGGCAATTTCTGTAGAGAAGATGATGATTAAAACATGTTTGGAACTTTGGAACCCAGTCATGATTAAGGGGTCCCCCAATGATTAAGATTATGATTGTCAATACATGATCATACATGTATACATATATTATGTATTTCATATTATATACACACACACACTATTTATTCACTCTTAGACGATCCTTTAGGGTACCTCAGTTGCTCTTTCATCTCAATTGTCAGGAGTTTGGAGGTGAACAATGAGTCGGCCAAATTTGTTCGGGGTTGACCCCAGATCCGAGGGCCGGGCGAAAATTGGCTCGGCCTGTGCATGTGCTCCCCAGTCATGAAGATGGAAGATGGTGGAAGAATCTGAAAGGCAGTTTCTAGGTTTGTCCCAAACCGGTGAATCCCCAATTATTGCCATTTAATTGGGGAAAATGCGGAACATGAATGAAAAACATGATTGATTTCAAGACGTTTCAATGCTCTTGGTGCACCATTTGCTGACAGGGCGAGCTGACCATGGCCTCCAGTTTCACTGCCGGTGTTTGCATTCTCTAAGTCACTCAGATCTGAATCCAAGGCCCAGAAACTCCACCATCAACAGTTTAAGTCCAGAAACCATCAACTTGTGGCTTTTAGATTCCATAGACCAATTCCTATTTAATGCACCTGCGCAAAAAAGACTTGGCTGAGCTTGGCTGCACCCTTCTGTCACAGCGGAAACCCGGTCAGATCGATCAAAGTGAACCCAGGATGAGTGAACGGCAGCTAAGCCCAGTTGATTCACTGATCACATCCCTCCAAAAGTGACTTGCCTGGGTATGGGTCAAAATCAGGGAAGCAATGGACAATTTCGATATATTTCGAATTATTTCGATCATTTTTTGTTTTGTTTTGCATGCACTTCCATGGCTATGAATTCGGGGTCCCCGAATTTCGATGACCCAAAAGGGCTATGAAATTTGGGTCCCCAAATATAACAATCCAAAGATACCCAAAGGATACCTAAAGGATACTAAAGGTATTCAAAGGACAATTGATCTCACCGCGCTGTCAGGGAAGGTGCCAAGCGACCTGCCGAAAACGGAGCCAATGGGGATTTAACGAGAATTGGCTTTCACTGGGACATTATATAATGGGGATTAGAATATTGATAGAATGGTATGTATGTACATATATTTAACCAGCTCTATCCAAGTTGACTGTGTTTGAAAGCAGGGTGTTGTAGTTACCCGTTACCCCTGAAATTTGCTCCGCAATGGGGAACATGATGATAACATATGAATCATATGATGAGACACTGAATTTTAGTTAGTATTGGACACCCAAATGTCTGGTCGGTTATGTCTATCATGTACTAAATTTTGATTCAGCCAGAAGATGAATAGATGATGCTGAGAAGCTTCATGGTGTTTTTACCCTTATGTATCCACTTTTGGGACGACACATGGACGTATCTCGACCGTTGGTTCATTTGGGTAGAGAAAGGATCAACATAGACATCATAGAGATCCAGGTAACAGGTGCGAGGAACCTGGCGGGTTTGACTCCATTTCTGATTGTTTTCAACATGTGAGTAACCGACAAAATTATTGTAATACTAATTTGGTCTTTGCTTCGCCTTGGCCTTTCCGAGGTTGCACAACACATTCATAACCGATAGGGGACGCCCCTATGCCGATACCCGATGTGTGATACCTCCGGGAATACTGAAATCCTCACAACCGATAGGGGACGACCCTCATTTGTGCATGGCATTCAATCTAAAATTTAACAATATTTAACACATAATTTTGTCCGCTACTCATGTGTCAACAATTTTGTCGTGGAATAGTCCATGATTTCTCCAAAACTGGGAACCCTTCAAGTTGCGTGGGCTTTCCCAAACCAGCGAATCAAGAATCCAAATCAGCGCAGCCCAAGCCCCACACAGGATGGTGAATATTGGATAGCTGGGGGGATCCATTTCACGGCCTGAAATTGGACCAGGATTTCTGACAAACTATGAATCTCAGACTGAGATGTTCATCTTGCAAGTCAATGTATCCATCTTCATCCATTTTTCTTTGGGTACATCCCCATCTTTCCATGTTTACCCTCTGGTAATTTAACATAGCTATTGAAAATGGCCCCATTTATAGTTGATTTACCTATTAAAGCTGGTGATTTTCCATCGCTTTTTGTAGGTTTACCAGGCCGGGTAAACATGGGACTCATCACTGACCATGTTTTGGCGGCCACGGCTTTTTTCCCAGGAGCCGATTCTCCAAAGTCCAAAGAGTCCCTGGCCGACTTGGTGAAGCGGGGACAGCGAGAGTCCAAGGGTTTCAAAGAAAGGTGGTGCTGAACTCAGTCGTTGGAGCTGGTGGTAAAAGGGGGGCCCTCATCTCCAAATGGAGACATTGGAGCTGGGGGCCGCTGCTTGATGAATTACCTGAAGTCTTGCTGAACTTTTAGAGTTCTATATATATATACATGTTCTATTATCACTTCACTAATACATATATATATATATATATGTATATATATATGTATATGTATATATATATATATGTATATATATATTAGATAATATATACACTGAGTATACTCAACTGTTCTTGTTTCATTCTTGGACTCCCTGCGCTGCCCCTGGACATCTCTGGACGTCTCCATGGAACCTGTTACGGCTTGGCGAGGTGGGACTTCTGTGACAAGTACGGCAAGGGATTCTACGATCCGCACCGTCATGAGCAACGCCTACTTCAGGAGGGGAACATATTTCAACATATTTCAAATATGTTCAGAGCATCCAGGAGTCCAAACCACAGATTTTGGATGATTTTGGTGACATTTCCATATTTGTAACTATGTTCCCTTATTATATGTATATGCAGTATGCATATGTATACTGTATATTATATGTATAATATTGAATACAGTGGACTTGATCGTTTTCTGGCACCTCTTGACCACCAATCAACATCAGAAACTCATCCAGCAGGACTTCATGAGATTGGAGGAGAAGCGAGCAAATGGGAGCTACAGTAGCTCGCCTTGGTATGCTTGAGATGAGTAGCGGCCAGCAAGGAGACATGTGTCTTAGTTGCGGTGAAGGTGTTCGCCTGCTGCGATAAATATTTCATATTATTCCGTACAGTTACAATTCCATACAATCATATATAATCATATACAATATATAATACATTAGACATAACTATACATAATAGAATCAGTTTGATCACCATGATTTCTCTGACCCAGGTCTTCTGCCACCTTTAACCAACCCCCAAGGCAGCAGCAGTAGCCGAAGTGCCAGCAGCCGCAGCCGAGCCGCTGGCACAGTTCTCGGGATTAATTGATGACATTAATATCCCATAATGACAGAAGACGACATAAGATAGGAATTTCATGGGACATCAATTCAGAGATTTTTATGGGATATATATGATATATATCACCACCTATATCCAATTTGGGTGTATCTTCAAATACGGAATGAAGCACTAATATGGCGATGTTGAAAAACTGATCACAAACCAAGACTAAAAATATTCGGACAACCCCCGGCACAACCCCCATTTCTCCAAAGGTGTGGATGTAAAATGATGTATAAACCAGAACATAAAGATATTTAACGAACAAGAAATGAGGATCCGACCAACTAGAAGTGAAAATTCAGCCAACACGAGCAGGGTGGAAACCAAGAAAAATGGTGATCTAAATCAAAATAAATCAGATAAAGGGCGATATAAACTGAATCTGAATATCCTTCAAGAATGGAGAATTTAAATGAAATTATATAATTTATATAAATTTAGCTCTATGTACTCATGAAATGTTCAGCCGATGGTTGCCAAACCCCCAAACCCATCCTCGACCGCTTCATCGTGGCAGGTAGTCGACGGCGGCGAAGGAGACACGGCCGCGATCGCAGGAGGGGGTTCTTCCTGGGGCGCCCCAGGGGGAACCGGGTAAATCCGGGTAACCCCACATCAATGGATTGGTTTAATGGATATTTTTTGTCAAACCCCAATGTTTCATGGGAAAATTCCATGGTTCCCTGTGGATTTCCTTTGGATGGTTTGATGTCCCCAATTTGTACTCAGGTCTTTCGTTGAACAAACCATCCAGGAGACACCATCACCGGAGAAGAAAGAGACGACGGAGAACGCGTTCTAGACGACGGTCGCGAACGTCGCGATCATCATCAGGTGGGCTGCCTCCGGTCATCAAACATGGCTTGTTGGACATTCCCCCATTTAGTTCAATGATGTTACCATGCAAACCTTCATTTAGTTCAGGAAATGTCCCAGCTAGCCATGTTTGATGACACCAGAGGGTATCACATTCGAGTTCTTTAAGGGGAGATTTATGGAGATTTCATATCATACACCCTCGTTATATATGGAAGTAAATGTATGTAAATGTAGTTTTTCCGTGTTTTTCCTATCTTTTTGGAAGTCTCTTGGTCTTGACATGTTGGAGCTTGGGTTCCAGGCTCTGACAGCTATTCTGGCAGCTCGAAGCACTCGAAGCGCTCGAAGGACTCTGATGTCAAGCCCGGATTAAAATTTATACCCTCCGCACAAAAAGAATAGACGTGCGGGGTTGATATTCCTGGTATTAAGGTTTATGTATATATACATATAATTATATATATTATAGGTATTAAATTATAACTCTATTATTGTTATATATTATATTAGCATCAAGATCATTCTCGCAAGTGTTTGATTGTAAGAATTTGATCTGTAATTAAGAATGATAGACCATGGGATTTGGGGTTCCAGTTGAGACATCTCATGGATAGCAATTGAAGATTTATATGTGTTGGAAACAAGTGGGAATCAATTCCTCTTGTAGCAAGGATCCTTTGAGAGCACTGGGTTTTTATTGGGGGGCATGGATTTTGAATGATTTTGATTTTGTGGCCACTCATCAGATTCTTGGATTGTCAGTTGTCAAATATAGTTTGATACTACTTTTTCATCACGGGGGAGATCCTTGATCGCTTCATTGAGGATGTTTGACTCCAACGATGTGGAATAGCATTCAGCAAGTCCCTCATGCCCATGGCAAGGAGGAATCTCCGAAAAAGTCAGATGAGAAGGCCCACCGAAGATCAGATGCAGATCAGAATGATCAAAGCAATTGGCAGAGTTTTTATGTACCTTCTGGTAATTTAATATAGCCGCGAAAAATCACCATTTTTCTCAGGTGGTCATGGGCCATTTTCGATAGCATGATAGCTATTTTAAATTGCCAGAGAGTGCATGGCATCTCTAATGTGTAAAGCTTGCACTGTTTTTCTTGGAGATGTTCTGGCATATGTTCAGATACTTTCGGATTCAGCACAGTTTTTTTGAAAAATGTTTCAGGGAAATCCCCAGGAATGCGAATGACATATGGAAGACTCTTTAGTATTTAAGTCAATTGCAGTGAACCCATGTATATACATGTATATACTGTATACCCAACATATCCCAACATCAACACCGGCTTTCTTGGCCAACTTCCATTGGCCGTTGATATTCTGATCACGACAAAAGACGTCCGGCAGGGCTCCAGCTACACCAACCCATGTTTACCTGTTGTCCGTGGTAAGACACTTGTTAATTTTATATAGTTTTATAATTTTATACCGTAATGTCCCCTGTATACTCCCCTCGTTGTTGGTGAAGTCTCGTTATTGTTTTTCCGCGTTGCAGCGTTGCTGCGTTGCGTTGCTGCAAGGAGGCAGAAGCGAAAGTCAAAGCAGCAGCAGAAGCCTCATTGGAATGATGGGGCTTGTATCGGGGTAACTGGGCCCCAAGTTGGCAGAACTATTCAGGTTGGTGAAGTATTTTTTTCCACTCCCAACAATGGGCCGCAAGACGAATACGTCCAGAACGAAGCCAGGCGTTCTGGGGGGGTTTTCATTGCGAGCCAAGCATCTAATTCTGATGATATTTCAGCTACACTCTGCAGGGAGACTCGTCTTGTTTCAATTGTATGACAAGTGCAAAAAGCTGTTTTTCCAAGACGTACACTGTAGAACACTTGTTAGGGTCATCGACCTGATAGTTGCTGACATGAACATAGAAAGGCACCTGACCTGACTATCATTGTGACGGCAGTTTTGTTGCTGAGGATAAAGATTTGGAGCAAGCAAAACATGTGCGAAACTTACATGGACAGAAGAGACAACCGACAAGCCATTAGGTGCGAAGAACTTCCAGAGTACGAAGAAACTAAGTAGAGATGTTGCCGTGTTGTTATTCTTCACACATTAACATTAGAAGCCATTTGAATCCATTTGAACAGATGTCTTCGGTTTTTGGAGATTGTTGGAGTCAGGTCATAAAAAGCGCCATTGCAGAAGAAGAAAAGCGTTTGAAGGCAGAGGCGATTCTGGTGTCACACCAAGGAACTCGCCAGTTGTCACTTTGTTTGTGCAGATGTCACCCCAGTTGCCCACACAAAAACAATTTCTTAGCCCAAGGGTGGAAGGGGTCTCTCCATTTTTCATCATTTTCAGCAGGAACATCACCGAGGGACTTGTTGGAGACGACCTCAGTGGCAGGTTTCAACGCCAAGGAGTCTATTGTTCTCGTGAAATGATCAGATCGTGTCAATTAGATTTACCCTCTGGTTATGACTAACATAGCCATGGTATAGATGGCCCATTTATAGATGGTTTACCTATTATAAATGGTGATTTTCCATGGCTATGTTAAATAACCAGATGGTAGATCAATTGGTCATTATGAGTAATGTGGGAAATCCAATAATAAACCTACCATTTGATCCATTTGGCAATGGTTTATAACATCAAGGTATTTTCGGGGATAGGCTGTTTATTGTGTTTTACCTGGTAACACTTCCTGCAAGGTGATTTCTCTGTCGAAACAAATCAACCTATGGATGGCTTTTGTTCGGGAACATCTACAGGAAAGCAGGCGTTTGAGGTCATTAAGCCTCAGATAGAGGATCAGAGGAGTGTCCTGTAGAATTTGTTTACAACCAATTCCTGGAAATATCATGACATATTTCTTGGAGAGTGACCATAACTACCAGCTATTTTCATTTCTGATCAGGCCGATGCGGAGATCGCTGCGGTGCAAGCAGAGGTCCGGCGTAGATCAACTACCCCGTGTGTGTGCGTCAATGGGTTTCCAGTCTGCTTCTAAGATCACCAGATGATACCAGATATTAGTTAGTTATGTGAGGTCATGGTTGGCCATTTTTTCCGACACCATTGCAGCATCCTGTTTGTGGTCGCACAATGATATCTGATGCGATTTCGACTCACCGACCTGGCCCATCACAATGGGCCAATGGCAGTGTGTCAAAACCTTGTACCCCTGGTGAACATCAAAATAGCTGGTAAATGGATGTTCATCCCACTAAAAATTGTATTAATAGGGATTGGTCCATACCCATATATACCTATACAATCCTTACAGTTGCAACATATTGCAGTGTTTTTGTTGCCTCGTCTTATGCACATTTTCCTTCGAACATGGGCATACGGGAGAACACTCTGACCTCAATTCTTGTACAATGATTGAAGATGTTAACGATGTTGTCAACATGGAACCTAAGGAACCTGAGGTATCATCATTTCCCCGACTATTTCTCATGGAGCCTTGCCATGTTGATGTACCCTCTGGCAATCAAACATGGTGGCAATGGATACTGTAGATAATTTTCTCATCTACATGCCCATGTATGGAGGATTTCTCCTTGCCATGTTTGATTGCCGGAGGATGTACTGTACATCAGTGTATGTCCCTATGTCCTCCACTCGTGAAGCGCAGGTAGATCAAGAAGTGGCCACTCAGATAAAACAGGTGGAGGCGACAAAATGGATCGTCACAGCTGTTCTGAAATTGGTCCAGAAGTGGGGGAAAACATTTTTTGTGGCAAGTTGAATGGGGACAATTGTCCTAAACTTTAAAACTATCTAGTAATTTTCTCGGATTTCCTTGGAGAGTTGAGAGGTTGACAAATGGGGATGTCAGCCAAGAAAGGTTGGGATACACACAATACTGAGATAGAAGGTCCAAAATACATGAGCTACAGCCAAAATTTACGGCAATGGAAAGTAGTATTCGAGGCGTCTCTATTTTTTGGAAACTGAGCTGAGGCTTGGAAAACGATAATACACTCTTCAAAAACGATAACGTGTGCTTAT
>Ga0126342_10010811_pt1 | contig 16340 bp, 19 predicted proteins | sample Cyp1metagenome_FD_92528 | JGI IMG/M metagenome (GOLD analysis project Ga0126342, IMG submission 92528) | Coral microbial communities from Lord Howe Island, Old Settlement Bay, Australia - Cyphastrea 1 metagenome | ecosystem: Host-associated > Invertebrates > Cnidaria > Coral ... | reverse complement strand
TCACGCTGACATTACCGATGGCAAAATTGGAAAATGCTGATTGATGCAGCACACATTTTAGGCAATGATTTCTTGGATCGTACTGCATAAATGACTGAGAGTTTTGACTGTTTGGGAGTCTGTGTTTCTATTCTGTATTTATTCGGTATTGCCAGGTGTGGTTATTATTTTGGGAAGCTTCTGAAACATTCGTTTTTTTGTTCTAGGTGAATTTGAGAGTTCGTTTCTTCGAGACTTTTCAGATTCAATTTTGAGGTCTTTGGTGGATGTGTTTTTCGTTATTTTTCTTGCGATCGTGCAATCTTACATCAGTACGCTGGAAGCAAGCAATCTTCCAACTTAGGGTCTTCAACAAGCACATGACATGGACTGTGTTGGGAATAGGAGAACAGAGGTTTTGCTGTGCTGGTTCCACTTGTCTTTGTTGTAGGCTAGAACACACAGAATTGAAATGAATGAAGTCTTCCACGTGACAAAAGGAAAGTACTGCTTTCCAAACTTCCTGTGAAGGCCAGTGAGAATTCGCAGCCAGAGCGAATGGAAAGCCAGAGAAGCGAAGCTGCGCAGAGCACACGCTGCTCCACTGTCAGCGATTCTGAGGCTGAGATGTTCCCGGAGGGATCGCTGGTGGAGTATCGGCTGCTTAGCAGATCCAAGATGGAAGGCTTAGAAGAGCATTTGGAAGTTACAGTCCAATGGTCTGGAGCAAATTTTGGCTGCTTCTAGCAGACGATATACATATTTCATCATATTTCATCTATTTACAACTAAGGAGTCAATCGAACAACGAGTGCTGGATGAAAGCAGTTGTGCGTCGAATTCATCTTTCCGATTCGGGCTCCAAGCTCTACGATCTGAATATCAGGGAGAAGGCAGACCCTTCACGCATCAGGCCCAACCGGCCACAGCGATTACCCCCTGGGTCCATTGGATCAAATCATGATGGGGGACTTTTTCATACTACTAGTATAGATCAATTGATATCAACTGTGTTGATATTCCCCAGATTTCTCATGAGATCGATGGAATATTTGCTCCATGTTGATCATATAGAGAGCATATTTGAAAAAAGTTGCTCCATGTTGGCTCCATGTTGATCCCATTCAACTTCCAGCCTGATCCGACTGATCCGACTGATCCGACGTCAGGTTGTCGCAGCCACAGCCGCAGCCGAGCATTCCCCGAAACGATGGGAAAATCAGCCTGTGGATCCGCAGCTCGGATGTGACATGATGTGACTCTGTTGCGGTTGCAATGGCTGCCGTTGTTGCCGTTGTTCTCCAAAGCTGAGATTCTAAGGACCTGATTAGTCTGATGAATACCTGATGAATACCTGATGAATATCTGATGAATATGAATGGAATGGAATTGATTGTGCCCTGGTTGCAGCAGACTGCTGGTTGGGTCTTCTGCTAGACCCTTTTTGCATTCATATGATTCAGCACTTGCGGTGTTGATTGCTACCTGGGTGCCACTCATTTCTGGCCGAGGGGCTCCAAATTCTGTACATTATGCAACGACGACTGCATAGAGTGATGTGCTTAGCAAATCCTTGGATGATCAGACCCTGTATTACTCTAGAGTCTCTAGAGTCTCTAGAAGTCAGTCATGATGTTGTGCAATTCTTCTCTTTCAAGTTGAAAGGAATCTTACTGTTTCCAGTTGTTTCCAGCGGGCTTCGCATATCAGTATGAGTCGAGTGAGTCTAGGTGTCATGTCAGCCACTCTTGCTTCTTCATTGGAAAGGAAGAGGCTTCGGGTCAAATGCCCAGGTCACTCCTGGTGTTGAGGTTGAAACATGGATTGCAGTTGACTCACCCAAGCTGTTTGAAGTTCCGATGACCCGCTGCGTAGACACACACCTAGCAGCCAAATTATATTAATGATGTATGCCGCCAGAGAGAGCGACAGCAGCCTCAAAAGCTCTCCTCTCATTATGAGACTTGATTCAGTGTACAGCTTTCGGTTTTTCTCAAACCCAAAGCTTGTGCTTTTCTGCACTGGCATCGATCTCGCCCCAGGGGTTGGAACATGTATACACTGCCAGTTGGGTACGCTCTTTGTTTCCGAAGCGACGACGCCTTCGTCGCATTTTGAGCTTTGGACCCAAGGGGCCAATGTTGGAGATCGACCAACTCATTTCGGGACCTTTCCAGCGACGGCTGAGAGACAAAACTCTGCGATACTGGCGATACTAGTACATTCCACTATTGAAGAACTATGAAGAACCTGTGGATGACACAAGTTCTATTTGCGCCTATCAGTTGGTGCTTGGTGAATATTTGTTTTTTTGCTTTGGAGACAACAGGCTTTGGCAGTAGGACTACATCAAGCTCTCTAAACCAGGAGTTTTCATGATAGTAAATAGTAAGCACATAGAGAAGCCAGATAAGAAAATGCAGTTCGGAAAACAAGGAATACTTTTCCATGCTAGCAGTACCAGCGGTCCCAAATTTGCTCAGTTCGATTCAATGTCCACAACCTTCCGGGCGACGGCCAAGAATGACTTATGGCCTATCAGCCAGTGCCAGCGTCAGCCGATTTTGGCCGAAGGGCCATGTCTTGCCAGCGTATGCCGTTGAGGTGTTGGAAACCGATGCAAGTGTTGCTCCATGAAATGCCCCCTTTCATTTGGGCAACCCCAGCTGATTCCCAGTGGCTTTGAATTTTGACGAACTACATGACTTTCTCCTTAAACTTTTGCGGAAAGGGCAAGATGTGGGAGAGACCCTGCTTCAGCAGGTACTCTTCAAGGGGGTCCAAATTCAAGTTATTTCCAGGAACTGCCAGGAACTTTCAGATCCAACCCAACACTGGTTTTTTTCAGTCCAGCAGAACCTTGTCCCCACGGCAGCTGGATGACCAAATTGCGGCATCAATTAGATCCCCAGCCATCCCCAGCCATCAAACGATGGGTGGACGTCGCTGGTGGATTTTCAGTTGCGGCTGCGCCACGTAGCGATGTTGGGTGGTGGTGTCGAAGGTTTCGCCGCCAAGCCCGGGCCAATGGGCGATGGCGCGCGCAGAGATCAGGGTTCTGCAACTACACCTCCGGCTTCCAGTGCCAGAGAAACGTCGCATTTCTTCTTGATCAACAGAGTGACAAGACATTTACATGGCTTTTCTCACAAGTGTTAGGGAAAAATGATGGTAGATATTGGATGATATTGGTAGATTGAATGCTGAACATCCAATTTGGGGCCATGATGCCTAAAGGATGCTGCTCGGCTGGTCGTGGGAGGTGCCACGGTAATTCGAGCTGTGCGGCTCAGCCCGTGGCTTGGATGCTCTTGGAAGCAAAAGATGGGCAGATTGCATCAAGCCAGAGGTTGTATCAACATGTATATCATGTATATCATGTGTATATATATATACACATATATATTATACATACACATGTATGATATGTATATATATATATATATTACATTAAGAGAGGAGAAACAGGAGTGCAACAGAGTTGCATCTCAAAATACAGATCTTCACATGGCTCACAGATGGCCGCCTTCCTCACACTGCCAGGGAGGCTGCGCCTTATGTGGTGGAGGCCTCCAGCAGAGTGGTATCGTGGGGGGACAGTCCCTCCCTTAATAGGATGGGGATAGATGGGGTTCATGTAGTTGAGATAAAGAATCCCATTGATGGGTGGGAATTGAAGAAGCTCCAGCTGTGGCGCACTGTGGACAAACTGTGGATCCCACGTGGGCATTTGATTTGCCAATTCAATCGTTGGTTGGGGGGTATTCACTGCTTTTTCACACACCCACATGTAGGTTGAAACAAACGTTTCATTTTTCACCGGTTAAATTATGTTTCGATAAACAATTATGCGCGCATACATATATATATATAGTTATATATATAGTTATATAATATATACATAATATATGTATAGTTGTACATATAATATATACATATATATATATATATACAAGTTTATCCCGAAATCTTCATTCTTTCTGGTGACACTGTGACACATCGCCCCGAGCGCAGTCGTGTTCCAGGCAGCCTTGGCCAACTCGCCGGAGACGCTCAGAACATTGGAAGAGTGCGGCTTGCCCTTGACCCAGGTTGGATTGAAGCTGCAGAAATCACTGGGATGTTTATCATAAAAAAATGTAAAAAAGGTATACGTACCCTCTGGTAAACTAAGAGTTTGCTTTTTGAAACATCACCATTAAAATAATAGGGAAATCAACTTTAAATGGCCATTTTGAATAGCTATGTCAGATTAGGGTAGGGGTCTCGGGGATATGACTGGCGCGGGGGAATGATCCAGTTAACTGGTAAGGGCTACTGGGATTATCATCGGGATTGCTGGGATGTTTACTACTGGTAAGGGGTAATTGAATCGTACTAAACCACACAAAACAAACTGGATCAGTAGTTCGTTATTAGGATATGACTGGAATATTGCTAGGAGATATCCCATGAATATCCGAAATCATATCATCGGAAATATCTGGGATGTCTACTATCACTATTACTAGGATATATATAGGGTATGATAGCGGAATGATCCATTTAACTTATTTGTAGGAGATCCAATTGTTCCCAGACGAGTATGATGATGTGTAGGGGAAAACACTGAGATTTATTGGGATTTCATCGAAATCAGAATTCTCATGCCACTGTTTTCCCATGGTTTTCCCATGGTTTTCCCATGGTTTTCCCATGGTTTTCCCATGGTTTTCCAAGTATCAACCCACTGATTCACTGGGATGGGATTGGCACAGCATCTGTGCAGGTGGGCCACGTGGCGGTGCTGGAGAGGGGACGAGGAGCGCGCGCCTCCTTGGTGACTTCACCCATGGGTGCAGCGGTCCGGAGCCCTTTCTCGGACTGGGTTTTCTTCGTGGTTAGCCATGAAGCCATGTTCTTCGTGCCATGTGTGAATGTTTTTTTTTCCTTTTTTTTTCTGATCATCTGATCAAAATAGATTCTTAGTAAATGTTCAGCTGTAAAGATAGAGAGCATTCTCGGAATTGGTTGCATGCCAATGATTGCTGGGAGTAAAAAAAAAGTAGGGTGAGGCCGAGTCACTCATCATGGTGGGATGCATGCTCGGGCGTTCTGAACACTATTTTTGTTGAGGCATGGGGATTGAAGATGGCAGCGCTCAAGGACACATCTGCAAAGCCTCCTGTTTTTTCATGCACGGGGAGACATTGCAGCTTAATTGTGGAGGTCAAGCAGTCAAGCCTAGGTGGATGCTCTCCAAATCTTTCGTAGCTGACACTGCAGTGATCTGTCAGGAGTTGGTCTCGTTCCCTGATTTGGACACGGTGGGCGACAGGGTCATGGGGTTGGATCCTCTTGGGTCCTCTTGGGTTGTCAAGTCCCCAAACTTCCAAACCCATCAAGTCTATGAGTCAAACCTCAAATCTGCTGTCTTCACATCCAATCGGCTTCCAATCGGCTTCCAATCGGCTTCCAATCTCAGTGGGAACCTTTCGCCAGGAAGTGAAAGCTGAGGTCAAGGCCATTGGCTCAGGCCCGATTTCAGACCCGGCCGAGTCCATCAAAACCGTTTGATTTGGGAACCACGGACTGAAACTAGATCCCATTAGATCCCATTATTGATGGACACACCTGTCACCTGAAATATATCTATCTATATATATATAATATACACACACGCACACTTGAGGATTTGGCGGTTCCGTTCAAAAGTTTGGTGGGCGGTCTGTGCCTTTTTGATCATTGCCAGCTGTATTCCGAACGAATCTTCCCAATGCAGGTAGCAACGCACGGCTCCAGGACAGTTCCAATTGGGGTTCGAGGGAAAAATTGGGGTTGGGGATGCACTTGGTCGGTTCCTGCCTGGCATTTGACTCCAAAGGATGGGTTTGGAAGAAGGATTCTTTCAGCTAGAGGGCTAGGAAGCGAGTGCACATAGCTTGTTGTTGTCCACTATCTAACTTGATTCCTCTTGATTCCTCTTGATTCCTTCGGAATAGTCTCTTTTCCTGATTTGTTGTAAGAACACCAATTTTCACCAAAGAGCTGTGCAATGCCGGTCATTAGTTTCTGGCTTCATTTGTTTTGGATTCGAACCATTGATTTCAATTCTGAGCGCTCCAAGGCGAGAGTCATCCCATGCTCAAGGTCACAGGTTTACTCGCTGTGCGAAGGACTTTGCTTGGGCAATGGGTGCCACGCCACTGATCTTGGCAGTGCAAGCCGCAGGCTGCATGGAAGCCCTGAAGATCCAGCGCTATTGAAATGCTGCAGGGATGGTGTTTTTTTCTCTTGTAATTTTGATTAATTTTGAATGTTTGACAGGAATTCGAGGTTTTTTGACCCACTCAAATCTGCCAGTATTTCCTTTCAAATCCACTTCATTTGGATTCTTGGATTCCTGGGGTTTCGCCAGCAACACCAACGTGGCAGGTCGGGGCACTCATAACGTGAAAGATCCGGATGAGGCCGGCTATGGCGGTGTTCCTCAGACCTGACAATCATTTTGAATGTCGAATGCAGTTGTACCTCCATGTCGTAAATGTGGTAAACCCAAGACAATTTATACAATTCGGGCTTATTTATTGTTTATATAACCATGCTCACTTTGGGTTTGACTCAAATTTGGCTAATAACCGCCATTGATAAATTGTACCCGCAGAACAAATTGTAATGCTGAACCCCAGATTTCTAAGTAGTAACCAACTTAGGAAAAACTGAAGTTGAGAAACTCTTCACTGGAAGCAACGGAAGGAGCTGCATTTGTGATAGTGTTTAGGTTTGCACATGTTTGCACTATCCTATGGAGTACTCTTGAAGCTTTTGGTCCTGCATCCACTGCATCCACTGCATCCACTGCATCCACCATCTCCAACTTCTTTGACGGCCTTTTGTTGGCTTCAGCAACCTCGCCGAGCTTGTGCGAACTTGAGATGTTTCCCGTGGTCATGACACAAGCTGAAACATTTTGGATGTTGACAAGTCAAATGTTCTGCAAATGTTTGTATCACGCTTTTGCTTTCTCTCTTGATCTCTGGGAATCTGTTCGCAACGGCCTCGTTGCGTTTTTCGCGATCCAATCGTTCCGTGCCTTCAGCATAAAATGGTAAGAGGCTCGATGAACAGCAGTGTCGGTTCTCTATGCACAGGGAGTTGGAGTAAGTGGTTGTTCTTACCGGTCTTACCGGGTGTGCCATTGGGCCAAGGCTATGTGGCTTTGTGACTTCTGGCAGTTCTTGACTTGCCAAGGGTTTGATCCTCAGAGGAGAGGTTGATACCGGTCATACTCTGATGTTGTAGGGATGATGACAAGGTAAGCATTCACTATTTCAATCCGCTGGTGCAAACTGATGTGGTAAGCCCAAGAATAAACCTACTATTTGGAGTGATTAAACTACCCATTTATGGTCATATATGGGATGGTTTATAAATGTTTATAATGCGGTTTAATCCTCTCAGATGCTGTGTTCGGCCTTCGGTGTCCTCCAGCAGGTTTCTGGAGCAGAACACCGAACTGTTGGCTGAGGCTGTGACTGCTTGGTTTACAGCTTGTTTCATTGGGTCTCAAAGCATGATGCAGAAAGTTTACCATGATGATAAATGCAGATAATTACATATATACACGTATATATATACACACATATATATAGATACGTATATATATACATGATGATTATTAGTTTATACGTATACAATTCCCAAGGGCTTTGATTTGGATTCCGTCAATTCTCAACAACTTTAAGCTGACACTGGCCAGGTAAGCACGCCGGAGCGTGAATTTGTGGCTTCCTCAGTGATACACAAGTGAGATGTCCAGGTGACCCACTGGGAGTTGGCCAACATCAATTCGGGTGAATCCTATCTGTAGTGTGAGAATACTGTTGATTCACTTGATTACTATTTGCAATCTTGGATAGTTTTTTTGTGTGACATTTGGGATTCACATCCAAATCTGATCTTGGCCAACAGCGGCAGTCATGGGTAATGGCCTCTGGGATTCTTCTTCCAACAGCCCCTTTGCTTTGATGCCACCATGGGTACATCTCGGTACATCTCGGTACATCCCATTGACTTCACCCCAACATCAACGCCCGCATGCTCTAAGGTTGTCGAAAAACAAGTTGCAAAAGACAGCTTTTTGGTTCCCAAGGCTCCGATTGGTCCTAAACGGGGGTACAGTTTTTTGGCTTGTGAACAGGTTGAGAGGAGATGCTAGCAACAAACAGAGACCGGGGTTATGACAATGCAGACCCTTTTGGATATATTCAGTAGATATATGTAGATAACAGGTGATATCAGCAAGTGCCTCTTGAAAACACATGCAGTCCATTTGTTTTTGAAGCTCCGCCTTAGAACCTGTTGGGCTCAGTCAGCTGTGGCCAAGGGTTTCAATGTGTCCAGACCCCCAGCTGGGAGCCACTGCACAGGGCTCGGCTGGGGGATCACAGCTGCAATGAGAGGAGGATGGTGACAGTCTTTGGTTTTGGAAAGGCTGTACCACTGGTGTTCCTTCCCTGGGTTTCAGCGGTTTCAGCTTCTTCATTTGTTCACTTGATCCCACAAGTGCCTTGGCAAGCGTTGCCAAGTCTAGACGTTGGCCTAGAGCGTGCTGCTCGAGCAGAATATGAGATGGGTGTCCAAGCATGGAACCTGCGACAAGCAGAACAAGGCTTGGAACTATTTCTCAAGAGTGCCCAAAAGGGTCACGAAGTTGGAGAATATTGTTTTCGCTACGGCATGTACCATGAATTTCCACCCTCAGATATGCAACAAGCCTTCCGCTGGTACAAGCGCGGAGCGCGGATGAATCACAAGGGCTCCACCACGATGCTGGGGAAGCTCCACATGGCGGCGGGGCATCGGGACGAAGCCATGCACTTTCTGCAACGGACAGGGCTTCCCAACACTGGCCGATTGATTCCGGGGATGGACGAGCCCTTCAGGCACCGAAGTCCGAACTTCTTGGCTTAGGGATGCTTAGGGTTTAGGAAGTTGACATCAAACACGCCAACTCAAACAGGCAATTTCACGACTTTTGGTGAACGGTTGTCCTTTTCGCAACGGTATGTAGTTTCAAAGAGCATTTTCAGACGCTTCAATCCCAGGACACTGCGAGCAGCCCACTACTTTTCCACGAATTTGGGTTTCACGTCTTTCACACACTGATCAATCTGACTAGATTCGGATTCCATACAGCAACAATCTGGGACGGATCCAATTTGGGAATTCTTCTAGGTTGTAGATTCTTCCCAAAATGATTATCCCAGTTCCGGGACAAAAATATGCCGCTGATCGGGCGGTCCGCATCTGCCAGGAGTCTGTCTGTGGAGGACCTCGCAGGGAAGGGCCACGGCGGCGAACGCGGGGACTCTTTGGCCCAGTGGTGCCTCGAAAACAGCTGGAGGGCTAGTCATCGGTTCTCAACCGTCTCAACCCTTCCATTTTGGATCATTTTTGGGGTATCCTAATATCCAACATGTGAGCGGTGATTTGATGCAGGACCCCAGATCCTGACCCCCCCATGGCCCCATGGGTTTGCATTCAGTTTTCTTTCAACAACCATCTCAAGTGACAAAACCCAGCAACCCTCAATCTCTTGTTGCAGTGGCTGCAACTTGTAGTAATACATAATATATATATATAATTATATATATTATATATATTATATTATAGATATACCCACATATATTATATTATATTATATATATATATATATATATATATATTATATTATAGATATACCCATATATATATATATATATGTATATATATATATATTATGTATAAAATACACATACACTCTCTGTCTCAATCCCCAGTTGTTCTTCTTCTTTCCACGGGACAATTGAAGTGCTGCACCTCCCCAACTTGGTCTGGTCATCCACCGTTGGGACTCCGTCTATCCTTCTCTGTCGTATTTTAGCTCCCATCTATGGATATGACACGACATGGCCATCCCCAGCTGACTTAACCCGTTGAAGCTTCCGTTATTACTATCACTATTAATTATCATCATTATTACGCATATTTAGTTGGTATTTAGTTGGTATGTTTACTACTATCATCACTATTCCTACCATATATTACTTTTCGTGGTGTCCTGAGGTTCTTGGGTGAGCTCTTCCTACAATCTGCCAAGCTCCGCGACGCGGTGAAGTGGTGGAAACGCTCCGCGGAGAACGGGGACAGCGATGCCATGATGCGGCTGTCGCAGGTCTTTCGAGAGGGTGCCATTGGAGTTCCGCAGGAGCTTGGGAAAATGTGGGTAAACTTCGGGTAAACCATGGGTAAAACAGGGGTAAACTATGGTTAAACTATGGGTAAACCATAGGGAACCCAATCAGAAGCTCATCTCTTCCGGTCAGGCCCTCGCTTACGCCTTCTTTTTGGTCGTTTGAGCCTTCCTGGTAGATGAAGTATACCCAAGATCATCTGTCACCGCCACAGTTCTGTCCCCACTTTCCCCTGTCCTCAGACCCTAAAGCTGAAACCTAAAGGTATGTATCCAGTATCCAAGATGGACTGCTCAAGTGAGAAAATATCGGCTTAAGTGAGCCTGGCACCCTCATGGTTCTTGGATGAACCATCAACTCATAAACTTCAAATTGGGAGTTTAGGGATGGTTTTCAATGTTTCAATACCCCTCAAATGGTTCAATTGGGGTAAATTGGGATGGTCAATGGCATTTTCTTTACCACACCGTAAGGGAAGCTCATAAGTTACAGCCAAAATGGGCATGGTTAGGCAGATCCTAGGCAGTTTAGATTTGATTCGTCATTGAAGAATTGGTTGGAGATTGGAATGTAGATACGAGCCAAACGGAACATGTTATTTTCCACTCTAATGGACAGTGAAGCCGAAGAATTTTGGAGGGGTTGAAACACACGACGAATCCAAAACCTGGTAACTCTGTGCAGACAGCCTGATTTCGGTGAAGTTTTCCCATTGACCCATAGCAACCCACATCAGACGTTCCACGTTTTGGGGCGGCGAAACGTTGAGCCACAGCAATTTGAGGATATCCAAGGATCCCACCTGACATGATGTTATGATATGTTATGCATCCAATCTACTTGATGCCGTGGTTCAAACATGTTCAAACCGGAGTTTTCGGTCGTTTTCCATATTTTCCCTGAAATGAATCCATTGATATCCATTGCTAAAAGGATTTACAACCAGCTAGGAGCCTATGCTGGCGCGGCACTGGCTCTTTGCGGCGGCGGCGCATGGTCATAAAGATGCACTGGATCATGTGAATTGGGCTGGTGCAAAGCGCCCCAGGGTGGAACAAGAATGGATGGATTTGATGGAAGACCGTGGATGGGTTTGAAATGTTGAAATGTTGAAATTTTGGTTTGAATGATTGCATTGAAGAGTGGATCATACCTTTGGTACAGCCGAACATTTGGTGCTGAACTGATCCAGAACATGACTTGTTGGGCCTTCTTGGTTGCTTGATCCATTCTTCAGGATTGGAATGGTCTGGAATCGTCCGGACTACGAAAACGAATGTGTTTTGACACGTTTGCCACTTCGGGCGTGTCTTTACAAGTCTCGTGTTTCACTTTGTCTCAAACAGGGGCACGCAAAGACCTCGGCTCCCGAGTCGCAAGAAAGTGAAGCTCACTGATGGTATCTGATGGTCATGTTCTCCAGTTGCGGAATATCCATTGGCAGTTCTGCTAATATGAGTCATTCTTTGTTGGAAGCGAATGCCTGCAGAGCGCACCAGCTGCATCTGGATCCCTAACGCTGTCGTTGAAGAAATTCTGCGGCTCAGGTGGAGACACAAAGGTCTCGAAGCACAGAGGAAGGATCTGAACGGTCTCGGACGTCTCGCATCCAAAGTGGGTTTGGACCTCAGTCCTTCATAGTCCTTCCAGACGGCAGCGCCACGACAGCAACATCTGGCAACTGAGGAGCTCGGAAGGCTCTGCTGCCTTCTTCCTGAAGGCATGAAGCTTTGGGCACTCTTGGTTGGTTTGGTGCGGGTGAGTAGTCACAAGTGGAATTGTTACAAGATAGCAGAGGTAAGGAGATGTAATTAGATAGAATAACTGCAGATCCACATTCTTCCTGTCCTTCCTGCCCTTGCAAGGATGCAGCAGACAGCTGGGAGATGGAGGCCCAAGCAAGCGGCAGTTGTCAGCAAGCTGCCAGCGCTCTTTGTTTGGGCTGCAAACGACTATGGTACATCACATCCATTCACATCATGCTAGTAGCAACAACTTCACTCCCAGTAAGGTTTGTTTTCCGGCACTGTTACTCCCCTCAAGAATTGTCGCTATGGATGTGTAAGATTTCCCGGTAAAGATTATTTGTGCAAGCGTTGAAGAGGATCAACAACCAAAGGACGTTTCAATCAAGAAGACACTTGGACTGAACCCAGAAACATATGTGTACATATTTATATAATATATAATATATCATATATATATATATAATATACACACACGTACATGTAAAAGTACTATATATGTTATACACAAAGATACGCACAGATATGTTACTGTGTTATTCCGTGTTATTGCATTTTTTAAAGTCAATTTGTGTACTCGAATTCTCCGGGGCCAGGACCACGAGGCGCCTCCCCGTGACAAAGAGGCTGAAGCGCTTGAGCGCCGCAAGTGGGAGGAGGCGCATGCGATTTCGCGATCCACCGGTAGAGGTTACAACATGAAAACCATACAGAAACCACCAGTTTATGGGGAAATCAATGGGTAATTGGGATAACCATCATAAACATATGGACAATTGGGGATCTAATGGAGTTTCACCGTGTCTAAAGTTGTGGTCCCACGGTTTGCATTGTTTGGTGGCCACGGATATGTCTTCCACCGGTGACCTCGTCATAACTGAGATTCGCGTTGCTTTTTTGAGGTGGATCTGTGAGGGGCATCTCAAGTGTCAAGGAACATTTCCATATCATAGTCATAGTCATAGTATGATGATGTCCAAATAGATGGGGATATGAGAGGTATCTTGGGTTGTTGACAAAAGGGTTCCCCCTTTGTCCATCCAAGCATGGCTTCAAAAAATAGAGATCTCCCCACCAATCGGGTGGTTTTAAATTCATTAAGAAACACGTAACATTCATCAGCCGTTGGTTTTGTAGAATTTTAGATCCAAAACAAACACGACTAACCAGGCGTGATTAAAAATCCCATCAGGTCACAACTACGTCCATGAAATCCCTCATGACTTACTGCGAAACGTAGGGAATGGGGTAACCTACTGTAGTCCATAACTATCAACCACCATCCCATTCCCCCATTCCCTACCTTTCGCACCAGTAGGATGATGGCTATAATCCCATATCCCATTATAATCCAGTTATAATCCCATATCATCCCATTGTAATCCCATCATAATCCCATTAAAATCCCCATAAAATCCCTATCTAAGCAGTGAATCACCCAGGAGGAGGCACGTCTGGAGCGCCGTGCCGCCCAGCATGCGGCCCGTGCCGAAGCGGAGCGCCGCAGGCTTTTTTTTCTCCGGGAATCCCATGTTTTTTTTCATGGGGAATGCCATGGGGATATCAATGGGATATCAATGTTATCATAGCACATTAATATGGGATTTATGAAATTTATGATATATAATTATGAATAGCACTACCATTATAGCCACTATGAAATATCATTATTATCAGTGAAATCAGTATTAAAATAATTCATCGCAATATTATTAGTTATTACTTTACTATTATCCGATATATTATCGTCATTAAAAAAAGTGATCATAATAATGGCAATAACAACAATGATGAGAACAACTATTGTTATATATATATACACACAGAACCGTTATAGCCAACCGGATTGGGATTGTGTAAGCACCCATATGATGGAAATTATAATCTGAATGGGGATAGATGCCCGAGTACATTTGGACATGGTGTTGGTTTCGTTTACGCAAAGACTCATTGACAGAGAAACTCTGGAGTGTTGCTGCACTTGCTGCTCGTACCCCTTTCACTGTACATTGACATTTTTTGATTGCAAACAACAATTAAGATTGCCCGTAGAGCAAGTTGAGAATGATACAACTCCCATTTGGCACTGACTCCTATCTTCGATCACCCACTCCAACTTCAATTTGCACTGAGTAACTCCTATGAGAATTTTCGTGCATCCACCTTTGTCCAACCAACCAACCGGAAAAAATTAGCATATCTTGCCTTGGTGCAGGGCTTATCTGGAGATGCTGGAGAGTGAACGCGTCGTAGCCAGGTGCAGCTGAGATCTGAAGATTTTATCGAGATAAGGTGATCAGCATTGAAACCAACTGTTTTTTCGGGCTTCCCTTGTTTTGGATTCCGATGTCGCGGTGTCCATCAGATCATCAGTGTAGCAGCTCATATTTTTGAATTGGCAGGTTTTTGAAGCAGCACGGGTTTGGAGGAGTCAATTGTCAGGATCTGAGACCACAGGTCAGGCTTAAGTCTGCAGTCACAAAAGGTGCGCCTGAGCTATGAAAAATACCACCGATGATTGTCTTTTTTTTAGGGGTTTGTTCATCTTGTACAGACTGGTTTAGTGTGGAGAACCATAACCCATAATAGGGATATACCATCATATACCATTATAGTGGATATTCAATGGTAATATTCCATTATAACCCATAATAGGGATACTGATTTGATATCCATAATATATGGTACATATATAGGATACTATATTAACCCATATTATAACCATCTAATATAGGGATATACCATAATATACCTATTTACCAAGCAGATTCTGATGGGATTGCCAGCTCCTGGGATTGCCCTGGGATTGCCCAGGCCCCAAGCGTAACATGCTGGGCCGCCACTTGTACCCGCTGCACAAAGCATCCGACATGGGAAATGCCAGGCGGGAAACCAACGGGAACCTCCCCGTTGGTTTCAGAAAAAATGGTTTATGAATGAGTATCATCTGAGATAAATATAACATAATATAACCATGAAACGATAGGAATACTATGGAATACTGAAAGTTATGATAATTGTCACAATGGTCACACACTTCTAATATAATCGCAATTTACTACGTGACCATATTTTGTATTATGAATTATATCATTGCTACTATATGAAATACTATGAAAATATTGTGAGATATCATGAATTACCCACATTCAATACCGCTGGTGCCATCGTTTTTCAATCACCAGCGGACTCCAGGCTGGTGCGCATGCTCTTGCGCGAAGGTGCCATTCCGCCTCTTGGTGGCGCCATGGGGCACCAGGGGTCATGGGAGGTGAAGGGCTCGACAGATTCATAGATATTCATCCGTATATATATATGTATGTAAATGATATTACATACGCTCATATAACATAATACATACAGAATCATACATATATTTGTTGTTGAATATGTATATGTATATTATATGTATGTATATGTACAGTATATAAATACATGTATAGTATATAGAAATATGTATAGTATATAAATATATGTATGTATCGTATATACATATATGTATGGTATATAAAATAAATAGATGAATACATAATTGAATAAACAAATAGTCGACAAATACATAAATAAACATGTATATGATCATGTGTCCGTATATGTGGATGTATATGTATGTATATGCATATGTATATGTATTTGTATATGTACATGTACACGTACATGATGTATACGATGTGTATGGTGTAAACAATGTATACGATGTACATGAGGTAAATGATGTATATGATGTGTATGTACATGTGTATATATATATATGTATGTATGTATGCATGTATGCATGTATGGATGTATGGATGTATGTATCTATGTATCTATGTACCTATGTATCTATGTATCTATGTATCTATGTACCTATGTATCTATGTATCTACTCTATGTATCTATGTATCTATGCATCTATGTATCTATGTATCAATGTATGTATGTATGTATGTATGTATTTATATAATGTATGTATGTATGTATGTATGTATGTATGTATGTTATGTTATGTTATGTTATGTTATGTAATGCAGTGTAATGTAATGTAGTGTGGTGTAATGTTATGTAATGTTATGCAATGTTATGTAATGTTTTGTAATGTTATGTAATGTCATGTAATGTTATGTAATGTTATGTAATGTTATGTAATGTTATGTAATGTTATGTAGTGTAACGTAATGTAATGTAATGTTATGTAATGTAATGGTATGTAATGGTATGTAATGGTATGTAATGGTATGTAATGGTATGTATGTATGTAGGTAGGTAGGTAGGTATGTAGGTATGTAGGTATGTAGGTATGTAGGTATGGATGTATGGATGTATGGATGTATGGATGTATGGATGTATGGATTTATGGATGTATGGATGTATGGATGTATGGATGTATGGATGTATGGATGTATGGATGTATGGATGTATG
>Ga0126342_10010810_pt1 | contig 16340 bp, 12 predicted proteins | sample Cyp1metagenome_FD_92528 | JGI IMG/M metagenome (GOLD analysis project Ga0126342, IMG submission 92528) | Coral microbial communities from Lord Howe Island, Old Settlement Bay, Australia - Cyphastrea 1 metagenome | ecosystem: Host-associated > Invertebrates > Cnidaria > Coral ... | reverse complement strand
GTCGTATCCGTCGTATCCGTCGTTGTCGTCGTCGTCGTCATGTGATGTCCCTGGAAGTCCCCGATTTCGATTTTACTGGTTTCAGAATGTTTCAGACTGTTAAGAGTTGTGCGGGATGTGCTAGTTGAATCTTCGCATATAGACATGACGCTGCCGAAGTCAATTTGAGGGTTGGTAGGTCAAGAGACCATCCTCTCTTATAATTTAGAATCCTTTTATAGAAATGCAGTGACAATAGTGACACAACAACCATTCACTATTCACAGATACAGATGGAATATGATGGAATTGGGTGTGGTGTCAAAGTTGCCCCGAGGATGAGATCAAGTTGGCAGACCTTGGCAGCTGTCGTGGGATTTACTCCCGCCAGCCGTGGGGGAGCCTGAAACATATGGGACACATTGGGACACCATTATGATCATTATAGATCATAATATAGATCATAATATAATATATGTGTTTACAGATCATTAGTATGATAAGAAAAATACACATTCACATATTGATCATTATGAATACGGACTAATATAGACAGATGTGAAACATACGTGAAACATAATACTTGAAACCACAGACTGCACTGGCGGAGTGACTCTGTAGCACTACCGAATCTTAGTACTGATCCAAGTTTTGGAGATGAGATTACATGGAGATACAATGTTTGTCAAACCCAATATAGATCGAATTGTCGTTGGGCAGAGACGAATGCACAAAAGGTTGGGAAATTGTATGAGACTGTGCGTTTCTCCATTCTTAGATTCTTGTCTCACCTGGATGATTCAGCTGAGGTTTACTGAATACATCTCAACCAGGTGGATTTGCAGCCTGGAAATGTCAAGACTTGACCTTCTTGGTGGCCTTGTTTCAGTTTGAAGTCAGTAAATGTGGCTCAAACCTAGCAACTGGAATGTCTCTCCGTCATTATCAGCAGCGTGTGGTTCATGCATGACATGACCGCGGCACAGGTGGTATCGAGCTCCCGAGTGCTTGTTGACCGTGGCTCAACCGCAGTGATGGGAAGTATTGACCACGGTGTGCGACTGACATCAGCGCGGATGATTGATATGATCGATTTCTACCAATTCCTGGCCTTCATCATTCATTGTGCCTATGCTTTTCTTGGATTTTCTTGGGGTATGGTGAGGGTAGGGGCACAAGATGCCAAGTCATCAGTGGTCACTGGTCCCAGGATGGCTATTACAACTTCAAGATGGACCTTTTCGCTGCTGGATGCCTCTGCCTCGGCGGAGCCTTATCGAGTTTCTTTATTTTCTTTGGGTTGGGAATTGGTTGGGGTATGTTGTGCAACCCATTCTGAATGGATCTTGAATCAACTGAACCCATTTTACATCATTTTACCATATTTTCCCCCCGGACTCTTCGAATCCGAGGTGTTTGCTTTGAAATCGTGGCTCTCTTTCCACTCTTTCCTGGCCAGAATGAGATGGCCACAGTCTCAGCGGTATACTCCGTACTTGGCTTTAAGCTAATTGAAGCTACCGACCCGGGATATCCACAATCCATTCCCATAAGGCAAACATTCTGAACGTTGGCTAAACAGAGTTTCGAAGTATTATTGTTTCTGCCCGCAACCTTTCTGCCCATGTTTTGACATGGCTCGACACGCTGAGGACCAGATTCAGAAAATCCACAATGTTATGATCTGAGACTCCAACAACAGTCGGAATGAACACGGCGACCGTACATCCGACATCCAGTGGCATATCGTGACACACGCACATTTGCTTGCTATGGTTTGCGCCAGTCAGAATCATTTCTTGTTTAGATATCTATTGATAGCAATTCACATCCCAATGTTCAATGGCCATTACACAGTATCCAGTAGAATCCCTAACAATAATTAAAGGGCCGGATAACCCCACAAGGCAACTTCTTCCAATAATGAGCACCAAATGTTGTAGCGGGGACGGGGAAGGAAGGAAAGACCAAAAAAAGTTTTGAAGGATCCAGAAGTAAAACAAAGTTGTGTGTGACAAAGTTGTATGTGAAAGATGGTGTGTGACAAAGAAAGATGGTTTGTGTGACCAAGTTTTGTGTGAAAGATGGTGTGTGTGAAAGTTGTGTTTGAAAGAGAGAGAGAGTTTGACAAAGTTGTGTGTGAAAGATGGTGTGTGACAAAGTGGTGTGTGAAAGATGGTGTGGCGAAAGATCGTGTGTGACAAAGTTGTGTGTGAAAGATGGTGTGGTGAAAGATGGTGTGCGACAAAGTTGTGTGTGAAAGATGGTGTGGTGAAAGATGGCGTGTGACAAAGTGGTGTGTGAAGGATGGTGTGGTGAAAGATGGTGTGAGACAAAGTGGTGTGTGAAAGATGGTGTGTGACAAAGTAGCGTGTGAAGGATGATGTGGTGAAAGATGGTCTGTGATGGTGTGTGAAAGATGGTGTGTGAAAGATGGTCTGTGATGGTGTGTGAAAGATGGTGTGTGGCAAAGTGGTGTGAAAGATGGTGTGTCAAAGATGGAGGGTGACAAAGTGGTGTCTGAAAGATGGTGTGTGAAAGATGGTGTGTGACAAAGTTGAGGGTCAAAGATGGTGTGTGACAAAATTGTGTGTGAAAGATGGTGTGTCAAAAGATGGTGGGCGACAAAGTGGTGTGAGAAAGATGGTGTGTCAAAGTGGTGTGTGACAAAGTGGTGTGAAAGAGGATGTGTCAAAGATGGTGGGTGAGAAAGTGGTGTGTGAAAGATGGTGTGTGAAAGATGGTGTGTGACAAAGTTGAGGGTCAAAGATGGTGTGTGACAATGTTGTGAGTGAAAGATGGTGTGTCAAAGATGGTGGGTGACAAAGTGGTGTGTGAAAGATGGTGTGTCAAAGATTGTGCGTGACAAAGTTGAGTGTGAAAGATGGTGTGTGAAAGATGGTGGGTGACAAAGATGGTGTGTGAAAGAGGGTGTGTGTGGAAGATAGTGTGTGACAAAGTGGTGTGTGAAAGATGTTGTGGCGAAAGATGGAGTGACAAAGTTGTGTGTGAAAGATGGTGTGTCAAAGATGGCGTGTGACAAAGTTGGGTGTGAAAGATGTTGTGTGAAAGATGGTGTGTGTGACAAAGATGGTGTGTGAAAGATGGTGTGTGACAAAGATGGTGTGTGAAAGATAGTGTGTGAAAAATGGTGTGTGACAAAGTTGTGCGTGAAAGATGGTGTGGCAAAGATGGTGGGTGACAAAGTGGTGTGTGAAAGATTGTGTGTGAAGGATGGTGTGTGACAAAGATGGTGTGCGAAAGAGTCTTGAAAGAGGATGTGTCAAAGATGGTGTGTGTGAAAGATGGTGTGTGACAAAGTGGTGTGTGAAAGATGTTTTGTGAAAGATGGTGTGTGACACCAGAGCCAACCCAGTGCCATAAGTGCCACGCCTGCCACGCAAAACGAAGGTGGATGTCTCCAAGTGCCACGCCCGCCACGCGAAACGAAGGCAAATGTCGCCAAGTGCCACGCCTGCCACGCAAAGTGCCGCGGCGTCACCGGCAAGTAATCCAGTCCAAGCGCGCCACCAGAACCAGCCCAGTGCCATAAGTGCCACGCCCGCCACGCAAAACGAAGGTGGATGTCTCCAAGTGCCACGCCTGCGACGCGAAACCAAGGCACATATCAAAGATGTGTGTGAAAGATGGTGGTTGACAAAGATGTGTGTGACAAATGGTTGTGTGTGAAAGATGGTGTGTGACAAGACAGAGTTGGAGGTCGACAAAGATGTGGGCTGACAAAGATGTGCGTGAAAGATATGTGTGTGAAAGATGGTGGTTGACAAAGATGTGTGTGAAAGATTGTGTGTGAAAGATGGTGGTTGACAAAGATGTGTGGGAGGAGGCGGCGGAGGAGGAGGCGGAGGAGGAGGCGGAGGAGGCGGAGGAGCGGCGGGATACAGAATCAAAAACAAGAACCCCACACAAAGATGTGGGGGAAAAAAATAGATCCAGTGAACATCCTGTTTACGTCTCAAATAGATATACTTGAAATTGCATAACATATGTCAGCATCTCATTAAACATCCTATAAAAACATGTCAGCATCCCATTAGACATCCTATGTTTTGACAGCTGGGCGATCTCGAGATCTTGAGGTGTTGGGGACTCCAGCAGCAGAGCTGCTGGCCCGCAAGTTTCGGCGGAACGCTGGAGAGCCCAGGGTTTGTTGGTTTTGGGGAAAAAAATGTTCAAAGCGAAACAGAACTTGGCAAAAATGTCATTGACAACATGATCATTATACCGATTATACCATATTATACCATATTATACCTCTGTTTGGAGATGGAATAGCTGCGCAGCAGGGTTCAGAGGATTGATACTTTTGTTTTTCATGTTTTTCTGTTTGACGTATCACACATGTTTTGGGGTTTGGTGCCGGTCATCCCGCAAGGCCTCCCACATGGATTTCAACTTCCCGGAGAAAAAGGTAGGGAATTTGCTGCAGTGCATTGCAACGGACTTCATGTGATTAACCATGGAAGACCTTTGATGTACCATGATGATCCATGATGTACCTATAAGATCCTATAGGATTTGTAACGTATGGTTAGGTGATGCTGAAATCGAAAACCAGCAGACCCCAAAAACATCCCACCACTGCCAGAATTTTTGCTGAAATCATTTCAAAACCACCGTCCTTGCTTTGGCTGTGCATGATTAGGTTCACATGCGTTTGATGTATTTGTGTGGAGGATGACGGAGATACAGACACCACTTTCAGAGATTTTGTTGACAAATGTTTTTGAATATCTTCCCTGTTGCCTTTTGACCAACCTTTTTTTTGCCTGAAGTCGCCTGAAGTGCTTTGATAAAATCTCTCATAGTCCCACAAGCCCATGACATCCCAGGACCCAGTCACGCTGATTTATACATCCAAACCCAAATGTGAAAGGCTACTTAAAAACAACTCGGCAACCTTTCCGAACTTCCGTCATATTCCAATAATTTCCAATATATTCCATACTTTCCATATGATTTCACCATCCTTTTGACATCGGAGCATCTTCCCATTGGGCCATGCCAGGGCACAGGCATCGAGAGGCTCATCCCTCATGCAGAGCCGGAACTTGTGGAGCTCATGAAGAAACTGGTCAGGCCTTGGCCTTGGGCCTCCGATGTGATTTTTCTCGAAATCCCATAATTCCGAATGGGTAATCATCATGGTAAACTAACATAGCTATGGAAAATGGCCATTTTTAATGGGAAAATCCACTATTTCTATGGCCATTTTCAATAGCTATGTTAAATTACCAGAGGATAATCATCATGTTGATTCATTTTCACATGTTCACTGTTAAATTCCAAGTTTGCTGGGGAAGCAAGTAATTTCGTTTGGTTTCAAAAGCCTGGCTCAACGGTGTCAGGTATGACCCCGATGAACGGATTCTCGCAAGACAGGCTCTCAAGGACAGGCAGTCGAAATCCAGGAATAGTGGAAGTTGGGACTGGTGCTTTGAATCGAGCTCCAACATGTTCCAACTATAAAGGACAACTGTACTCTGCATGGTATCTCAGAGTTCTCGAAGGACCCGTACTTTCGAGAACTCCGAGAAGCAGAAAAGGACCGGCGGGGCATTGTTTTTTGTCGTTTTGATGGACCAAGCACTGGAAGAAGCACAAGCACCACTCTTCTGAGAAAGCGTGGCGTATTCCCAATGAATCAAGTTGATCCAACTGTCACAACCTTGAAATCAAGGATCATGAAAGCAAGATGATGAAACAGGAAAGTCTCGAATTTGGCGCACTTTGGAACTGTGTGCCTTGGTTTAAAGGTCCAAACTTTACTGGAAATGTGTGTTCGCTAAAGGACTTGGCGTCCGCTGTTGGGCCCTCAGGGGGCGACCAATTGAGACTCCAAAATTTTCCCACGCACAAATATGTAGATAATAGGGACGTTCAAAACCAAGATTCATCAGCATGTTACCAATTGCGATGCAGAAGACAATTGACACTTCCCGACAGTCTTCAGCATCAGGCATTTGCTGGCGCGATCACAGAAGAAATCATGCGCCAGCTATATGTAGGGCAAAATATTTCGGAGTTGGTGTTGGCTTCGCTACTAAACAATCAAAACAAATATACTGAGTCTTGACGATACAAATCGATACCAGCTTCAACCTGAGGTTTGCCATTTCTTCGCATGTACCCAAAGCGGCCCAAACTGTTCACTGTTTTATTTCACAACTGGAAGGTGTTACAGGCAGATGTTGAAGACGGTACCGGTGGTATCTGTTTTCTTGTAGAAAACATTCAGGTGAAGGCGGTACCTTTAGCGTTTAGTATGCGTTTCACAGACATTGGATTAAACATGCCAGACCTTGGATCATCAAAATGGAAAGACATGCAATTAAAATGAAAGGACATGCCTACATACGTGATGCTACGTGCACAAATCATATACTTGGCGCATGACAAGATTCAGATCTGGGTGGTTGAGTTTACTCGCCATGTAGAAGAATCAGAGTGCCTGTGTTTGTGTGCGTTGTGTGCTTGACTTATATTGTAGAGAGAGATGGTAGTTCCAGAGGATTTCTACTGATGTGAAATCGATCCTTCAGGTGGCGCAGCTACAATCTGGCTCTGCTGCTGGCAGTACCAATGGTTCTCGCAGCCCTGAACTCAAGGATATTTCATGCTGGCCCATAAGTCAGATTGAAGGTCTGGGGGTGAATCTTTCCGAGCACGTTGGATTTGAGATGATTTGAGGATGTCAGGATGCGTTGTGCTAACTAGGCCAGCATCATGTACTCCAATATACTCCAATAATCTCCCGTGTACTGTAATGTTTTTTTTTGGTTTGGAGAAAGTTGTAGCATTGTAGCTGCATGGATCAAACAAATGTTGTTGGAAGTTCCGTGAAATTCCACTCCTGTCATTTGTTTTTACTCAAAAATCAGAAAGCCATGCGAAGTCATCGGGTCAACTCATGGAGCGTTTGCTCAGGTCGCGATCCCATGGCCAAGGTGGGAGACTGCTGTGATCCCTTGCTCCGCCTGGTACTGTGCTGAAACAGTTTTCTGATGTTTTCTGAAACATTGTCAAGAACTGATGTAAAAGGATGTAAAAGGATGTAAATTGGATTAATCAAGTACTGCTGGGTGTTGCGGGTCATCGCTGGTCATCGCTGGTCCATGGTTTAAACAAAAAGTGTTTGACCAGGCCGGCATCAGTGCAACCAGCAGCGTCAGTGCAGATCACGAGAATCCGGAGCAAACCCACGAGTCCGGAGCACAGGGTGGAATGATTGGCCTTTCTACAGCCGTATCTCAGATTGAACAAGTAACATCATGTAACATTGTTTTGTGATGTTTTGTGATGGTTTGACATCTTGACATCTCTAGAAATTCTAAAAGATCGTTCAAGTAGATTACAGAAATGATATGGGAGAGTACAATAACCCGGCACCTATTCGTTTAGTATGCCATGATCCCCCATTAGCTATATGTAGTTCTCACTCGAGAAAACGATAAGAGGAAAAACAAAAACGATAACGATGCTCATACATATACATTATATATATTGTTTATGGGACATGTTCGAAGCAGCAAGCTTTGCAGATGCAAGCTTTTCCCCGAAAAACAGATGTGAAGCTGGTGGTTGTAAGGTGATATCCCACTTGGAAAAACGATAAGAGGAAAAAAACGATAACGCGTGGAAACACCATTTGATTGATATCGGGGTTTTTAGACAGCCCCATATATTGAAATTGATATATGCAGTATATATTTAAATTATATTATTTTATATTATTTGTATTTATTTATTTAAATGATATATTTGACATATATGGAAAAAAACAGCTGGTCATCCCAGGATCCCATAGCCTCAACGACTATCAACGACCGATCCCTGATGACTCCGTGCCAGGCCGAGTCGGACCAGCAGCCCTGGGAGTGGCCCTCAGATCTAACTGATTCTAAGTGTCGTTGATGACGTTGGAGAATGGTGAAAACAACCTGGTTCAAGATCTACAGTGCTACAGTACTGTACCTTAAAGTCTATAAAAGTCTATCAAAGTCCATGGGTCGAGAGGCAATTTCATATATTTGGAGATGTTTGGAAGTTCCAAAGAACCAATGAAGTAATGAAGTGTAATGAAGGGGCTGTTGATATTCCCAAGGCCGGAAGAGTCTCGTGGCGCTCTGCCAAGCATCAGACACGAACGTCGGAAGGCCTCAACAGGATCAGATGATGTCTCGATACGACCCATAACAAGAGCAATAATACCAATAACAATGACAATAACACGGATTATAATGATAGCAAAAAATAACACTGATGATGATAATAATCATATGTAATGATGGTAATAATGTAACTAAAATGATAATAAGAAGAATTTGTGATTTAAGCAGTGAACCCGACCAGGCCGGTGGTGTTGAGGAAGATGGACATGATGATGGCATGGTGCCTTGGTCGCAGATCATTGCCAGGTTGTGAGATTCTATAGGTGTATATTACATATTTATATATAATTATATATAATGTGTAATTACATATGATTATATATATAAATTGTATATGATATTATATTATATTATATATGTATATATCGTAAGTAGCTATAATATAAGGTATAGATATAGATTGCCTGTGGATGCTTGTAGCAGTCTTCGGCCAAGAGACGTTTCAGGAACATTGAGAAAAGCATAATCTTGATTGGGGAATTCTGTTCTCAAATAGTCGTCTCAAGAGTGTTTCGACTCAGCCGTTGTTTGACGAAACGTGAGTCTGATGATTCTGATGGAGGTTCTTCCTCCAATTGGTGGTCTGAAGGGCAAGCGTGACAGCAAGATGAAAACGACCTTTAAAACTGCGGCCAATGTCCTGCACTTAGATCATCTTGGATCTGGTTTGAAACAGCCACGAGGCCTTTAATGGTTAAATGGATTTGACCGAGGGAATTGGACATCATGACATCATGCAGAATCGCAGAATCTTCATAAATCAAAACAAAAAAAATCCTGATATCGCTAGAAGGAATCGATTCAATCGATCAGAGATGACCAGAGGGACAGCCCCAGATGGATTTCCCATGGGACCCTCAGCTTGGAGTTCCCATGGACTTCCCATAGGCTTCGCTGCAAAAACCCATGTGCGGGGTCTTAGCTGGCCGCCTACAATGCTGGGGTTGGAGCTTGTCTTGTCCAATGATGTTTTATTGCAATATGATATATATATATATGTAATTACTGTAGATATATGTGGAAACTACAAGAAGCTGGATTTGACTTTGGGAACTGTACCCGGAAATTGCTCAGAAATGATGAAGATTGCCAACAATTCATAAAATTTCGAGCAAGTCTCAGGAATTGGACACTCTCAATAGGTTATGATATCTGAGAATGTTAAGAATGACAACTACGGTTTCCTAAACTTCCAAGACAAACAATCAAAATCTTCGAACATGTACAAGTAAGTATTGCACTAGGGTCTTCAATTTTGACACGTTCCTAGGGTGACGTGCAAATTAAAAGTAGGGTCAATACGCTATGATTCGCTGAGCTATGAATGGATCCAGTGGAAGAATTTACCAGTCTCAGGTCATCCTATTCGATCCAGGTGATCCTCAAACTCTTCATAATGTCAAGATATCACAAGTTAGATTGTTCATTCTGGGACAGATATTACAGATATTAGGACCGACTTGATGTTCAGTTCCAATGATGACTTGGATTATTGATTCTTTATTTGGGATATATATATAATATAAATATTCCATATATTTCCATATTATATACATACATATTCCATATATTTTCCATAAACTATCCCAAAATCCAACGATTCAAACATCAGGGTTGATAGCAGCGATGCCAGGCATGGCACCACGGTCCATGGCTCCATGGCGCCAGCGCCGGGGAGCCTTTAAAGAACACGGTGTGGCATGGTGTGTTTGAAAATGGCTTATATTATATTATATTATACTATATTATATTATATATTAATGTTATATGTTATATATTATATATTATATATTATAGATTATATATTATACATATATATATATATATATATATTATAACACTCCAAAATAGTCCAAAACAAATCAAAATTGTAGCCATTGTTATGCATTATCACACATTTTGACTGGGAAAATGATGATCTAGTAGATGGCATTTTGGTGTAATGACCATTCTTGGAACGAACCTGAATGGGGACATGACCAAATGAACCAAGATGAACTGTGCAACTATATCTCTGAATCGATCTTTCGGCAAAGAATCTCTGGCATTGGAACTTCAACAGCAATGGGGCCGCCAAAGAGTGGAGGAACGGTCCTGGAAGTCAGTGGATTTCCGGCTTGCTGTCGGAGTTCAAGCTTCCCACTGACTCACCATTTGGTTACATACATCATGTTGCATCATGTTACATCTATTGTAATTATCTAAATTTGATCTATATTTGATCTATATTTGTATTCTATATGTGTATTCTATTTTTATCTATGTATTTTATGTGTATTTGTGCATCCATACCCAACCTCTTCATGCTTGCCTTCTCAGAAATTTCCGAGGCACAGCGAGAAGTCTGGGCTTGGTGTCCTGACCTCCAAGGGGTCAGCGACCTATGAAGGTACCATGTTTTTGGCCAATCAGTTGGTTCATTTTCGTCCCACTTTGCCCATTGGTTCCTGTGTAAGGTCATTTGGATCATTCTGGTCTCACTTTGCCCAATGATCTTCAATTATTTGTCAGAGTTGCAACGTCTGGAACTACAGTCACAAGTTGCCTCACACATCAGAAATCCTCGATTGAAGTCAATTCCTCGGTCCCCTGCCCTGAACTGCCAAGGAAATCTCAGGAGTTCACTTATTACTTGTTCACTTACGGTAATACGTTGTAGACCCCGCTTATCCAAAGACACGTATAAACACTAGTACCATTGCCTGCCTGCTGGCACATCATCATCATCATCATCATCATCATCATCATCATCATCATCATCATCATCATCATCACACCTGATGATATAATGCCAGGCAGCGCTGCGCCTAGTTGGTTATTGCTCCGTTCCTGAAACACTTTTCTGGATCAAATTGGACCTGAATGTGTCACATGGTTTCACGATCATGTCATTCCAGTTTGCTCTCGGATGGTGCTGACTCCAAGGTTCAGTGGGACAGTGCGCAGCACTGGAGGAGCGAATGCAGTCTCCGGGGTATCTCAAGACAGTCCAGGAAAGCATGATGTTCACAGGTGTCCTTAGGTCACTTCGGAGGCACGAACCAGTCTACAAGATGTCTAAATGTGCATCTAAGATCATGTGTGATCACAGAGAAGCAAAATGTTGCCAATGAATACCAATGATCAAAATGATATTAACTTCAATTATGTTAATAGTTGTATATAATTTATATAATAGGTATTGTATTGTCTATTGATAGTGATCAAATGTCATGATGTTCCGTGATGTGGCAGGAACAAACACGCAAATGAGTATGTCCTCTGCGGCAGCGGCCTTATTTTGACCATGATTTCCTGGTCCAGTTGATCCTGGAGCCAAATGGTTCAGAGATGTTCCGGGCATTGTTTAAACTTGTTTAAGACATTTTGTGAGAGTTTATCAACAATTTATACACAATCTTACGACTCCTCAAGATGGGAATCATGAAGATGGGAATCATGAGGTTCTGCAAGGAGAATATATGAGGACCCAAGATGGGAATCAAAGCCTGTTACACTTTATTATACCATACATAATCATACATACAAACATGTCTATAATATATATATATAATTATATATAATTATATATGTGTGTTATATTTATCCATGTTCATCCATATTTATCAATGGATGAAGATCCATAAATCCCAGTGTCCACCAAGGAGATGTCCTCAACCAACCCACACAGCTGGACCACCAGCGAGCACGGCGCGGGTGTGCTTTGCCGAGATACGGCAGAGGTTCATGGCAGTTGCTGGGAACAGAGTGGGAACAGATGGTACTCTTGGTACTGGTATGTAATAGATTGTAATTTCATAGTTGGACATGAGATATATGATTATGATATATTATGATATATTATGATATGATTATGATTATTTGAGATTCTAGATAAATTATGATCGTTGGTGATGGAGGAGGAGCCATTGTTCTGTTTCTTTCGGGATGTTGCCAATGCAATCGGCATGATTTGGAGAGGAATAGCATGGAGTTCCCACAACAGGCTGAGATTGGACATACTTTAGTCGAGTGTTTGGAACATATTCCACTGATGGGACTGTGAACTTTCCAATTGTGGGTCCAGTGGAATCAGTTCCCTACCCCCGTGTCTGCTCAAGGCGGTGAAAAAAAAGGTTTAAGTGACCTTGAACAGCAGGGGGCAGGGAGAATTTCAGAGTTTGAGATATCATCCACAACGTCGGAAAGAAGCTGCTGGTGAAAGATGTTTGCTGGCTATGTTTACATGTATACTCTATCACAGTATTGGCTTCCACAGTGTATTCTCGATGTTGTCTCTAGTGTATTTAGCGTTGTACTAAACTGAGGTGAGCACTGGGTTTATGCCTTAGCCTGCAGTCTCTTGCATGTTCGGTGGCTACCGCTGGAATCCGACGACCAAAAAAGTAGTGCAAGATGGTGCAAGGTTTGCTCATATGCTTTACCGTTTTTTTGCACGTCCTTGGTTGTCCGCTGTGTCAGAGCCATTGGAAATTGTTGCCATTGGAAATCATTGCAAGACTATTCTTCTTTCGATCCACCTTTATGATGTTTCTGATGAGCGCTGCTCCCTTTGCAGTTGCCCGGTTTTTGGACACCCAGGCCCGGACCAGCCACAGACAAGATGAATTCTACCTGGGCGCCCAATTCACAGCGGAGGCGCTGTCACGTCCTGCGATGCATGCGCAGGGGGTTCATGGGGGTTCAATTTCACTGTGGTAACACAAGGTACAGCACTGGCATACTTCATACAAAGAATCGCAAGCCATGTCAAAACATCCTTGAGATATTTTGAGATACTGCATTGATATATATTGATGACCCCAAGTCTTGCAGCCATGGCCACGCCATGGCCCACAGCGGAGAAAATGAAGCTCTCCTAACAAGCTGGTATTGTCTTCGAAAAGGGGTCCAGTCTCGCTGTGGCTTGGGGGTTGAAGTTCGCCTGAAAGCTGGCACATGCCAGGTATGTCTCTCCCTTTGGCGCGAAGATGGCGCTAGGGAAGAAACGTTAGGCCAGGTGTCTGTTGTTTTTTTTTTCCGAAAGAATTGCCTGTTGGTTTCAAAGATGTTGTGCGATGACCTCAATAATAGGGCTACTTCTTGGGCATAGCTAGATTGAAACCAACATCCACCGACATCCACCGACATCCACCGACCACTTTGCCGTTTTGAAGATTTGTTCATTATGACGTTGACTGATCTATGATGTTGGTACTCGTAATGTTGGTGTGGGCCCAAATAAAACACGACTCTAACTTGTTCACGCTCTGGACGTTCACCAAGATCACCAAGGTAGCGGAGCCAAAAAATGTTTTGACTGATAGCTCGTGCCACCATTTGCCACCCTCAACCCAGCTTGACCACTCCCATAACTTGCTCAGACGCCTGCGGTGTGACAAAACCCCCGTGGTGGCCTTGGGGAGTTTGGAGTTTCTGCACCATACCTGCCATACCCGCCATAGCCGCCATACCGCATAGAAACGACACTTGGCCCAATCACTTGGCTGCTTGACCCCGGCAGCTAGCCGAGTCAAGGTGCAGACAAGACAAACTCCATTGATCTCCATTGAAAGCCTCCCGCTGAGGTTTGGTTTTGCACAACTGGCGGCAGAGATGTGACTTCCGGATATTGTGTAATATCTTAAATTCAAGACGCGGGCAGCTTCGACCGAAGGTCTTTTGGCTGACGCAATTCGTCTTGCACAGGCTCAGGCTTCAGAATTCACTCTTTGATTATCTTTGACTGAATAATTTGATAGACACTTTGATGTCACATCTCTTCAAGGGAAGACAATGGACTCACATGATTACTGCTACCTGAAGTCTTTTGAGCATACTTTGATGTTCGTTGACGTATTGGATGTTGACAATCCGGCGTATCCTGTTGAATTGGTTCAGCTTGGTGGATTCTGCTAGATTGTGTCATTTAGAAGTCCTGCTTCAAGAATGGTGACGAAATCAAAGCAGTTTGGCCATGTTTGGTCCACGCCTAGGAAGGAATTGATCGACTCATGAGTACTTGAATCAGGTTGATTTCTTCAGAGACTCCCAGATGGGTAAAGGTTTTTCCTTGTAGATCTTATAATATATCGCTAAATATACTTATTTTTGAAGAGCCAGTGAGATGGAAATTAAAGTTTTGCATGTCATCCTATTTGTTCGAATATTGATTTCCAATCAAATCAATTCCGTGGTTTTAGATGGTCTAGCAAGAATCCAATCATCAACTTCTTCGTTGGCTTATGTTAGTGTTCAAAACAAGTCAGTTTGCGCAGAATTCTATACAGGTTGCAATACAAAGATATGATGAGGCAAAAGGTGCTCATCCCCTACAGATTTCCCTGAAAGTGGAGCATGCCATAGAAACGGCTGGATGGAGCCTGATAGATGTGTGCCGATTTCACCCCGTCCAAATCGCTCTCCTAGCGACTCGAAGTCGGTCAACGGGGAAAAGAGTGTTTCAGCCCTCTGACAGGTGCATCATTTCTACTTCAGTCTTGCAGGATCTTGCAGGCATTTATGTATCATCCATGTTTATTTACTGAGACAATGCAGTTTTGTTTTTTAATCTAGACTATTTCACTATGATTAATATTTGCAGTGTGTGTGTGTGTTTGAGACTGCGCATCTTCGCTGATCTTGATTCTGAGAAAAAAAATGCAGTAGAATGAAGAAAAGAAGGGCGGCAATGATTACAGCAGTAGCATTACAACAGCGCAACACCACCAACATCCATCAACGGAAAAGACGAGGTGAAACGGCAAGTACAAGCATCATACGTTGCACTGGTAAAGATCCACCAATCTGTCCTTGAACCCTTTGATTTTGTTTGATCTTTTTACTGTATAGTTTGCGGATGTTTGCGGTTCCCCTTACAAGAACATAATGTAGAACTGCCAATCACTAAGCTAACTAAGCTTGACTTTCAGCGAAGGCTTGCAAAGCGGACGCACGAACTGCCTCACAATGGCGCGCAGTCTGTGCACGCAAGACTTCAAACGTGCAATGCAACGGTGTCATACATACGGTATCATACGGTGTCCCGTTTAGAAAAATCTTATACCGTTATACCATGTTCTACTAACTTATTGGACCCATTGGACCATAGAGATGTTCAGGCGACGGTGGGGTCACGTAGCACCACCTATTTTTTTGTGGATGTGTATCCTGAGACGAAAAATCTTGCGTTCTTCTCTTGCACTTTGACAAGTCAATATGACACCCAAAGCAACTGCACTGGGTGTTGCGCGTTATTGTGTCCAATCTCTTGTCATCGTTGCAACCGCAGCTGCAACGGCCGAACCTGGAAGTGTCGCCGATGGAAGTGCCGTCAAATGCCACTTCAGGAAACCAGAAATTTGCTTTCACGCTGTGCCCCGAGGTTTGCATTATAAGCACCCAAAGCGTTTGCCTAGCTTCAACTGCAAACACACAGCACAACTCAAAGCACCACACATTAACTGTCTTTGCCGGGAACAGTTTCCCCTTTCATGGCAAAACATCGTGAGGAGAACACACAAGCGACAAGATGAGACGTTCCAAAAATCGACTCGGATCGGACGAAACAGGAAATAAACCAACCGTCCCACACCGTGAAGAGAGCAGGTACAAACAACGCAGTTTGCTAACTAATGACAGGAATCAAAGACGACGAAAATCAAGAGGGACCAAGTCACGAAAGCTAGCGTCAGCTAGCTGGAGTCTTCTTGCTTTAGCAAGTATTGGGGGGGGCTGCTCAAGGACATCACGTGATTTTTCACGTGAAAGGGGGGGCCTCCCACCACCACCACCACCACCATCATCATCATCATCAGCCTCATCGTCATCGTCATCGTCATCATCATCGTCATCGTCCTCGCCATCGTCCTCGTCATCGTCATCATCATCATCATCATCATCATCATAATCATAATCATCATCATCATCATCATCATCGCCACCACCACTATCATCATCATCCATCATCATCATCATCGTCATCATCATCGTCATCATCATCGTCATCGTCCTCGCCATCGTCCTCGTCATCATCATCATCATCATCATCATCATCATCATCATCATCATCATCATTCAATTCGTTATTCAATTACAATTTATCATTATTGGCAATTATTGGCATTATCACGAAAGCTAGCGTCAGCTCGCTAGAGTCTTCTTGCTTTAGCAAGTATTCCGGGGCTCCCC
>Ga0126342_10010809_pt1 | contig 16341 bp, 16 predicted proteins | sample Cyp1metagenome_FD_92528 | JGI IMG/M metagenome (GOLD analysis project Ga0126342, IMG submission 92528) | Coral microbial communities from Lord Howe Island, Old Settlement Bay, Australia - Cyphastrea 1 metagenome | ecosystem: Host-associated > Invertebrates > Cnidaria > Coral ... | reverse complement strand
CATGATTATTGGCTGTGTTTGCTGGTTCCGGTCCACGGGTTCCGGCGCTAAAGAGACCCTTTGATGTCTTGGGTTCCGGTAAAGGTTCCGGCGCTTAAGCGACCCTTTGCCATCATGATTTCCTGGTTCCGGTAAAAAGGTTTCGGCGCTTAAGCGACCCTTTGCCATCATGTTTGGCTTTGCTTTGCTGGTTCCGGTCCACAGGTTCGGCCCTAAAGAGACCCTTTGCCATCATGATTTCCTGGTTTTGATTCATTTCGAAGGGACCAGAACTTTGGCACCTGGTCAGTGTTTCTTCAGCGTCGTTTCAGCGTCGTTTGAGCGACGCTTGAGCTCATTGCTTTTGTGTTTTGCATGGTTCTTCTTGATTGTGATCCCTCTAGACTAATATCTCGTAAGAAAGGCATTCTATCTGCAAGCAAATGTTCGGCCAGGTTCTTCATGGCATTTGCCAAAAGTTGTTGGCCACTCAGGCTGAGAGCCTGAAAGTTGGCTATGTATTTCTTGAGAAGAATGAACAGGTTGAAGCTTTGAAAGCTTACTAGCACATGACTGCTGGTTTTCCCAAGCTCCTACAAGCTCCTTGAGCCTTCCATTGAAGTGTCAGGTGGGGATTGAGAAAGGAGCCGCAGTTCTTGGTCGAATTTTTTGCCTCGTAAGTTTTGGGGAACTCAATTGTGCGTCCTTAGAACGAACAGTACTGGAGGAAAAAAACGCATTTTTTTCAGCGTACTGCATTTTTCCAATGAACACCGCCCCTTGTACAGAAGAAAATACACCAGCATAGACCCCAAACAGCAATAGCGCATGTCTTGAATCATCATGTGCCGCCGCCGACATCGACATCTGCCGCTATGAACCTGGCGGGGAACTGACCACCAATTGGGGAATCGGCTTAAAAAACAAACTCTTTTACTGACTGTTAGAGGCCATGGGCCAAACACAACACAAACATTCTGACCGAGAACTGCTGTTCCTCAGTTGCCACCCGAAACTGCCTTTGTGACACCTCAAAGCAGAAGAACGCCCAAGCAAAAGCCAGCCTGAAACCCGTGCTGCTTCTTTGGAAACGCGACGCCCGATGGAACGCCTTCCTTACAAGATATCAGTCTATAGGATCGCAAACAAGAAGAACCATGCAAAACACAAAAGCAATGAGCTCAAACGTCGCCCAAACGTCGCTCAAACGACGCTCTAACGACGCTGAAGAAACACTGACCAGGTGCCAAAGTTCTGGAGTGCACGTACTTTAAAAAGCAAAGCGTCCCTTTAAGGAAACAGTTGTTTGCAAATTACGCAGCATCTTATTCAAAAAATAACAATATTCTTGCAACAAAGTGCAATGTTGCCTTCAAAGAAAAAGGGACCGTGAACATACCTGACCCAAAAAATGCAAAAAACACAGATTATCAGGTTGACATTACATATGGATATTCATAGTAAAAACAACAGCGCATAAAGATAACAAGAGCATCAACTCAGGTTTGCAGCTTGCCAGCGTACCCAGACATACCTCGCGGCTGAGACGGAATTAGACGCTTACTGATTGGTTCCTTCTGTCAGCTACCCTTTTTCTTCTCTTCGCTCCTAATGCATGTCAATTAGGTGAGTAGTTCCTTTGTCCCATCATAGTTTCTTCATTCATTCTATTCTTTTCATCCAGCTCACAACTTGTTTGCCGACAATGACGCTCACTCACTTCTTTGACTTACTATGTAGTCAGGCACCAATTTCATGTGCGGACCGGTTCACTTGTGAACTCGTTCATCGACCGATGACAAGTTTGTGTGACTCATGCACATACCGTGCCATTTGGGGTAGGGGCGAATGCGGCCCCTGTCCTTTGATGTCCTTTGCCATAGTGCCCTCTGACCGCCTTCAGCAGCGAAACCAATCGAAGAATAAGCGAGGGAGGAATGAAAGAAGGAACAGAAACTGACAAAAGAAAATCATTTTTTGAATCTTTTTGATAGATAGCTCTTCGATTGACAGACAGATCTGGGATTTGGATTCCGATGCAAAAGATTGTGGACGTTCAATGAGATTCAAACAAATGCAGTAATTTACATGCGGTGCAGTGACATGTAATTACACTGTCAATGACATGCAATAAATGTCCGTTGCTCGAGGATTTCAATGCTCTTCTCCTCCGGTGTTTCTGGAGGAAATCGGCGTCGAATCCTTTGTTATGGTGACAGCTTGACAGCAGGCAGAGTTGGTTTGGCTGCAATACAATAGGTTTGCGAAGAATGGAAAGAACTAGAACCTTTGAACAGTGCATCTCAATGCGTTTCATGTCTTTGAAGTGAGTTTTGATATTCAGCTCTGCGCATTTATGTTGCTGCATTTAGCCCGCAAAGAATCTTGACGGATTTTGCAGGCTTCTATGACGGGGGACGCTGGTTTCAGCCATATGGCCGCATGTTGGCAGACGAACTGGCAGCATATGGTGGAAGGTGTGACACGGCAGCAAACGGAGCGAGTTGGAAAGGTACAGAAGAGAAAGCAGACCTTCACCCAGGAGGTGCATGATGATTACAACACATTACAACATGAGTGTAACTAATGCAACAAATGTAAAAACTACCGAGAATACATGTAAGAGTACCTAGTTATCTTCAAATTGAAATACACTCTTTTGCACACATATTCTGTTGCCAAGTCCGTGTTTTAAACTGAGGTGAGGTGGTTGTTTGTGGTCTGAGCGGGAAATCTGCGGAGGATATGGCCACGAATACCAATTCTACTCTGGTTGACGTTTGCGGCATTTCTTGGAAGGGCATTTCCAGAGTTCTCAGAGAAGATGGCCCATTTGATTTAGCCATTCTTATGGCTGGCACGAACGACCTGCCGTACCCTTCAAAGCGATGTGCGGCGGCCGCAAATATCCTTCAGCTTCATACTGCTTGCCATGCAGTCGGAGTTCCAACATTGGCAATTGCTATGCCACCTGCACCATGTGGAAGTGAACTTTGGTGCAGAGACCGTGAACAACTCTTGAAACAAATGAAAAACCTATTCTCCAAGTTTGCGCGTGACGCGAAGCTGAACTATCACATGATGACATTCTTTGATCCGGCTGACTTGTTGAGGCCTGACGACAAGATGTTGTGGGATTGTGATGGTTTGCACTTCTCGCAGATTGGCTCTGTCGTCCTTGGGAAATGCCTGGCCAAAATGATCTTGGAGATGCAGAACCCACATGGGGACTTTTCCCGACAAATCCGCGGAAGGCAACTTCCGACAAGTCCCATCTCAAGGCAACAGTGGGCTATGAAGGCACAGAGCACACTTCCTCCGCTTCAAACTTCTTATGCTTGGAACACAAAGAGCTGCAAAAACAGCTGCAAAAAGCCAGAGCTGTTCATCGGGAGGTACGTCAAGCTGGGATGCTTCTGACTTTGCAGAGTGTCAGGCACAAACAGCAATAAATAGCAATGTTATTGCTTATTCGTGTCTGCCAAATTAGGGTTGCTCCAACCCATTGGAAGTAAATGGAAGTGAATGATAGCCACACGGAGGAAAATAGATCATTCTGATTCTAATTCATTCGATTCTACACTTTATGTATGTACCCAGTTGCTTCTGTATCTGGGGTGTTGGCAGCAACCCTGCAAATGCAGGATTTGCCAAGGAATTCATCTTAGTTTTGCCCGGCCTGCTTCAACATTGACAAGTCCCGTGACTTATTGTGACGTATGTATTTATGACACAGTCAGATGCCACAATTCAATCTTTTCACAAGCTGTCAAGGCTTGCAAACATATTTGCGAAACTAAGTTTTGCTTCACGGCATCTTGACGGTATCTTCACAGTTTTCTCATATTTTCACACTTGTTCATTTGGAAGCTTCTGGGCCACTGAGTCGCAGAAATTTCAGGCCGCTCTCGGCCGGACTTGAATCTCAAGGAAATTTGACAAAACATGTGCAGACAGTTTAGATCATTTTGATTGTTTGAATGTTCGTTGCACGGCCCAATGTCTGCAACTTGCAAGTGTAAAGCTGGAATGCTCCGGAATGCTCTTTGGACTGTGGATCGGACTGGAATATGATGCCCAACGTCCAACTCCATGGCGACGCTGTACAGTGCACATGAAAAACGATATGTATGTGGCGGAAAAAGTAATGGGAACGCATGGAATAGTTTCGAGGTCTCGGGATTGCTTAGGCTGACATTGCAGAGGGTTTTTTCTGTGTGTGCCCTGATTTTTTGCTGTGCATGTGTGTGTGTGCCCCAGCAGTGTGGTTGCGACGTTTGAAGTGCCTGGAGGTTCTCTCGCACTGTACGCTCATGGATGCCAATATGTTGATTCAGGAAACGATGAGACATTCGGATGCCATGCCATTCGATCACCTTCGTTTCATTTGCCTTGCGAAGGACAACAAACTTACAGTATCTTACAATATCTTACAGTAGTCCAGTTCGAGCGGGACGCTGCACTCGCTGAGTGCATGAACGATGCATGACACGGGCCAAATAGGTACTTCTGGTAGTTGTTGCAGACAGGTTTCCTTCGCTTTGGATCCTTTTGACGTTTTTCTGGGCGACTAGTACTTGTGCATCTCAATCGTGGAAACGGAGACGGCTTAGAAGATCGTAGAAGTGTCACAACACTTATGTCCGGAAGGTTCTTGGTCAATTAATACAGGATAACAATATATGCAGGCATAGCGGCACAACCAAGGTTTCTCGTTGTGCTTGTTGATCGCTTCTCCTCTGCCTGACGGGTCGGTTTCGTTTCGCTTCGTGCGTGCTGGTGATCTTGGAGTGGTCTTCAAGTAGTCTTTTGTGGTTTTGGCCCCTCGGGTACCTCGCTCCAGTGGGGTTTCCTCCTTATCCATTGTTGGGTGCACGTGTGTGGGCCCATGAGAGAGAAAGGAAGAGATAGAGAGAGAGAGAGAGATACAGTAAGATAGAAGTCTGCGAAAGCGGTGCAACACCATAGCTTTTGGTTGGAACATTCGCGCAGTACACCTCAGCTGAAACTGCATGAAACGACGCTGCCCATGCTGCATTTTGTTTCTGGAGTTATCGCTGCTACAACACATGAACTTGCATCGAGAGGCACAGGATGGCAAGCTGTCTTGAGAATTCCTGGGGAGAGTTACTCTCCACTGCTAATGCAGCGGGAAACGTGAAACTCGGGACGACACAAGCTGTTTCGGGCTCTGGAGCGAGTGGTGAATCGCAGAATATGCTGAACTGTCTAGATTGGTTTATACGACACTTCGCGTGTTTCCATTTTGTGAGTCTCAAGATTTGTTTCGTCTCTTGTCAGTCAAGAAACCTTGGCCGATTGCACACTCGAAGTTGCACAAAACCTTGCAACAAGCTGCGGCATGCAACAAGATCCCCGCCATGGACACCACGTACAAGCCAGCTCTTAACGCGGACTGAAAACGTAGCGAAATTGCATGAAATTGTATCCGATTCACTGAGATTTGGATGTCTGAGTATATCGGTTTGTAAGCCGTTTGGCGATCCGATGTACTCTGCGCAGCTTGAGCAGGAGTTCTGCAAAGCACTTGCCACATTGCGTCGTGACCCATACGGACGCTTGCCCCAGAAACAGGCAGAGGCCAGATTGAAGCTCCGTTGTCCAATTGCGCGTCAACGCAATATAGAAATCATGTGGACAGATGTGGAGAATTGAGTACAACAAGCACATTGGCTTCTCCACTGTCAGGCAGTAATCGCCTTCTTGGCAGCCTCTCAACCTGCTGAGGATGGAGTCTTCGGTTGAGATTTTTCTTACTTCACAAGTCCATTCAAGAGAACCACTCGTTATTTTTGATAGCTTAAAAGGCGAAGTGCAATCTTCCATCTTCCCAACTGCTTGCCCAATATATTGAACATATTGAAACGATTGAACCTATTCGCTGAATGGCAGGCCCTGATAATCAATGATAATCAGGCTTTGAATGGCTTTCAATGGCTTTCACACTTGTTTTTGCAGGAGCGCTTGGGGTGGAGCTTCACTCCAGAGCTGGACTCTTTTACAAAGTGCTGCTGGGAGCGCTGATCGACAAACCTCGGAGAAGTTGAACAGCTCATAAACAGCGTTAAAAAGCTACGTATACTTCTAGTATACTTCTAGTATTTGATAGTGTTTGTCATGCCTCGTTCTTTTTCGGTCCCAGCAGGTTGCTGCCGTACATCATTTGCGCCTTCAACGCTATCGACAGGGACTGCGATGAAGTGGTCTCCAACCAGGCTGCACATTATCAAGCTTTGACTCCATTTGACCCCTACACGTAGCAACTACACGTAGGATATCGTCGGATTTTTTGGATTTGCGTCAGCGCTCCTTTACTTTCCACATCTTTCTCTGCGCTAGGAGTTTGATGCCTGGATGAAAGACCCAAAGCTTGAGCAGAGAACAGAGGACATAAAACTGACAACGAAAAACAGACATAAACAAATATATATTTACACGAATATATGATAAACGAATATGTTGAGAATATGACAGAGATTGACAGATACATATATATATATAATTATATATATATACGCAACCGCTGTGCACCTGGCCAAAACATCAAAATTGGTTCCGTGCTAAACATGTTGTGCGGCTCATCGCAATCAGGTAATGAATTCTTCGACTCAATACTATACAATCGCCTTTTTGGAGCGATTCTGTCCTGTCCAGCTCTTCTTAGAGTTCTGATGTTCAGAAAGAATTGTTGGCAAGGCAAGATCAAGAGAACGGAGATCTGACACAGATTCTCCCTCTCTCTCTCTCGAGAGAGAGAGAGACAGAGAGACAGAGAGAGAGAGAGAGAGGCATTCAAAAAACCAAAATGAACGAGTGCAGAAGGTGAGTGTGAGAGAAGCAAGAGAAAGACAGGACAAGACGAGGACGCAAGAAACAACAAGCAAGAGACGTGTGTATCACTGAAATTTATTGAAGTCGACGAGTCGCGAGATGTGGTCTGTCATGAAGTCAGAGCCTCCTTTTGCCAGGACACGCAGTGGGCCTTCATTGACTTGAAGAGTGTGGAGGCATTGATTGACTTTGAAAAATCATGAAAGACAGGTTCTACTGATTCGATCTTTGACTTTCGGCCGGCTTTGTTTGCCTCTGAAGATCTTGGTAGTGAATGTGATTTGTACATCGCTTCATCTACGGAAGACATTTCATGTTCTTCACAAACAGGCTGGAAGACTTCTTCTACGATGTTAATATGAATGTAAGGAATGCATGAATGCATGAATGTATGAATGTATGTAGGTATGTAGGTATGGAGGTATGTGGGTATGTGGGTATGTGGGTATGTGGGTAGGTAAGGTAAGGCGAGGCAATGGAATGTAATGCAATGTAATGTAATGTTATGTTATGTGATATTATAATGTAGGCAAGTACGTAGGTACGCAGGTACATAGGTACGGAGATACGTAGGTACGTAGGTTTGTAGGTAGGTATATAGGTGGGTGGGTAGGTAGATAGGTACGTACAGCAGGTAGGTACACTAGGTAGGCAGGTAGGAAGGTAGAAAGGTAGGAAGGTAGGTAGGTAGGTAGGTGGTAGGTATGAAGGTATGGAGGTATAAAGAATAAAGGTATGAAACTAATGGAGGTATGTAGGTAAATGTACGTAGGTAAATGTAGGTAAATGTAGGTGAATGTAGGTAAATGTAGGTAAACGTAGGTAAATGTAGGTAAAGGTAGGTAAACGTAGGTGAATGTAGGTAAATGTAGGTAAATGTAGGTAAATGTAGGTAAATGTAGGTAAATGTAGGTAAATGTAGGTAAATGTAGGTAATTGTAGGTAAACGTAGGTAAATGTAGGAAAATGTAGGTAAATGTAGGTGAATGTAGGTGAATGTAGGTGAATGTAGGTATGTAAGTATATAAGTATGTAAGTATATATATATATAAGTAAGTAAGTAAGTATATAAGTAAGTAAGAATTCAGGTATGCAGGTTTACAGGTAAGCAGGCGTGCATGCATGCGGCATGGATGCATGCATGCATGCGTGCGTGCGTGCATGCATGCATGCATGCATATGGATGGTTGGTTCGATGGATGGATGGATGGTTGGTTGGTTGGTTGGTTGGATGGTTGGATGGTTGGATGGTTGGATGGTTGGATGGTTGGATGGTTGGATGGATGGATGGATGGATGGATGGATGGATGGATGTAGGGATGTAGGCACATAATCTAATGTAATGTAATGTAATGTAACGATATGTAATGTAATGTAATGTAATGTAATGTAAATGTAATGTAAATGTATATACTGCAAATGTAAATGTAAATGTAATGTAATGTATGTAGGTACGTACGTAATCTAGTGTAGTTTAGTGTAATGTAATCTAATGTAATGCAATGTAATGATATGTAATGTAATGTAATGTAATGTAATGATATGTAATCTAGATACGTACGTAATGTAATGTAATGTAATGTCATGTCATGTCATGTCATGTCATGTCATGCAATGCAATACAATGCAATGTAATGCTATCGTATGGTATGGTATGTATGTATGCACAAACTTACATAATTGTGTGATGTAATGATGTATTGTTGCTTAGTTCCCTTTCTGTATCTTTCTGTCGCGACTGTCCTTCTCTGGGCCGTAATGCCGCACCGGGCATGCACGGAGATGCAACGAAATGCATATCTAGCCTTGTTGCATCTTGCTGTGCCTTGGGCCGGCGCTTTGTGTGGCATGCATGGCACTTCGTGAGAATGACCGCGCTTGTGTGAGGTAGGTGTGGCATTTGCTGGCAAGAAATGTATTTTTTGCGCGGCAGACGTGGCGCTTCATGAGAGTCAGGACGCTTTCGTGTAAACGCATTTGGTCAAATGAGAGGTGGGTTAGTGGGGGTTGGGCATCTTGGTGCATCTCGTTGCACCTTGTTGCATCAAGCTACCACAGCCTCATGCCTGCTTTTGCCTCCTGTAGCACCAATTCAAGACCCAGTTGCTCCTCCCTTTCATATGTGGTGCCTCCAGCCTAAGTCTTTATGAACACTTATGAACTTTTAGCTCCTGAAATCAGCCGTGAATCAACGGTAGAAGTCACGTTCCAAGAGCTGAATTCTTTCACTGACTATTTAGCTTACACAATATCAATCTGTATCCACAACAAGGATTCATCTTTTCTATTGCCCGCAGTCCCTTTTGTTTTCCGTTCCTGTCGTGTTGGCTCGTGTGCTGTTTATGCTCTTGAAGCCAAAACATTCAAGAGCTTCGTAATATTTCGGATGCGAGGCGAGTCTGCCTGCCCTGTGTGTTCGTGGACTTGCAGGGCCCAATGGTTTGGTCCGGGGGCTCTTGACATCTCTCAACAATTTCTGCAGAGAGTTTGGCGTTCTTTTGCTGCCTCACCAGTTGTATATTCTGAAAGGCTGCTGCGGTATCAGACGGTGCTGTGTCGTTGCGATTGAAATTTGTAAGACGTTGAAGATCGTTGAAGAACAGATGAAGTGGCCAAAGCTGTTCCACTGGCCAATCGTGTTTTTCGAAAGTGCAGAGATGAAGGTTTGTGTCATGGAACACATCAAGCACATCCACTTTCAGGCTTTCTTGTGCAGCAGAATCGAGGAAGTAGTCAAACAAGAGCAGCATCCCTCAAAAGCCTTTGCCTAGCCAGCCGTAAAGGCGTAGCTTCACTTTGACATTTTTTGAAGTTTATAATTGTCAGATGTTTTCATTAACTTTGAGATATGTTGAGCATTTGGAGCGTTTTGAACTCTCAGAGGCTCCTTCTCTTGAACTCAGAACTCTGCCAGCCCAGCTCAATTTCGTCAGGGTGGTGTTCGTTCCATGACCCTTCAAGACTGCGTCGTAGCAGCAATGAAGGCTTTGATGACTCAAATGCTTGCTTATCTCACGTGCAAAGTATGGTGTCTTGTGTGATAGCAGGCATATGGAATGGTTTGAGATGAACATTGGAACAACAAAGTTGTCTTGCGGAATTCGTGGCATCTGTCCAGCATTTCATGAATTATGTTGACGCAGTTCAGCAGTTTTAAGAGTTGCAATGAAGCAGTAGATTCCAGTTCATAGTTCATGATGTCATGCGAGCGCTGCTCTTGACATTTCGAAATTGTTTTCAACAATTTGTTCAACATATGTTTGAAACCTTGTTCAACTAGTACGTTCGATTCGACAGGTTTGGAGTTCAGTTATGTTGAGCTATGTTGAGCTACTGTATGTTAAGCTTCAAGCTGCACCACTGGAAGAGGTTTGGACACAGAGCTGTGCAGGTTTTCACTGAGCTCCGTATGAGGATTGGCACCTGAATGTCAAGGCGTAGGACTTGGTCAGTGATCCCGAGGCAGCAAAGCATAGTAAAGATAGGACACAATGCTCAATGGATCCAAGGGGCCAATCTTCGTGACATTTTGTGACAAAAAGACTTTCAAAGAAATACACCAGATATCACATGATATCACCACGTTCGAAGTTCGCTGTCATCGCTGGATGCTGTTGCACTGTTCCAGCGAAGCTGCAACAGACGTTGAACTTGATCCACGCCCCACACATCTACATGTCCCGGAATCTTAGACCTCCACAGTAACGTTTGGACTTCTAGAAGAAAACACATGTATAAGATTGATTAAGATTGTATAAGTGTATAAGTCCGATTTCCTGAGCAAGGCATGTGTTCAAGTGACTCTTTTCCTGGCGTGAATAGAGGTCATCTCCAACTTTCAAGATCTTGAGATGGAACAACATCGTCATGAGAATCATTCGATGTGTTACATCGCACCAAACGAAGTGAAGATGCTTTGGGCTAAAACAACTCAGCAGGGTTACAGACTTCTTTGTCAAACTCTGAGATGCCACCATTCGTAAACGTCCCAACAGTAGGCAACGTAAAAATCTCAGGCCTATGTCCAATGTCCCCCATACATTCTTGCATGGCCCCATCATGCATCTTTTTGATTTCTTTGGCATCCCAACATGCAGCCTATGCATTTTTGGCAATTTTTGGCTCTCCAATGGTCCAAGCAAAGGTTGTGCTGGAGAGCTTGCACCAAAAAGAATAGTAGGGTAGGTTGCAGAGATTCCTGTAGACCCTACCTTCGTACGAAAACAAACAACAGTATGCACTTGGGCTGCCCATACCCTCGCTACGTTGCAAGAAAATTACGTTCCACGGTCCTATCTGAAACCTGAGACTCGAGCAATGTCGAATGCGGAAAGACTATCCCTACTTGCTGAAAAGCTCAAAGCGCGAGGAAAGGACGGAAGAGAAGGAAGAGAGCCATCCAGAGATCCTCAATATGTGCGCGATTCGTCTGATGTATCTGGAGCCACTTTCAGCTTGGACTTGCAAACACATCATGTCATAGTCAAGCCAAAGTCAATCCAGGATGTAGTAGCCTGTCTTCAAGATGCAAGTACGACAGGCTGTTCTGTGAGTGTAGTTGGTGGAAATCACAGCGGCTACGGCAGAACTGGAGACTTGGTCTTGGAGATGTCCCACTTCAGTTGGGTGCAAACATTGAAAGAAAGGGCAGAAAGGGTGCAAGAAGCTCAAAAAGAAGCTCAACAAGTTGTAGAAGTAGATGCTGAAAAAGTTGTAGAAGATTCGCAAAGGCAAAGGGAAATAGATGGAGTGGTGCATGAAGCAGATCCAGATGTTTTGCTTCGTATTGGTGCTGGCGTTACCCTCAAAGATGTTGCCATCGCAGCAGTTGAGCGTCGCCTTGCAGTTCCTCTGGGGACTGCACCAACAGTTGGTCTTGGTCTGATTTTGCAAGGAGGTGTTGGGCACCTCACAAGAAGCCTGGGCCTTGCTTTGGATGCAATTCATTCCTTGCAGATGGTCACTGCTAAAGCTGAAGTGGTGAACCTGTCGCGAGATTCACCAGAACCTGAACTTAAAGAACTCTTTTGGGCCGCCGTTGGCTGTGCTCCAAACTTTGGAGTTGTAACATCAGTCACTTTGGAAGCGGCTCCCTTCCGACATTGTAATTCATTTAGACAGGTTTACGAGTTGCAAAAGGGAAAAGATGAAGATTCTGCGATATCATTCTGCCGTCTTCAGAAATACTTGTCATGGTCCGCGGAGCTTCCTGTCGACTGCAGTGCTGACTGCTGCTTGTATTTCGGCAAAGTCATAGTAATGAACGCTTTTGCCATCTTTTGACTGCTTCGAACATTTTCGAACATCTTGAAGCCATCTTTCACAATCCTTGAAAACGTCAAATTACACGGTCTGAAACTTCCTGTATAATTCAGTCAGGTAACCAGTCTTTATTATGCACCTTTATACACATGTGTGTAGCTTTTTCATTGTACATGTTCACATGTATCTCCGTGTGTGTGCGTGTGTTCTGAACACAATGTAGGTATTTCAAGGATGACAAGACATTTGAGCCTTCAAGCATTCTCATGGGGATTTACACCTACGACTTTGGAGGTGTTTCTGCCCGTTTGGATTTGTCTGGTGGACCCACCTTGCTGCTTGAGAAACTTCTGGAGAAACAAAGCGTTGCGGAATTGATGGATCAGGAGCCATATTTGTGTGAGCAGCCTGATGGGACGGTGCACAGGGGCTTCATTCCAAAGCGGAGTTTTTTCGTCCGTGCACTATTTTTCGAAAAGACTGCAGATATGTGCAAGGACGTGGTAGAGGGTATAAGGTCAGCCCCAAGTCCGCATTGCTACTTTCATTTTCAACACATGGGTGGAGCGGTCTCCAAAAGGATTGATTCTTTATTTACAGCACGTCAGGCAGAGTGGTCCTTGGTCATTTCAGCTGCTTGGTCCGAGGAAAAGTCTGCAGCTGCTTGTAGGAGTTGGGTGATGCAAGTTGTACAAAAATTGCTGCCTAAGGCGCTTGGCAGCTATGCGACTGACCTTGGACCAGAAGATGAATTGTTGGCAGGGCACAGCTTTGGGCACAACACTTCGCAGTTGGTACAGCTCAAAAAGAAATGGGATCCGGAGAACATGTTTAAGCACGGATTTCCTTTGGCAGCATTGAGCCGCGAAGGATAAAGCTTGCATCTGAGCCTCGCCAGACTCAGCGACAACCGATGAGTGACCAAGTTGATGCATGACCGGTGTCGCTTATGCATCCAGAAGCTCCGCGAGATGTTGATTTCTTTCCTCTGGCCATGGCAAAAGATGCAGTGATCGCGAGTGACCTGGAGACCTTGTCTCGAAATGAAACAGAGAGCTCACACGTGCAAATCAACGTGATGGGCCGGCAACAATCACCAGTGTAGGCTCACAAATGAAGACTCTGGAAAAATGTGTGAAACGGATACTGGTAAAGATAGGGTACTGTAAAATTTGGTGCTGCTTGAGTTGCTAGTGTAAGATCTGATAAATTTCATGGCGGTGATACCTCCTCAGCTTGGAATCACTAAATGTTCATGGCTTGGTTTTGTGTGTTGTTTGAAACGATTCGATGCTCAAGCGGAGACGTTGTGGATCATGAGTGTCGATTTGAACAGCCACTGTTGAGCCAGTAGGCTTTCGGAACCCTCCACCTAAGATGGATTGAAGCAGAGACAAGAACTTCTGCAGTCTGGCCGCATAGCGCAGCATTTTTGACCCTTGACTTGTTCAATTGCCTTGAACATCTTTGAACGCATTTTTCAGCCATGGCCAAAGTTTCCAGCCTCAGAGCTGTGCCTTTGAAAGAGTGCTAAGCTTAGTTGCTACTATCATCGAATCATCTACTAACTTTGGCATCGAAAGGCTGCAATGCTGGCTTCAGTACTTCATTCATGTCATTTATAACTATTCTAAACTATTCTAAACTCTAGACTAGACACATTCCAAAAACGCGGGGTATTCTTAATGGCTTTTCTTTGAACATACGAACGCCACTACCATAATGGTGCCACGAAAGAAGGTCCAAACCGCCGAGTCCAAGACTGGGTTGCGATAAGTTGCAATTCCAGAACATTCCAAGAACCTGTGTGAATGCAAGGTTTCGAAGGTTTGGTCATGTTTGATCATTTGATGTTTACAGAATGTTTACAGTATATCGTTTCCAGGCTTGTGGAGTCACAAGAAACCCGCAGACAGCTATGCGGCGGTCAGCTGCTGTTGCGGATTCGACTTGCGCCAGACGAGGTGCCATGCAAAACAATTGTTCCTTTGTGCAATGCCACCCAAAGTGTGATGCGAATGATCAGCCCTTTTTCTGATTTTCTGAAAATTCTCGGTTTTTTCGAATTGTTCGTCCTTCCCTGTCATGTTTTACCGGTTCCTGATGCAGGTAGCATCACTTTACGAGCCCGATCCATTGTTCAGCTTGGTGCCACGGGTGGCATATCTTCCCTTTCTCTTCCATGACGTTCTGGAGCACTTCAAGAAGTCGATTTCAAGAATGGGGCAGCCATATGAGCTGTGGTTCGACTACAACAACATTGCTTCACGGCCTTGATACGCCATGGTTGGCAAGGGCATGTACAGGGCAGAAGAGCGGGGTAGTGCAACATAGTGCATAGTAGTGCAACCAAAAAAAACAACATGCAAAGGTCATTTGGTGGATTCTGGTCATTGAAACTGCTGCGCATAGGTGTGTGCAAAAAAGGATGAAGGGCATGGCGACATTATGGCATCCAAAAGAAGCGTACAAATTGGACAAATTGCCCAGGTCGGAGATGCATAAAACAATGGTTCGCTTTAGTGGATTGAACCTTTGAGGCCTTGAAGTGGCACTTCCCTGTGGGCGTACTATGCGATTCAGTGGTCGGCATGGAGGTTGGAACTGTGACGGACTGTGTCCACTCTTTGGGTCTCACTGCAACGCACGAAAGATCTTATGCAAAATTCTCATAGGTACGGTACATGTACGTTTATCAACTGGGTATGTTTGGTACTGTTGAATTTAACTGATTGTCCCAAGATATTCTTCAAACTGCCAGAATGTCGGTGCGAGTATTGCTTTGAAGCCCTGCATCCAACTACCTTTAATTGCTCAGGTGCCAGTTCCATGGGATCTCACCGTGCACTTCCGTGGCAACTCCTCCTTAACGAAAGACCTCCTACCGTTTAGCGCCTTGATTGAAGACTATCGAAATTGAGGATGAGCTAGCTGACCTGCTTGACCTACTTGACCTGCTTGGCACTTGGTTTTCAACTTCACATCTCCTATCTCAGGATATGAACCGCATCCGCACGGTAATTACCAGTTGATCTGTTGTGAGGGCTTCTTAAGCAACTTTCTCTGGGGTGGCAAGTGTGTGACAAGTGATAAGATCATCTGATACCAGATGATGCCCGGCCGTGCCGGGGCGGAAGTTTCGAAATATATGAGAAAACAATGGCCAAAAAGAATGCCTGTGAGATGCAGACACAGCCAGAGATTGAGGCTGTGAGATGGATCAACGAATGAGCAAATGGTTGCTGAGATGCCAATGAAATGACATGAAATCAATGACATGACAGAATCAGTGCACGAATGGCTGAGTGAATGAAAGAACAGTGCAGCAACCAACGAACCGATCAATGAATCAATGAGTGAACCAAAGGATGAACCAATGAATGAGTCAATGACTGAAACAATGAAGGGATCAACCAACCCAGAAGTCAACGAATGAGTCAAGCAATCCAACGAGTGAGTTGTTGAGTTGTTGAGTGAGTGTGTGGGTGGCTGGGTGGGTGGGTGAGTGAGTGAGTGAGTGAGTGAATGAACGAACGCACGCACGATCGAACGAACGAATGACAATCAATCGACCAATTAATTAGCAAGTAAAGTAGTGAGTGAATGAGTGAATCAATAAACGAATCAATGAAGGGATGAACCAATCAGAGAACGAGCGAATCAATGAACGAACCAATGCATGAGTGCGTCAATGACTGCGTGAAGAAGGAACGACTTCTTTGTTGAGCTAACCATTCCTAAGCCAAGTCTTTTAACATCCGCTTCTTCACTGAGTTGTTTTTGGCTTTGGCTGACTCGCCGCCCCAGAAGGGTTGCCAATTTTTGCTATAATAGAATAGTATACTTTGATGTTGTGCAAGGAAGGATTCGGTCATGGTACGGCGGGGTGGGGTGAGGAGGGGCTAACGTCCCTTGGCACTTGCACACCGACATGATCCTACATGATGCTATGTTAGAGATGGGGTGGGGTGGGGTGGGGCTAATAATGTCCCTTGGCACTTGCACACCTACATGATGCTATGTTAGAGATGGGGTGGGGTGGGGTGGTGCTAATAATGTCCCTTGGCACTTGCACACCTACATGATGCTATGTTAGAGATGGGGTGGGGTGAGGTGGGGCTAATAACGTCTTTGGCATGCTACGGTAAGAGAATATGTTGCTACGCTTGCACATGTTTTTAACGTACGCTAGCATCTGTTTGATATGTTGCTACGCCTGCACATGTTTTTAATGTACGCAAGCATCTG
>Ga0126342_10010808_pt1 | contig 16341 bp, 16 predicted proteins | sample Cyp1metagenome_FD_92528 | JGI IMG/M metagenome (GOLD analysis project Ga0126342, IMG submission 92528) | Coral microbial communities from Lord Howe Island, Old Settlement Bay, Australia - Cyphastrea 1 metagenome | ecosystem: Host-associated > Invertebrates > Cnidaria > Coral ... | reverse complement strand
GTGTGTGTGTGTGTCTGTGTGTGTGTGTCTGTGTGTGTGTGTCTGTGTGTGTGTGTGTCTGTGTGTGTGTCTGTGTGTGTGTGTCTGTGTGTGTGTGTCTGTGTCTGTCTGTGTCTGTGTCTGTCTGTCTGTCTGTCTGTCTGTCTGTCTGTCTCTGTGTGTGTGTGTGCGTGTGCGTGTGCGTGTGCGTGTGCGTGTGCGTGTGTGTGTGTGTGCGCGTGTGTGCGTCTTGTGTGTGTGTGTGGGTTTCTGTCCCCGTATGGTTGCCCGATACATATATCCGCATAGTCTGCGTGTGTGAGATATGCAGTCTTTGGATAGAGTATTTCATCATACACAAAGTTAACGAAGACAACATGCTGGCATCAATAAGATCTTAATCAACGCACTTCCAATCGCATCAGTCAATCCCAGGCACACCAGGGGCATGGTCGCGTAAATTGGCTACAAATCCATCCATGTACACATGGTCTACCAACAGCATCCAACAGCAACATCGTAGTGTCCTTGTGAAATTGAGCTCTCGCAATGTTCTCGCACAGGTTTACCTCATCGGCTCAAGCACAAAGTCAAGCAAGGTGGAAAAGATCCACGGAATCCCATGGCAGGCTTGCCAGATATAAGTTTCACAAACAATCTGCATACCCTTCTTTGAACTTCTGCTCTTCAAGCTTTTTCGACCTTTCTAGGCCATGGCATACTATGGCCCAACATATGAGAAAGAATCGACCAAGCCCGACCAAATGATGGCAAATGATGGCAGATGATGGCAGATGCATGTGCCATTTGTGTCATTTCAGCTTGGCGACAGATCGCCCACTTCCCAGACCTCGAGGATCTGCTATGCCATTCAGGGGACTCAGAGGACTGAGCCATCCCTGCTTGGGGCTTCGCACTACACAAAGCCGAGCCAGCACATCGCATTCAGACGCACTGCACCGGACTGACCTTGGCACAAAGTGATCCTCGTTGAATCGTTGAATCGTTGAAGTGTTGGCAGTGTCGGTGTTCAGAATCGGACGGCTTCGGCTTCGATCTTCTCAGATCTTCTTAGATCTTCTTAGATTCGCCCAGTGACAGCGAGACGCTGACCTCTCCAACGATGTCCAGGTCTTCCTCCAAGGGCTCAGAGCTCAACAGCAGGAGATCCTTCGTTCGCGAGGCTTCCAGACCTGCACAGCCCCAGGGGACGTCAATTGATGATGAAAGGCGTTTCCCACGTCTCGATTCGTCTCACATTTTTCCGACTTCCAAGCTCTTTCAAGGAATGACTAAAGCATAGTAAAGCGATGCAAGTATAAAGCACCCAAGGGTCCAAGGGTTCGTCAACATCGTCACATCGAGTCATGTTTAGTCGGTCAACTGACATCAACTCGGGACCTCGTTGTTCCTGGGGACCATCCTTCTGAAGATTCAGCCAGCCATCTCCAGCATAGGGCGTTGGGTCCTTTAGTCGTCGACGTCGAGGGCTTGGGTTAAAGCAAATGGCCCATGGCATCCAGCGTTGACCCCTGCACATCCCTCCACTAGCTGCCAGCTGATGCCTTTGAAAATCTGTTGAATGCGTTTAAGTCTAAGTTGATTAAATCCACTTAGGTCCAATTTAAATCCTGTTTTTCAAAGCCTTTCCACTTTCCACACGTTGCGACATCAACACTTCAATATATTCAAGCCATTTTAAGCCTCTTTCCAGCTGCAAAACTCACGCATTCAAAGCTGACCCCTCTCCTTCGGGTCATAGGTGTAGCTAAGGTGTGCTTTGCCCGGCTGTCGCAGCAAGCTGCCTGTTGTGCCTTCACCCTGCAGGAACATCTCCAGGTGAGACTCTGTCGGTGGCGGCCACTGGTCACACTCCAACCACTCCCTGAAGCGGAAAGGCAAAAACGTGGTTGAATCATGTTCAATCGTGTTCAATCTGCCTCAACCATTGGGTCTGCCTTGGGTTATTGTAGTCGCGACATGGGATGATGAAGAAAACAAGTTTGCTAACCGTTTCAAGCTCCGTTGCTCTCCCCCACCAATCTCTTTGGAGGTGGCTATGACGACTATGAGTTAAAAGTTGTTTATTGTTTCTCCAATGACTCCAATATACTCCAATACTTCAAAGAAAGAGGATGAAAGAGAGACCTTTGCTGAACTTCTGTCACAGTTGTGTTACCATCGCGTCACATTCATGTCACATTCATGTCACATGTTGTCCCAGCGTCTCTTCCTTCTCCGTGATCAATTGCATTCTCACCGCCTTTCGTGTGTCTGGGGCATCACCTGCCAAGTGCTCGCGATAGCAGCGTCCCGTCTCGGCTGCCACCTGCGCGGTTGAACCACGTTGAACCCACGTTGAAACACACCCCGGCTGGTGCCCAGCCTCCCCTGCGTGGTTCATCACAACTCCGAAGTGACCACCCGTGTAGATGGTGAGTCGCGTGTCAGCGACCCGACTTGCCTTGGCCAAGGACGTGGATATTTGTACATGTTGTTCCATGTTGTTACATGTTGTTATTGTTGTTACATACGGCAGAAACTTGGACAGATTGGAGAGTAATGGCTCAGTGACACAACTGAGTGCATCAATTACAATCTTTGTGCTGAAGTCGAACTGGACATGGTCAAGGCGGTTTTTTTTGCGGTCAAGGGTCTTCGACATAGTCATCCAAACTCTGAAGCAGAAACATATCGTTCCAGCCAGCAATGACGTGTATGTGAGCCGGTCCACGGAGTCCATCGAATTGGAACTGCCTGTCCCGGCCATCCCAGAAAGAGTCAGACGGATGCCTTGACGTCCTGAGCTTCATGTAGCTCCGCAAAGCTGTCTCCATCGGAAGAACTAAACTTTACTAAACTGACCATATAAATTTATACAAACATGTCATGTTTGGTCCATGGTCAAACCGGTTGTCAAAGCGTTTGTCAAAGCGTTTGTCAAGCCACTGGCCACCTTTCCACAAGGTGTTTGCTCGGCCCCAAAGGTCCACATCTGCGTCGCCCACTGGACGCTGTGCCAGGGCGGAGCCCAGTCCTGGCCAGTCCGGAAGACCAAAGAAGCCAAACCTCGGCTTTCATGGAATTTCCATCCCCGGAGGCTCCGGAGGCTGCGGAGGTTGGCAAAAAACACAGGCTGTGCCAGGGCGGTTTTTGGCGATGACTTTTGACATGTTCAGTCATGCTACGTCATGCTACACGTATTGTTGTGTAATATATTAAATTATATTAATATATGCTGTGCATTGCTGTGCCACATCGTTTCATGTTATTACAAAGGTGGACAACACAGCCAAGAAGCATGTTCCAAATGTAGCTGAAACCCACCAGCCGACCCTGCGGCAGCCACTAGCAACATGCGTCCGATGATGCGACATGGGAAAAGTCCCAGCTGAACAAAGGAAAGGGACTATTTCAAACCAATGGAGCCGGCGAAGGTGCACTGATCAATGTCAACAAAATGGACAATTACACATAATTGATGAAAATTGCACATAATTAGTGTAATTCAATCATAATTCCACATGAATCCATGAAGAATCCATGAAGAATCCCATAGCCATGCACTCTTTCACCAGGCCTGGCGCAAGCCGACCTCGGCCAACCATAAGAATCTTAGCGCCAGCTCAGCAGCAAGGCTTTGCCCCCGCACGAAGACAGTGGGCCTGGTGAAACTGGATGCGATGCACTGATTTTCAGTGGCTTTCCTAAAGCCCTATTGGCACTGGGCTCCCATATGATTCCATATGTTTCCACATGGTCTATCCAACTCCTCTGATATGCTCTGCGTGTGAAACCGGAAAATCAGCTTTGCTATGCTTTGCTGTTTGCATGGCTTTGCTCGGCATTCCTCGAAAGTCTGATGGTCACATCGCAATGTGCTGAAGTGGCTGCTGTCAGTCGCAATGTTTAAACATGTTTGAACTGGGTTGTGGACTGGATCCGAGAGAAGGAGATGGCAGGAACGACGCACTTCACCAAAGGTCTCGATGCTGGTGCGTCTGTGGCGTGAGAGGCAGCCAGGGTAGCGTAGGATGTGTTGCCCAGCAGGCTGTAGCCATGGCAGCCGACGCGACCATCACCTCAATATGGACCACAAGGCCACACCAATGAAATGCAATGAAATGCAATTGACCGCAAAACATTCCAAAAGTGAATCTGACATCATCTGACAATGAGTCTGACACTTTCATATGAACTTCATATGAACTTCATATGAACTTCATGTATGTTCATCCTATATATCTTGGCTTTATTGAAGGAAATGGGATCGCGGAGCCATACCCTGATGATATTTCATGGGTATCTCCTGCGGTATCTCCTGCGGTATCTCCTGCGCTTAGAATCTTAGAATTCCGTTGGAGGGCGCTGAGTGACACCAAGGCTGTTCCCCGAGCCAATCCAATACGACCGAAGCATCGTCTCGCCATCGCTGAAAGACTTGATCTGCCACCTCTTCCAGCGGCCCTGTAGCTCGCCAGAGGACATAGGCATATCCCTGCGCAACGTATCTTGGACCTTCCACCCTCTCCAGCGTGTCCTTGGACGCCATCATGATCATCATGTCAAATATTTCAACGACCGGCTTCTGGCCAATTCTCTCAACATATGTGACATTATGTGACGCGCACATCTGCCAGCTATATACCATATTAATCCATATTATATACCCAGAGTCCGCCAGAGTGTAGTAGCAACCCACATTCACCAATACAGCTGACAGCTTTTCGTCAGATGGTCGCAGTGCCACCACCTCCACACGGCCATAAGGAGTCTGTAGCTCTACCTTCTGCTGCAAAATATCGAGACCTTAGAGACAGACAGAATACTTCCATGCCAGTCCATGCCGCTGAAAACATTGGCAAGAGCTGGCCAGCCTAAGTCGTTTGACGCGGCTCTCATCACGCGGCGGCGAAAGCCTAAGCCTAAGCCTCAGAGATCGGTGCGGAACGGAGAGAACTGTCACCAAACTCTTTCACTATTTTCACTCTGAACGTCACAACAAATATGCCACACACTTCTATCATCTTCTATCATGTCATATCGGTTATAACTTTATAACGTCGGTTATATTTGTCGAGACATCTGATATAATTAATAATTGATATAATCATATGCATGTCAATATCTACATATATTTACTAGTAATTGTGTCGGTAGAGCAGCTGGGTAATGCGTGTACCATGTATCATATGTGTCTGCCGATCTTTGCGTTTAAATGTCGTGCCGATTGCATGTGTACAAGTCACAAGTCAAGCGGCGGCTCATGACGGCCACGGCCATGGCAATTTTCCCTCGGCGGGACGAGAAACCCGCAGCCTGTCAAGGTGGCAGCTTTTGTCACCGGGAGCCAGCGGCAAGTCTGGCAAGTCTCAAACCTCACCATGCCTCACCATGCCTCACCATGCCTCACTTAGAATGGTTGCGACATCTCATGACATCATAAAATGTCATAAAATGTCATAAAATGTTTGAAGACTTTTTCTGTAACGTTTGGTCCCCAGCCTGTATTGGAATCCGCTGCCATGGCTCTGCTCTGGGCCGCGCTCGTGCCCATGAGACAACGGGTGACCTAAATGGTGCCAGTCTCTGCACTGGCGCAAATGCCGCCATAGCAACGCTTGGGGTCAAGGAGAAGCGCTTTTGCGTGGAGCGTATTCATTTGTGCATGTGTATCTTTTATAATCTTTTATAGATGTATGCTAAATATGCATAAATATGCTAACTAAATAAATATCCTCATAGTTGCACTTGTGTGTGTCAAAAGAGTGTGCTGGGAAAAGTGTGTGTATTATAATTATGTGTATACACACACATTATATAATTATAATATGTATATGTGTATATATATATATATGTGTGTGTGCGTGCATGTATGTTAATCTGTTTAAAATGCAAAAAGCACAAATGCATGTGTTGTATGTAGATAGGGCAAGTTATCATGGCCTGATTCGGCGCTTGCTTCAGGCAAAATTCCAGAATTGTCCGTCGAGCCTTGCAGTAGCGGCTGTACACAGAATGGTTTGCCGGTTATGCATAATATGCAGTCATCCCAAATCTCTTGGAAATAAGAAAGCACAGCCCGCAATTTTCCAAGCAGGCCATGTGTATGTACACCCAGTGTACATGCGGAACAATATCTTTATAAGTCTTTATATACGTGCGTGAAATGGGCTTTTACATGTTTTTACCATGTTGTACTGCCATGGAAGTGGATGAATCGGAGCCAAAGCTGCCGAGATGGAAATTGAAGGCTTCCTGGGTTCGAAGCCTCTGGACCCTGCTTGATCAAAGTCTGTTCAAGCACAACGTCCAAACACCCAAGCGCCGTCTACGCAAGATGTACCTCGTATGATTTATACTATTTATAATTTACACTGAAGTCAGATGTGATGAACAAGATTAGACATGTGTTGAAAATCTGTTGAATATGTGTCTAAATATAGCGAGTATAATCATGTGCTGTTCCATGTTGTTCCCCCATGTTCACCCTGGATCCTCAACGATCCTCATGCTCCAACTGAGAAGTGCGCCCTGAGAGGTAGGCCACCTTCAGTCCGTTAAACTCCCGCACCTGGCGGCCACTGCTGCGCTTCCTACACTTCCTACGCTTAGCAAGGGTCACACCGCTTGCTCAGTTGAACCCGAACGGTGTGGACGGCAAAACAGTCAGGGAAACCCCGAAGCCACCCAGGAAATGGATCTTCCTCAACACACGGGCCGACACGGGGATAATCCATGATAATCCGATGCATGATGCCCACCTCCTCCCATGTGCATCCATATGTCGCAGCCACAGCACATGCCAACAAGATCTACCATGCCCTTTCTTCACGAAACCAAGGGAGAGACTCGGTAAGTTGCTTTCCGTCAGGAGCAGCCTGTCAAACCCGACATGCAGGCATTCATCCCTGCTCTCAGTCTCATGCACATCATGACAATGATCTGCAGGAACATGCAGGAACTATTACTTAAATTTACTCATGGAAGATTGTGGAAGCACCTGAAGAAAAGCAGCACTTCTGCTATCGATGAAGAAGGTGTCGATGGGAACCTGCACCGATCTGCACCGCTTCCAGCGTCGACTCTTCAAGGACTCCGAGTTGCTCCGAGATACTCCACGCATCTCGAGGCATCTCCAGGCCTTCCGCGTGCCGGAGACAAACTCTGCCAACACGGCGGCAGCCTGACAGCGGACCAAAGCCCGAAGCTTACAACATCTTACTTGTTATTACAACGAGCTCTGCAACTCCGCAACTCAGCAACTCAGGTTTCTGCAACTCCACAACTCAGGTTTCATCGTGTTTCATGAGTTTTCATTTCATGAGGCCTCAGTGTCGCCCAATGCAGGCAGGAACCTGAGAAGCGATTTGCAGAGCATCATGAACGCACCGAACCTTTAAGACGAAATTTCTAAACAGGCATTGCATGTCATATCTTCCCCTGCTACCAGTTTCTCGTAGTTTCTTGCTGGATTTTTGCAACAGCTTTTGCAAACAAACTTCATCAAAACATGCAGCAAACAGGCAGCCGATGGTTAATCCTAGGGCACTGGCGCTCCCACAGCAAAGAGAGCAGTGAAGTTAATCCCCTTCTTCTGCTGCGTAGCCACCTGTCAAAATGTCAAGAGATGTCAAGAGTTGGTTCAAGGCAAGTGGCCTGGTAGGAGTCGGGGCGGATGGGGCGGAAGGCAAAACAAATACTCAAACCGGCACAACTTGTGCTTTCCCTGGTACAGCTCCATTGCTTTATGATCTTTATATATCTTTATATCTTATCATGTCTTATCAAAGATTCACAAACTGTCCAAAGTGTATCAGATTGTATCAGTGTATCTGAAGAAAACCAATGGCAACCGATGGCAACCACGACACTCGCTGCGAGGTCTTTTGATCTCACTGGCCTAGGAGCCGGTCCACTAAATCAGCCTTTTCAAGACAGCCTTCAGAGGACAATCCTGCTTTTGCCAAGCGCGCCTGTCAGTCAAAATGAATTTTGATGAATTTTGACTCAAAATCGAAGCCACGGCCATGGCCTTGTAAGAGAAACATACATTTGCCATCACCCGTTTCAAATTCCATCCCAAAGTGGCAATGCCATTGGCAATTCGTTGTGGCAATCGTTACAAGGCCCTTGTATGCCCTTGTATGCCCTTGTGACACCAGTTTTGTGCGTTAAAAGTTGGAGTCGTTGGATTCGTTGGATTCGTTGGATTCGTTGGATTCGGGGAGAATCTTCGCCCAGATTTCGCTCCTTCAGTTCTTTCAAGGGCTGCTTCATGAGGTCTTCTCGGGACTCAGGACACTCAGGCCTCAGTGTCAAGCACAACGAGCACAACGAGCACAACAAAGGAGACAGCTATTTGACTATCGGACTATCGGACTATCGCAGCCGGCACAATCGATATCGGAACAATTGATAAACCGCCTCACAATGATCTAAACCAAAAGAAAACACTTCACAAATCAAGATAAATCAACTTTTCGTTTTGTTTGAAACATTTTGAAACTGTTTCATGTCAAATATGTCAATGTTATTCTTCTATATTCTTCTGGAATCCACGGCCATGGCCATCATGGCCATCCATGTGGCTGAGCTTCCCGGCGCATCCAGGCCCAACTTGTGGCGGCCCAGGGCGCCGACTGCGCCTGCAAAGGCCTCCGCCTCGGCAGCTGCAGGTTTTGCCTCGGAGGGACACTCTGCAGCCAACAGCAAGCGCTGCTGATCGCGACACGCAGAGCTCCCATCCACTTCGACGCCGTCCTCAAAAATTCGAAGCTGTGAAAGCCTTAGCTCAGCAAAGCTCAGCTTAGCTCAGCTCAAATGACTCAAATGACTCAAATGAGCCCATGAAATCCCATGAACATCATGAAATATCATGAAATATCATGAGCCTTTGTTTGAAGATGTTTTCAGAAATCTCAATTGGAATATATTGGAAACATAAATCAACTTGGGATTTCGGACTTATATTGGTGACATGACGTGTTCTCACATGGCAGCCAGCACTTGCCCAGCAACGCTGCCACTGCATGGCAAAAGGGAATGCTTGGCCACCTTGGCTTCTGGTCTGCCCCATCCCATGATGGTCAGCCCGTCCAACACCAACAAAGTCCTGGTCTCAGCCCCCGTCTTCACATCACAATTTGGATCTGGTCTCGTTTCACTATCTGGTGCTCTGCCTTTGTTCTGACTAATGTTACGTCGTTGCGCTGAAATCTTGACTGCCCAGGGGCAGCTTGTCTATGGCCCGGTTCTTCGCAAATTCCAGGTCCTGCGCAGGAGCACGCGCAACTGGAGGCCAGACATTTTGAGGCACTCTCTGGGCCTGAGAAAATCAGAGAATGAGGCGCTAAAATTCTGTGGTAGAGGCATCAAAGTCTTCAGCAGCCTTCAGCAGCCTTCAGCAGCCTTCAGCAGCCTTCAGCAGCCTTCAGCAGCCTTCAGCGGTGCGTTGCTCAGTCCTTCCCCGCAGGTATCTCCACCTCCGTTGCAAGACCGCGCGTAAAGACCGTCAGAAAGGTTGCCTCATCCTCTGCAACAGCAAAGTGCAGCTTCAGCATGCTCCAAAGCTACAAAGCTAAACAAAACGAGCGAAGCAGCGCAGTGGAAAGGAAAAGTTGAGGCAGCTCAGCTGACCAAACTGTGTGTCTCTGCTTCATGGTTTGATTGGCCTAGGACCTAGCCCTTCAGACATACAAAATCATACAAAATTAACAATTACATTACATCATGATCATCATGCAATCTCTTTGCACTCTTTGGAGCCGGGCTAACAATTGTCGCTGGAATCATGTGAGGAAACCAGTCGCTTCACTTGTCATCTGTGCAGCATTGCTTCTATCGATATCATGTCTGCATATCTACCTTGGTCTGTGTATGTGAGACATATCATTCTTGAGCCTCAAATCTCACAAGGCCAAGTTGTGGCAGGTGCCATCTCAAGATATCTCAAGTATTGCTGGAAACCCGTGACAGCTCCTGACACAGGAGTTGAATGGAATTGATAGCAATTAGCTGGCAGTACATGCTGGTACTGTTTGTATCACATTTACTTTAAGACACTGCGAAACATTGATCCACCTGGCTGTAGAGCTTGGCTAAGCCACCCTCAACGTCGCCAACCAGCAGCAACTGCCGCCGATCTTCTGGTTCAAGGCCCATGTCTAAGAGCCACTACGACACCAATACGACGTACGACGTACTGCGACAACTACGTGTTGCTACGTGTTGCTGAGTGCTTGTTTTCGATGTTAACACTTCGCCCTGTTGAATCTTGAAACCTGGCCACACCAGTTGGTCCAAGAACGACAATGCTGCTGGAAGGGATGAGGTGCTTGTTATCGCTGCATCATTATTTTTAGGATTAAGCATGAGCCGCAAGCTGACGCCCTTTGCTCTCAGTGCGCTTTCTTTCTCTAGGATTTTCCGCATGAATCTTGGGTTTTTGGGCTCTGCAATGGTCCACAACAGCTGCGGCAAATCCTCGAGTTGGGAAGGTTAGAACAGCCGACTTCTTCAATCTTCTTCTTAACCTTCTTACATACTACACATCACACTGCGCACTGCGGTGCCGTGAGTTGCTCCCCTGAAGCCTACAAATCCCTCAGCAAAGCTCAGCAAAGCTGCCTGCTTTCCTGGGCAGCTGCAGATAGCTGCAGCATACTCTAACATCTCCAAAGACGTGGTCTGCACAAATGGCTAAGGAGACACTTAGGATCTCAGACCAGGCTCACGGCTCACAAATCTAATTTCTGCAACTGCTGGTGGAACTCTTCCTTTGAGAGTCCACACACTTCTCCAACTGTACCATCTAAAGCATTGAACGCCGCATTTTTATGGTGTGCCGCGCGTCCTTTGACCATTGCACTGACATTCTCGCCAGTGCCTCAGCTGGCGCTCACCGTTCAATGCTTCATTCGATAGTGGTGCCAGAAACATGCACATATGTCACATATGTCACATATGTGAGAATTGTTTGCAAGATCTGCCAAACAATTGCCAAACATCGTGGCACCTGGGACAAATCGATGGTCTGAATGGTCTTAGCCCTCTTCCATACTACAGCTTGCGGCCAAGTCGCACATGAGGCACAAGAACTTACCCTCCTTGGTTCGGAGACCTCCAAAAACCACCTTCTCATCCGAGATGTGCTCTTCAAGAGCGTCGCGAGTGTTGCCAGAGGCTTTGACTTTCAGCTTGTTCTTTCCCTCGTACTCCTCATCTCAATCTACGTCAGTTTTTTAGATAAGGCTATAGCGGCTAAGGCTAAGGCTAAGGCGGGAGTCAGGAAGGCCGTTGGGGAACGCGTTGAGGAAGGCATGGGAACCCATAAGCCCAAGACTGCCAAGGCCACATACCATAAGACACCCCGACATACCATCACACATCCCAGGCCCTCATGCCCAATGCACCAAGAATATGTCAGTGCCAACAATGCATATATATATATATATATATGTGTGTGTAATATACATGTTGCAATTTAATTTTAATCAATTTTATAGTGCCCAATTGCCGAATACCCCGTTCCTTAGATCTTAGAAGACAAACGGGTCACACTGATCCCCATCAAACCACAAGGCCAATGTAAAAGAATATGACGAATATGTCGTCTTTTCATGGGCAGGTCCATTTCACACACAGGCGCAAAGCAGCACTGGCAGGAGCGTGCAGCTGACCATAATTACCACCCCAATATCGTGTCAAAAGTTGAAGCGGAAACACATGTCTGCCTTCTCTAAAAAAATGATGAAAAATGCACGAAAAACAGCATCCATTTTCTCTACATCCATCCAAATAGTCCCAAAAAAAGAAGTTCAAACCCCTTCAGACCCTGCGTTTGGATTGAGATCAGTTGTTTCCCCCAAAAGTTCCTGATGCGTAACTCAATCCTAGGGCGTTGCTCAAGCGTCCTCAAAGCATTCCTCAAGCGTTGCGAAAGCGTTCCGTCCTAAAGTGTTCACTCCTAAAGCGTTGCTGTACAACTCTGCGCTGTGTCACTGTGTCCTATTCACAAAGGCAGGAGACGTCCTGGAGTTCACTCAGTTCACTCGTCCATATTTTGATCAAATGTGGAAAGTAACAATTTTTAAGTCCTAGGAAATCAATAGGCTCTGAATGGATGCCATCAATCTTGGGGAACCTATATAGGCTATATATATATATGCATGTATATAGATCTTCCGGAAAATGCCTTTCTCAAAATGGATCTTTGCCTCCTAATGCCTCCTATTTGCTTGTGGATCACCTTCAAATCTCGAGAAAATGCGTTTCCTTAATATGCTCAAACTGGATTTGATTTCGGGGCTTGGAGAAGACATAAACGACTAAGATGGTTTTCCCCTGGAATTTCTGCCGGAATGAAACCTTCAAAAGCCCACAGCTGCCCAGCTGCCCAGCTGCCCAGCTGCCCAGCTGCCCAGCTGCCCAGCTGCCCAGCCAAGTCTCCAGCAGGACCCATGCCTCGCCAGCACTGCCAGCACGAATCCGCTGCCAGGCTTCAGCGATGTCGCTGACGTCCAAACCCGAGGAGCTACCGCCCATGGCACCGCCATCAGTACGGAAGAGGCCACCGCTCATGGCACCGCTCAACTCATCGACACGGCGCACGAACTGGCGCACTAAAAAAAGGCGCCGACTCGAGGTAAGAAAGCTGGAAATATCTGGAAATGATTTAAAAAAAACTTTTGTCAAATACTGCAAACATAAAAGCAATGATGTCTTGGAAAATGATGAAAGTTCTGATGGTCTCAAAGGAAGTGAATTCTTTCAACAGCTGGAGTCACTACCGACATCTGCTGCCGGGACCACACTGGCGCTCCCAGGCATCAAATTCAATTCACATAGCACGGGCAAAAATGTTCTGCACGTGTCGTGCACATGAAAACTTGCCACATGTCAATTTCTTCGCCGATACCATCAAAGTGGCTGTGTAGTGTTGAAAGCGCATCCAGATTGGTCTCAGTATTCTCAATATTATGTTTCATCACTTTTCTTCGTCCGCGCTCTGAGATCTCTGAGAGTCAAGAGTTTTGCAGCTTTTGATGCAAAGGCCCATCAATACGAGGGCGTCGAGCTATCTGGAGACGAAGGATGGAAAGCTTGCAGGGCTTTGAGTCAAAACCAGGCGACCCCGCTGTGCTTGGATCAAATGTGCATATGTAATATGCATGTATAGTGTGCAATATGTGTAATATATACATACTGGGTGATTTATATCATATCTGTCTATATCTATGGCTTTATCTATATAGAACATATATATATATATACTATATACATAGATGTAGATAAGTATACAGTATAAATATGTGTGTGTGTGAAGTGATATGAACTGTATATATCACAGCGCTTTTCAACTCACACTTCTGGCTTCATCATCTTGGACACTGCAAGAAACAGATGAGTGGAGAGGTGCTTCGCAGCAGTGGATAAACGCCACCTTTGCATACCTTTGCCATGACTTGGAATCAAATTGAGGCCTTGCCAACATCAGCAACACAGATGTCTTTTAAACTGTGCCCAACAGTCAAGAAAATGGGATAGCTTCATCCAAACCATTGAAAAAGTTGCTGTAGGTAGACATATTCTGTGTTTAGACTGTATTGGTAATTTACTTCAAGAGTTAGTGTTTTAGTACCGCTGTCATCAGCAAAGATCATATATCAGATATCATACAGATATCATACAGATATCAGACAGATATCAGACAGATATCATCTAAAAATTGTCGCAGTCCAGACCTCAGAGCTGGATCTTGGACGATCTGCTGAAGCGCCGAAGCGTCTCATAGTTTCTATGGTCTCTGGACATCGACCGGAAAGCGACCGTTGGACAACATCAGAAACCTGCCAACGAACAGACATGATTCACATGATTCACATGATTGAACTCAATGATTGAACATGATTGAGTCACCATTGAGTCACCATTGAGTCAGGATTGAACATGATTGAATATAGATCTGAATATAGTGGAACAATCCATAACAATCCCATGTGGTTTTCGACACCATCTGTTTCCAGCATTGGTTTTCAACAACATATCAGCGCCGAGAGGCTGGATTCGTGGCAGCAGCCACACTTGTCACCAAACAGACATTTGGACTGGAAGTGAAAGTAGCACGGCACACCTAGGCCACATTTTGGCCACATTTTGGCCACATTTTGGCCACATTTTGGCCACATATGGCCACATATGGCCACACTGATTCACACTACACAGACTACACAGACCGCGACCCCCAGACATCCCCAGACCATCACCAGATTCACGTATTTCACGTGCAGATATCACATTTTTCGGACCGTCTATGCGAAGCCATCAGTGGCTTTACTTTTTTGCACATGATTCAGACAGTGAAACTGGTCGGCTTAGCCTCGCAGCCTGTCGCCTGTCCAGGTCCCTCCATTTGAAAAGCATCAAGTCCTCCCAAGTCCTCCATTCCTCAAATCTCAGCCAGGTCGCAAGTGCCATCTAGGTGGCTCCGCTGCTGACCAGTGGGGAGGTCCCTGTCCACGCTGCACTATGGCAGCCTAGGCACTCAAACCGTAAACAGTCGTACAGTCGTAAACGTTGCATTCTGCACAGCTGCAGACTCTGTGAGTTGATACATGATCTTGATTGAGCTATATATCTCTGCCTTGAAGGGTACTTCAAAATCTTCAAACTGAATCAACTGAAGTGCTTGAGGCATTTGAGGCAAACTAGACTTGTGTATCTTGTGTGAGAGGAGGGAAATTGATCAATGGGCTTGACCAGGCAAACCATAGTCGGAATTCAAATTCTCAAGTCTAAGGTAGAAATGCTTTGCGAGAAGTCCATCTGATTTGCAAATTGTGCTATGATGGACTGGGGTGAGTCAGCAAATCGCTGTAGGGCCTTTGGAGTGATATTAAAATCATTTAAAATCTATTCTGATATATCGCCTGCATGTCGAGATCTCTCGAGTCTGATAGCATCTGATAGCGCTAGAAGTTGAAGCTGAAACACAGCAGCTTGCGAATTGTTTGTCATATGTTGAGTATGTTGACCCAGAATAGTGGGAACGACGTGCCAATCTGCTGGAGTGCCGGTTGGGTTTGGGCCCAAGGTTTGTCACCTGTGCCTCCATTCTTCTCCTGCTTTGAATTCGGATCTTTGAATTCTGTATCTGTGCGCGTCTGTGCGCACTGTGCGCTTTGCAGTTGCTGTTGGGACTAGTATCGCAAGTCGCAAGTTACTTGCCGTCAGAAGTTGTGATAGGTTCAAAGCTCCGCTACCGCCACGTTGAGCTCAAGTCGATTCTCTCTGGGAAAAGCGCATAGTGCGCATGTTTTTGGATCTTGCAGATCTCTATGATCTTTTGGTCTCTGGGGACAGACCCTTGCCAACTGGAACCTGTAAATGCGACGAAAGAGTCCGTTGAATCCTCTGGAATTCTGTTGGTTTCGTATGAAGTCCCACGAATTTCGAGTCCGGGCGCCTCAACGACCAATGATCCGGCCTTAGATCCACACAGAATCTCCGAAGACACGGACTCCCACCACTCCTGGGACACCACCTTCTGTAACCGCGATGGCATGATGCAAATCTGCACATCAAGAAATTATCTCAAATCATTGAACATATGAAACCAATTGAAACCATATGAAAACATATCAAAACATATTACAGCCCAAGCTGCCCCATTTTCTTAGACAAGTTTCAGATGCAATGCATCGGCCAGCATTTGTTCAGCAGATAGTCCCACCCTTTCCTGAGAAATTTGTGGAAAATATTGTCCGTCTTGTCTGTATTTGTCCATTTTTTCTTTGTCCGCCTTTGTCTGTCTTTGTCTTTGTTTGTCCGTCTTTTTTGTCTGTTTTTGTCCGTCTTTGTCCGTCTTTGTCTGTCTTTGTCTGTGTTTGTCCATCTTCTTTCTCCGTCTTTGTCCGTTTTTGTCTGTTTTTGTCCGTCTTCTTTGTCTGTGTTTGTCCGTCTTCTTTGTCTGTGTTTGTCCGTCTTCTTTGTCTGTTTTTGTCCGTCTTTGTCCGTCTTCTTTGTCTGTGTTTGTCCGTCTTCTTTGTCTGTGTTTGTCCATTTTTTTTCTCCGTCTTTGTCTGTTTTTGTCTGTTTTTGTCTGTGTTTGTCCGTCTTCTTTGTCTGTGTTTGTCCGTCTTCTTCGTCTGTTTTTGTCCGTCTTTGTCCGTCTTCTTTGTCTGTGTTTGTCCGTCTTCTTTGTCTGTGTTTGTCCATCTTCTTTCTCCGTCTTTGTCCGTTTTTGTCTGTTTTTGTCTGTATTTGTCCGTCTTCTTTGTCTGTGTTTGTCCGTCTTCTTTGTCTGTTTTTGTCCGTCTTTGTCCGTCTTTGTCTGTTTTTGTCTGTCTTTGTCTGTGTTTG
>Ga0126342_10010807_pt1 | contig 16342 bp, 14 predicted proteins | sample Cyp1metagenome_FD_92528 | JGI IMG/M metagenome (GOLD analysis project Ga0126342, IMG submission 92528) | Coral microbial communities from Lord Howe Island, Old Settlement Bay, Australia - Cyphastrea 1 metagenome | ecosystem: Host-associated > Invertebrates > Cnidaria > Coral ... | reverse complement strand
TTACCAATCATCGACCCGGATTTTTGAGCCATTTTGGGATTCTATCTATAGGTTTTTTTCAGACCGTTTTTTTTTTTGAAATTCCAGAGATTCTATCTACTTCAGGATGGTTATATATATATAGATATATATATATATACACGTATAGATATATATATATATACTTATATATATATATTATACTTATATAATATATATATATAATATATAAGTTCAACATAAAATATGTATACTTGTATAATATCATAGATTGAGTAACCAGCCCTTCTGCTCAGTCACATTCTCTCCTTTGACCTTGGAAAATGACATGCTGTGCCAAGGTCCGGGCACAGCTAGAGCCATGGCATCGTTTGATGGCGAGGCCCCGGGTTACATCGTTCAGAATGATGCCATGATGCTGTGATTGGCTGTGGGTCATTTCAGCCTGATACCCTTCTAAAGATGAAACAGAATGGAAACACCATAGAAGCTCATAGAATAGATCATGTTTGAGTGTTCATCACAGGTTGGGCTTGTTTAGTTTGAAAACATATGCTTTCCAGTTCCTGATTTCTGCATATCCCTGTGATACCTCCAAGTGATGCCATCAGAGGTCATGCACAACCCAATTCCTTTCGACTTCGTCCCTGTAGATGGATAGTTTACAATTGGGTTTCCATGGCTTTCCTGCTACACTTCATCTAAAACTAGGGCGTACTGGTATACCCCCAAAGCATCCCAAAACATCCCAAAGCATCCCAAAAGAACGGCTTACCCTCTGGTAAACTAACATAATCAGCTATTGAAAATGGCCCATTTATAGATGGTTTACCTATAAAAAATGGTGATTTTCCATAGCTATGTTAGTTTACCAGAGGGTAAGTTTTTTTGGGAACACGATATCTTGGGATCCCCAGTCAACGTTGGCACTGCTTGTTGGAGTTGGGATCATCTGGCGTCTGTTTCTGTTCGGATCTGCTGTAGGCCATGCCATTGTTGACCTGGGGGCATCCCCAGTAATTGGCAAAATCTCCATGAACATGGAGAAAACCCCGATATTTTTTGACTCCCCAACTGCAAGCCATGGGCCAAACCCTCAAATTTGGATGGTTAGTTTGATAATTGAACCGTTCTATACCCAAATCGTTGGTTTCTTTGATGGTCAAACCATGTTAAACCACTGGTGTCGTCGTTAAACCCCATGTTTTGATGGTTCAAGAACCAGCTGCAGCCCAAACTCTTTTGGATCTTTGAGGCAGTCGCTCCAAGCAGCTGAGCAGCCGGAGCTGTTCCCAACGCGTCCAAGGGCAAGCTTTGCTTGGCCCGAGGTCAAGCGCGTCCTAACGTTAACATCTGGGATGAATCTGTCATTGCACAGCTTGAGATGTGTGAGGCAACCATTCAGGTTGAATCATGTGACATATTTATGAGATATTTTTAATATGTCATGTCATGTTATTGCTACCAAGGTGTCTTGCACAGAAGAGGCTTCCTGGCATTGCAGTTGTCAGCTTTGCTAATAGCCCGCTCGCCCCCTACAGCATGCACAGAAACAGCGCCTTGGAAAATCTCGCATCATCTGCAGAAAGGGGAGCTGGTGAATGCTGATGATTGAGACAATTTCCTTCTTTTCCATATGGAATATCCGGTCTTGCTTGTACCACTTACAAAGGCAAATAGATGCAAATATCAATGGATTGGTTTAAGGGAAAATTTACAGGAAAACCCCATATTTAATGGGAAAATCTATGGTTTCCGGTTAAGATTTTCCCTTAAACCAATCCATTGAAAATAGGATCGGAATTTCAGATTGTCATGGCATCTGCGCTGAGAGTCCATGGATCCAGTGAGGCCGAAGCGCCGCAGCGACACACTTGACTTTTTTTAACAGATATACATACGTGCATGTATACATGTGTATATTACAATACAATGTGTATATATATATAATTATATATAATATGTGCAATTATTATGTAGATATAATATGATATAATGATATATAATGCACATTAATGCACATGGACACAGGAGGGATTCATTGACTCATCTTGCTACCAAGAGGCACACACCGTACACAATACCTCAGAATATCTGTGAAAACTGGCCGAAATGGGCAAGGTCATCTGAAATGGGGGTACCATGGGGTACCCCAATAGCTGGATGGTTTATTTCAAGAAAAATCCATAAAAATCCTACGAAAATGGATGAGAACTGGGGGTAGCCCCATTTCAGGAAACCTTCAAATATCATCAAATATCAATCTCGAATGTGGATTCATTTGTGCCTGAGCTTTGTTGATCGGTAGTTGGATCAGTTAGACATCGGGCAGTTAAGATCATCTTCCTTTCGAACCAGCAGCCTGTCAGCAATGCAGTACCAGGATTGATGGAACATCATGGAATGGAAACCATGTCATGTATTGTCATGTGGCATGTTGTGGCCATATGCTACCCGTGTTGTTACCCTCCACTTCTTCATGTTCGGCACATGTTTAACAATTCTCAAACACCAAGCCCTTGACCCCTTGCAAGAACGGTCCGCTTCGAAGTATGCATCGTTCCTCAGGCACGCGGAATACTTCACCCTCCTTTGGTAGGTTTCATAACAGTGCACATATGTGCACAATAATATATATAACTGGAGTCAGTGCTTAGTGAGCTGCTACGCTGACACGAACACTGACATTCCCTGGCCAATTCTGCACAACATTGCAAAACAAATGCAATGCTCATCAATTTCCCCCACGAAAATCACAGCAATTCTTTGATTCTTGGAGTTTCATTCTGCAACACATGGGAGATCCCCATGTGTCAAACCACTTCTTTTTCAGCGCCACATCTCCCAATAGGACCTGCAGCAAAGCATCATGATATGCGTCTTTCTGGGCTGGACCGCCAAGGGTTTGTCCTCTGCCTAAGCTGGCGACAAGATCGACAAGCACTGCCTGAGATGGCTGATCTGTCTGGAAATTGGAGACCCCAATGCCAATGTTATCCCTGGTTGGTGGTTTTAACCATCTTGAAACATATTAGTCAATGGGAAGGATTATCCCATATATTATGGAAAATAAAAAATGTTTGAAACCACCAACCAGATCTGATTTTACGCAAAACATGATCAATTCCCCACTCTCCAGACAAACCCATCTAAAGAACACCTCATCACCACATGATGACTGCACACCAGCTAGAGAAGAATCACCAACATTGTCTCGGATGATCTGGAACATTTCAGAAACGTCAAGATGCTCTGAAGGTCTGCAGTGAGTGCATCGCTACTGCGCAATGGAAGCAGAGAAGCAAACATTGATCAGCATTCATTCAACAGCTCATGTCACGGCAAGATGCGTCGTAGATTTCGCCTGCGCTCAACACGCTGGTCTGAGAGATCTTGCGACCCATGCCTGCATGAAGGGAGAGCACTGCACAAAAGGCCAATAGCAAAGCTCGAAGACGTACCAGAAGAAGGCTACTGGGATAGTTTTATCAGTCCAGGGAAAATTACTGATGCGGCTTAAGGATACCCCAGACCCAAAGTAAGTACTTGCTTTCTGTGGTTTTCCCCTACGACACAGAGATTGTCACATTGGAGTTCCAAATTTCTTGGTTTGGTCATTTGCTTAGATCGCACTACATGAATTAAAATCCCAAACATTGCCTGCTTTTAAATCCGTTATATGATATGAATCTGTCTGAAAATGGAGGATACACCAAATTTACCATGATTTATCTATGTTTGCCATATCTTACCCTCTGGTTATTTAACATAGCTATGGAAAATCACAATGTTTAATAGGTACATCATCGAACATTCATCGAACGGTCATTTTCCATAGCTATATAGATGGAATTTCCAGTATAAACCATCATATGTTAAATAACCAGAGGCTAACCGGTAAAACGATCGACCGCGTGCTGGGTGTCCTTCCATCTCCTTCGTGAAGAGTGGCCCGTCGCTTCCTGGCAAAACGTTGGCGTTAAAAATGAGGAGATAAGAGAATATCAACGCATCACACTAAGTTGCTTTATCTACATGTTTTTCATATAGATCAGTAATTAATTTGATATTATGTATATATATATACAGTATATAATTTCGGAACTGATTCCTCTGTCAAAATCACAGGAAAGCCATGATGTTCACTCGCCTGGATCCAATTTCTGGGACCCAACAAACTGAATCCCGGCCTTTCGACATTGGACGAACTGTATTCCTTGGACGATGGAATTCAGCATGACATGGGATATTCATGGGATATTCATGGGATATTCCTGGGATCAATGAAGGTTTAATGAGATATCAATGGGATATACCCTCCAGATCCCTCCCAGCAACATGGTTTGCTGGAAAATCTACACCATTCATAGATGCTTTTCCCAGCTAGAAACCTCCATGAATAATTATAGATTTACCGGCTAGCCACGTTTGATTGATGGCAATTGTAGGGGATACTCGAATACTGTATGTTACTGATCAACCGATTATGGTACCACCCATTTGGGTGTGGCTCAAAAACGGGGTAGCAATGGACAATGGACCCACACAATCGGTTCTGTTGTTCGAAAATAAGGTGCCCCGTTCCATCCACTGGTTCATAATGATGGTGCCTATTGAAATAAATTGCCAGTTTGGGGTTGTGCACTCCATTTTCAGAGATCGCATATCATATAGTTGATTCGATATCGTATGATATCATATCATATATATATAATATGTATAATATGTAATATGTGTATCACCTCAAAGTGAATGATTGGTTAAATCTCCTGAATGGTTGCTCTTCAATGCCGCTTTGCCAAGCGACCGATGTTTCATCTTGACACCTTGAGCTGCTGCGAAATCTGGCGGCGCCAACGCTGCAGAAAGGTCAAAAGCCAGGAATCCCCAGAGCTGGCGCTGATTGATGTGAACATTCCCTTAAAAAAAGCGCTGGGATCAAGCCACGCAAGCCACCCTGTAGATAAACAAACAAGTTGAATTTGTGAAGCACAACACTAGGTAATGTTCTGACAGTGCCTTATTTGCCTCGTATACGATGCAATTCACTTCAAGTAAGCGCCTGTAACTCCTCCTGCAAATCGCGCGAAGACAGATTTTCTGGCTTTCATCCTGGGCAGCTCATCTTCTTGCTGTATGATTGACTGGTGGTTTCAAGCCATCCTTAAAGAAATAGCATCCAAAACAACCTGGATCCTTTAGGGATGGAAATCACGAGAACGTGTGATCATGTGTATATAATATATATATATATATATATATAATATTATATTATATTTATAAGTAACATATGTAGAACACTGCATGAATATACACCTTGTTACATGGGTTTCCCAGCCCCCATCCCCTAACATGTCCCAATCAACATCCAACAAAAATATCACCAGAAACCGGCCCTGGGGGTCCCTGCTCTTGTCCCACTTTGGTGTTGGCCGAAAAGAAGACCACGCTCAACGTCACGAAGACCACCACGTACCTGGAAAACGTATTTAGGGTGAAAGGTGGGGAACAGATAGTGTCTAACTTCAAGATGTATGTATACCTATACCTCTGTGTATGTTATATATATATTATTGTTATTATATATTATACATATATATGGGTTTCATAACATGGAGGATCCCCAAGTCACCATGGCTTTCAATACCGATAAATGGTCGTTTATGACTTGGATGATTTGGATGATTTGGGGCTACCCCCATGACTTAGGAAACCTCCATTAAGATCTCTTATCATGGTGTTATACACAATTTAATCATACATCATTTGGATGATTTGGGGCTACACCATTTAATCAATGATGTTATGCAAGGTTCATGGTGCATCTTGGCCAAGCCATTAAAAGATTTAAAAGTCTGCCTCTGGAGAGTGTAAGATCTGGAGGCGCACGGAACCGAAGTGAAGGCCATCAGAACAATCATGGACTGAAAAATGGAGCTGTCCTGGTCATTGAAAAAACATGAAAAAACCACACGCTGCACGATTAGTGTAATATCTCACGAGTCAGACTCAGCTGCAACTGATTCTTGAAACAAAGAGGAACGAAACTCGCGAAACTGATGGTAGACTTGGAGAAATTCACTTGATACTCAAGGTATAGTCGGTATAGTATGTGATTTCCAGTTCAACCATCATAATCATCCAACGTCTCACAGCTGACCTGTCAAAATCCAACAATCATCGGGGAAAAAAAAAACTCCAACCACACAGAATTCTAGCTTGGAAGCTTGATGAAGTTTGGAAGACTCACTTTTCAGGGAGATCCCATACAACATCATACAAGTACAACACTCTAGTGGTACTTGGGGTGACGGAAAGAGCTCCTGAAACGAACTGTTCTCGGCTTGAGACACCACCTGCACAAGTGAATCGACATCCCCGGACATCACTTGGAGGTCTCCCATGGTTGATGGGAAAATCCCATTTGTATCCATTTGTTTGGTATACCATTTTCCATTGGAGGTGTCAAACCATGATGTCTTAATGTTGATGGGGAAATCCCATTGTTGTTTGGTATACCCATCAACATTAATGGTGTTAAATAGACTAATGGTAAACCCATCTGAAAACCATTTTCCATTGGAGGTGTCAAACCATGATTAATGGTTACCCTCTGGTAAACGTTTACAAAAAACTATGGAAAGATCCACCGTGCTATCAATGGGAAAATCATGGAAAATCCACTATTTCTATGGTCATTTTCCATAGCTATCTTAGTTTACTAGAGAGTAATGGAGCTGTGAAAAACCCATCGGAAACCTTCGGACTTCGTTTTTCTGGGCAACTCATCGGATCGGAGGCTCGTGGTTCATCCACGGTCCCACATCCCCATTGAAAAAAATTTACGTTGGGACCATGATAAAAATATCCATATATAATTATTATATAATATATATATATATATATATTATCCATGAATATCTCCATGATCCCCACTATATCCATAGATATCCATAGGTACTATATCCCCACTGTCATCACCAGAATCTTGGTTTAGTTGTCGCCGAGGTCCCCGCGACGATGGCGAACATGTTCAGCGGCATTGGCAAAGGATACACCACAACAGCGAGCCAACCCTGGGCCGGGCATGGGACGTCAAGGGATACCTGGGGATAGCCTAGGGTCAACTAACATCATAGATGTGGAAACAAAAAATGCTGTCCTGTTCGGACAATTTTGGAGGGTTTAAATGCGGAGGTATGATGCCTGATGGGACTCCCATTCTTAAAGATATCACCAGAACAGCTGTAGTATAGCCTGTTTTCTTGCATCTTATGATGCTTATAGCCCTAGAAAATCCGATATAAATCTATAAAATCCTATAAATATCTATAAAATCTCAAAACATCTCATAAAATCCTATAAAATCTCAAAACATCTCATAAATAATATGTCTTCTGTATATCCATATAAAATGGGGGGGACCATCCCCCTTTGATCCATTTTTGGGGGCTCCACAAGCAGGCGGCAAAAACGTGACGATCGCAAGGGATCGCCTCCTTCACCTGCATGGCATCAATCCGATCGCCCCTGAAGGCCTCGGGAAACACAGGTGCTATACATGTGATATATAATGGGGCATATGATGATATAATGGTGATATAATATATAATATATACATATATATGATATAGTCATGGTGATAGAATGGTGGTATATATATATTAAATGATATGATATATGGTAATGATATGATGATATGATGATATATATATATGATATCATGGTGATATGATATAATAGTATATATGGTATTATATGGTATATGATATGATATATGAGATATATATAGGATATAATGGTGATATCAGGTGTATAATGGTATATGATATGATGATATATAATATATGATATAATAGTATATATATATGGTATAAGATATGATATATGATGATATATATATATACATATGATATAATGGGATAAACCATCTATCAACTGGTGCAGGATTTCTTCCATCCACAGTATATAATGGCTATATAATGATTGATATAATGCTGATACAATGGTACTCTCGGGGATTCTGAGGTTCGACTTGGGGATTCACCCACCCAATGGTCATCGGTCTGGGTCTGGTTTTGATGTTGCGTCAGGTGCGAAACAGCTGGAGGTCGGGTGTTTCGTGCTGCCATGCTGTAAGCAGCTCCAATCAAGAGTTAGGGCAGTTAAGGTTGGCGATGAATCAAAACGATTGAATCAAGTGGTCTTCACATTGAAATAGCTGACACATGAATGTTCACCCAAAAGTAAACATACAGAACAACCACAGGACTTACAGGTCTTGAACCAAATCCATGTCATGTCCTCAGAATTCGAGTCCTGGATTCCTGTGGTCGCTGCGAAACCCCATAATCGTCCCAGTGGTCGTACCATATGTCAAACCCCCCTCCTCATCCTGCTTGGTACCATATGTTTGACGGATTTTACCTGCGGTGTTCCATGGTTTTGAGCCAATATTTCATGGTTAATTATACAGTTATTACCCTATTTTCTTAGGTATTGACCCCATTCTTGATGGTTCATATCTCTATAGTCCTCTATGTTTCTGGTTTAGACCCCATTTTTCACGGTTGTACCTCCAAATATGTTCATTCGAAAAATCATGAAAAATCCCCGGTCAAGCGACTCCAGCAATGCTTCCGCTCCATGAAGCGTCTGGCAGATCTGTGAGGCGCCTGCAGAGTTAGGCAGGGGAATCATGAAAATGGTGATTTAACATGATTTAACATGATTTAACGATGTAATTTAACCATCAAACATAGGGATTGATCCAAACATGATCAAGGATTGTGATCATCAAACATGCTAAAACGACGGATTAAATCATCAAACGGTGATGAATTTTGATTGGGAGATTTGACCATCAAGAAATTGGATGTTGAATTTCACCACGATTTATGTGGCTTCAACCATCAAATGTCAGGAATTAATATGATTTAATCACCAATGGATTGACCTGAATTGAATTGCCAAGGAAACTTTTGTGATTGAATCGTCAACGATGGGGAATGCTCAATGGAGTGGTACCATCATGCCAAATCAATTGTAATAGGTACCATGATTTAACATATTAACAGCAAAAAGTGATGACATATATGACATATATGACATGACTGATGGATATTAATGCTAATTGTGATTTATGGAATATCATCATGATACAACAATTACAAATATCATATGAATATATATGAATATCATCATAATCATAATTGTGACATTTGTGACTGATGGATAATGATCATTAGTCACGCATCAGTCACAATTATCATTATCAGTGGAAATCACATCATCATCATATCATCATCATCATAATCATCACAAATCATCACAAATCATCACAAATCACACTGATAAAGTTTTTCCTCCCCACGCAAGACCGGGCGCGGATGCTGAGGAACGACTCAACTTGACTCAACTCAACTGGCCTCATTTGCATGGCTCCCACGCTGTCCACAGCCAGTGTGTCCTGATTCCAGAAGCCATGTTCTCAAGGCCTAATGTTGTTTGGGATACGTTGATCATGCTCCATCCAAGAGATTTTGATGGGATATTTCCATCTGATGGATTTTCCAACCATTTTGATGGGATATTTCCATCTAATTTTCAATCAATCAATCCATGGATTGATTCAGGTAAACGTTTACAGGAAACTCATCAACCATGATTTTTTCTAAAGAATTTACCCTCTGGTAAACTAACATAACTATGGAAAATCACCATTTTTAATGGGAAAATCCACTATAAATGGTCATTTTCAATAGCTACGTTAAATTACCAGAGGGTACTAATCTGGAGGTTTTCCAGTTCAGTTTCCCCGACCAATTCCGAAAGGAATTCGCCTCTGGTCGCCGAGTCCTGGATCTGAACCGCTGAGAGGATCGTGCCACTGGCGTCCACTAAGAACGTCTTGCCGCTGTCGCCAAGCTGCGACTTGGCGCGCCGGGAACCCCGGAGGAACGGAAGGCGGAAAAAAAAAAAAGCTGGTGGCTACGGCCACCGAAAAGATAGGTTGTAGGTGAAATCCGAAGCTAAAGTAGTGGTAAATTATGTGTCTATCTTTTTGAGGGTTACTATATTATATCTATATGTGGGGATAGAACTCACTGGTAAACTCGATACAGTATCAAACAAGATAATATAGTGGTCACAAAAAGTCTAACATAATCCTTTAGTTGACTTTGTGGACCTGACACCAGTGCGCTTAGCTAGCATTGCATGTGCCCCCTATCCTCCCACGGTTGACACTGAGCTCAAAACATCCCGAAGATGATCCTTACTCAATGCCGCCACCTCTTCAGGCTGGGAACCGCGTAACATTCGGGGATACCTACAAATTGCATGAAATTGCTTGTTGTTCCGAAAAAAACGATGATGAAGCATGGGATTTGGGGGATTTCCAATTTTCAGACACACAAGTCGGAAAAGTGACTTACTTGAATGAACAAGTCAGCAAGTCGTTGAAAGCATCAGTCACTGACTATACCGGAGGGTGGCAGGTTGGCAGCACCCAGCACAAAAAAAATTCTGCACCTGCAACGAGATTCTTCCACACAAAATCTCTTGCTGCGGTGCCCAAGCCTCGGACATTTCATGACGACCGTTTTGTATCTTTCCAATGGGATTTCATGACACTTTAGGATGGGAGGTTGATATAGTTTGATGGGATGTTCATGTTTTTTTTCCATTTTTTCATGGGTTTTTCCCATCTTTTTCATGGGATTTTGTTTAAGAAGTAATAGCAAAAGCTGTTTGACAACGGCTTGCGGCATTGCTCTAAGAGCTCCACCGCAGGAAGGGGCTGACGAAAGATCAACCTGCAACTTGTGGCTTGTCAACTTTGGAATGCAAAAAGCCATAGATCGAATTCGCTTAGATAGCCTATATATATGATACCCTTAGGTCGAATTTGTCATGTTTTGGTATGGAACATGACATAACATGACGAAACCTCTTTCTGCCTGACTGCCAGCCGAAAAATACAGTGCGCAGTTTGGCAGTGAAATTAGGCCCTATTGGGCTCCCCTGGGCAAGCCCATCACCTACTTCGCAGCGTGACCCACGTATCTTTTTTGTTGGTCCAGGCCGGTCTATTCGGCCAAAGCTCTGCATCTTGCTAGCAAAGCCTCGTCGATCTCAAAGCCATCCTCTGCTCTCCTCCGTGCAGCCCATCGTCTTTGCGATGGTAGCCGCATGGATCTGCCTGCAGCCTCAGCTGCTTGTGCTTCAGCTTCCACCATCTGAAGTAGTGCCTCCACACGATTCAAGAACGCTGCACGGCCTCCTGCTGTGCATCGCTCAGGATCAATGGCTATAATCATTTCTCCATGCTGCGTTGGCATGGCACTGTCTTCACCAGCTGCTTCGTAGGCGAAAGCATCTCCTGTGAAGCTCGCTGCCAGAAGTTCCACCATGATCGCCAGGCTGGTGCCCTTGTGTCCAGCCATCGGCAACTGCGCCCCTTCCAATCCAGCCACTGGATCAGTGGTTAGCTGGCCATGCTTGTCAATTGCCGCATTGGGTGGGATAGTCTCACCATCCCGGGCAGCAAGCGTCATGTCTCCGCGAGCCATCATGGAGGTGGCCTGGTCGAACACAAAGGGTTCTTGGGAAAGTCCATCTACTCCCCTTCGAGGGCACGCAAATGCCATTGGGTTTGTACCATAGAGCGGATGAAGACCTCCGGGCCAATGAGCTACAAAGGCCTTGGAGTTCAAGAAGGCCATTGCAACTAACCCATGCTTCGCAGCTAGAGGCTCCACATCCTGCCAAAGCGCAGCAAAGTGAAAGGCCCTTTGGATCAACAAAACCGCCACCCCCGAAGCTTTCGCCTTCTCCACGAGCAACGAATGCCCCGCTAAGCAGGCCGGCACTGAAAAGCCTCCCTTGGCATCTGACACCACGCAAGAGGGCGCAAGGCTCTTGACTTCAGGTAAAGCATCATGGCTCGCTTTCCCTCGCTCCAGGGCAAGGCAATATCCGGGAAGTCGAAAAAGACCATGAGACCGGCAGCCATCCCTTTCAGCGGCAGTGATATTCTCGGAGATTGCCAGGATTGCAGTCTCATTTAGCCGTCTCTTCTGCAAGGCCTTTCTACAAATGGCCTCGCATTCTTGCAGGGACACGCGAACTGTGGCCATGGCGCCAAGCGCCAGCCCCCAATGTCTTGAGCCGAGGTCGGAAGCCATGGTATCCACACTCCGAAACAAATGCTAGAACGAACATTGCAAAGTTTTAATTACCCCATATCAATCTATATGTAATATCATTATAAAGTTTAATTATAAAGCAACATGTACAGTAATGTAAATGCATGTAAATGTGTGTATTCCTACAATATGATACCTATGATACCCCAGTCCCACTGCCAACTGCCATGCTTCTCCAGTAAGTAAAGAAAAGCCCAGCCCTCCAACTCAGATGCCTCACGATCGGATACCAGGTGACGTTTTCACCCGAGCCTGCGTTGGTAGCAGGTCCGAGGATGCTGATGTGCGGTCTAATCATGCTGAGTTGAGATGAGTTGAGCCTGCGGATCAAATGCGCTTCCCTACGAGGCGAAGTCAGTCATCTTTGCAGTCCAGGAGCGCCCCAATTCCAGATCCAAAGGGACTGGGGGGGATAGCAGCGGATAGCATGACCGGTATCCGACAGCCGCTTCCCGCCTTGAACAGCATCCAAGACAGGTGGGAAGAGCCATTGTTCTGCTGGTCCCGCCTCGGAGGTTTAAGCCAGGAGAATCTGTGTATGAAAAAGCACGAAGAACAAAACACTACAAAAATGATCAAAAATGATGGCAGCAACAAAAATGAGAAGGCATGAACCATGATTAATATTCTCATGATGATTCTGGTGGTGCCGGACGATCCATGACAACAAGGAATCCCCTGTGGCATCCGCCTGTTTGCCAATGGCAATCATCTGCGCTTGGGAAATGATCTCCGCCTCACTGCCACCTGCGACCGAAGGGAGGTGCGCAGCATGAACCACTTCAAACAAGAAACAAACAACCCAGGGATCCAAGAATGCACTTTTTTTGAGAGACAATAGAGATCAATAGAGACATCTTTGTGCCATTTCGGAGCTTCGAAGATGCGCCCGCCATGAACACAGTCCAAAAGAACATCGGAATCGGGGAGACCAACAAATTCTACAAATTTCTCTGACATGGATGGGTCAAAAGCCTCCCTTTCGGACATCAAAATGCTGCTATCAATGAATGTGCATCCCCTGAATATGGAAAATCTGATACGTATCGAATCGTATCGATATGGATCCAAAGCCATGAACCCATGAACCCATGAACCCATGAACCCATGAACCCACGTGGCATCTTTGTCACTTCTTTCCGACGTCTTTCGGCATCCTTGCGATTAGCATCCACGAACCTTGGCCGTCATGGGAACAACGAACTGGGTCTGTCTGAAAATGGAGTGTATAGTATAGAACATGGCATACTCATGAGGTCTAGCGTGCATCTCCATTTTCAATTTTTATGATGGAAAATTGTATTTTTCTGACCAACCCGAGGACTGGTTTTCTGAATTCGGGCCTCTGCGGCCAAGATTCATCTGCATACACATTGCCTTGGCGGGGGCGTCGTGAACACTGTGAAAACCCATGGCAAAACATCACAACGCATGGCCGATGGGCCAATGGCTAATCTTTAGATCCTTGATTATTCTTGTTAGCTGAACATCAGCTCGTTGATTTCTGCAGATCGAACGCCCACCATTCAAACAAAGGTGCAAACGTGTCCCGCTCCTCCTCGTCATCAAGATCAAAGGCAATTGCTTGACCCCCCTCCTAAGCAGGAAAAAGCATGGTTCCTCCTCCCCGTTCCAAGGCAAAAAAGAATCCAAATATGAGGACTAGTCATAGAGGCAACTACTTAATACAACACCTTACGAAAAAAAATGGAATCTCCAACATCTCCAACTATCTCTGGCAAAATACATCAAATCATCAACATACTTCAAGGAAAAAACATGTTCATGCAATATGTTCATGTATTTCCAGCTTTGAATCAGCTTCCAAGCTCAATAAAATCGGAGCTACCATCTGGTAATTGAACATCGCTATGGAAAACGGCCCATTTAGTTCAATGATCTATCTATTGACCATATTCAAACATGGTGATTGTCCAGTTCGCAAACTGTCAAATCACCATAAAATTACTTCGATGATCTATTTACAATCTACATTATATTACATTATTACATCATTCTACATTTACATATATCAAAATTGGTGGATTGGATTCACCATTTAATTATCTATAATTCTATAATCTACCATCATTTACCATTAAAAATATGGTGGATTCACCCATTTTACCCATGATTTCATCGCCCTTCGCTGGTCTTTTTTCGGTGGCACCGGTGCTACGCAGCAAGGTGCTAAGACGAAGGTCACCGACAGCTCGGTGACCAGCTCAATCTCCGCCACATCCTGGCCCACGTAGATCCTGAAAGACCAAAATCCTTCTGGTTCAGGATCCACAAAGCAAAAAAAAGGATAAAAAAGGATGCTAGAACCAGAATAATGGGGAGGATAATATCATTCTGGGGAGTAACTCATGGGTCTGAAAGATCTGAGAATCTGATTGATTGGATAGATATATTGATCCACTTCCGAAGCCATTTAACGTTGTTCTTGCTTAGTTCGACACTTGTTGGCCAATCTAAGAGTTCTGACAGCTGCACCTTTTTGAAGTGTGCCATCCTGTTAACTAAGTAGCTTCTGTCTCAACAAATCTGTAGCAGGTCTCACCAGCAGTTTCAGAACCGGCCAGTTGATATTGTATTGCGTGCCTCAAACAATATCGAACCCAATCGACCATCACATCTGCAAGCAGGTCTCTGTTCGATGCTCTTGAGGTTTACAAAGCGTTGCTTTGCATCCTGCAGAAAAGTGGCATTCAGCATGGCGGGCAGCACTTCGGGATACCATGGGGTGGCAAGTTGTTCTGCTGTGAAACAGTAAAACCACCAGGATCCACCAGGTGTTTCTAAGAAATCCACAAGAAGGAAAAAAAACATCAGTTCAATGTTGAGACCTTTGCGAAGACATCTCAATCCTACACCCTTTGGGATGGATAGCATCCTGCCACATGCTGTCCTTCTTGCCAGCAAGCTGAATGGAGATGTGTCGGATATCACGGTCAAGCACCACAAGGCAACGGAGGGATCTGCCTGTCCTCAGTAGGAAACAAGTCTGGCTGTTTTCTATCACATCACCTCTATATCACCTCTCTAGAACCTATGGTCTCTATATGACTCTATGTACAGTATATATCAAAATCTAGATAATTAATATTGATGTACACAATGCATACACAGGTGTAATATCATGCAAACAATACATTGATGTTACGCTATGTCCTGATATGTTCTGTTGCATGGATTGAATCATGTCCCAAACACCGAGCGTCGTGGAAAGCATCTTTAACTCTCGCCCTCTCACCATCTTCTGGACGAATCGTTTCACGATCCTCAAGATCGAGAGATTGTGATACGATACCGGTATGGCAATGGGGATTTCGTAGGGGATTTAACCAACAGAAATGCAACTATAATGGGATTTTCAATAAATATTTGATGATGTATAAGTTTAAGATAACACATTATATGATGATTGGGTGGGTATGGGTTCGTTTTTATCGACCAGCAAATTTTGGGGTGACCTAATCTTCGTGTGAGCCCTTACCTCAAACATGTTTGGATCTCAAGACGTTTCTTGCCAGCAGCACCATATTAGCTGAGTCAGGGACTTCTGTCCGTCAGACAGCTCCTGGCAAACAGAAGGAACCATGGTCTCCAAGTCTCACTAATCGCTGATGCTTGACAGTCACTCCTACATTCCTGCCATGATGCCATTGCCATTGCAAGATGGCACCACTGCTTGTGACCATGATGATGCTGATAGTAATTATTAGTGGGATGCACATTGTGCACGGGGGGAGTGCATAGAAGCCTCTGCAGAACAAGCCACCAGTCATTTGGATTGTCCATTGTCTAAGATGTCTAAGGCAAGATTTCGCAATCCAAAAAGGGCACGATACGACTACAACCGCACTCGTCCTTCTTCGACGAAGTACTCCGAGCAGAGGCCTGGAGCAAACATCTGGGAACATTTTCCTCTGGTTCTTGAAGCTATGGAAAATGGTCCGCTTGTTCATTAGACATCATTCAACGATGTGTGATGATTTACTCATGTACATGGTGATTTAAATCAGTAACTATATAAATCTAAATAACATCAAAACATATATTAATATATTAAAATAAAACTAAATATCTATGTCAGAAGTACCATGAGACTAAGCAAAGTCTCTCCGAAACAGCACGGGTCCAGTGAGTCC
>Ga0126342_10010806_pt1 | contig 16343 bp, 11 predicted proteins | sample Cyp1metagenome_FD_92528 | JGI IMG/M metagenome (GOLD analysis project Ga0126342, IMG submission 92528) | Coral microbial communities from Lord Howe Island, Old Settlement Bay, Australia - Cyphastrea 1 metagenome | ecosystem: Host-associated > Invertebrates > Cnidaria > Coral ... | reverse complement strand
ATCCATGACTATCCATGACTATCCATCTATATCCTCCATGCTGGTTTACTAAGCAGGACTGTCAAATCTTGTTGCATTACGATCATCTCCCAATGCTAATGGTGGTCTGCCGAGAAGCGAAGGCTGTTGCTGCTGCTGGGCTTCAGGCACAGTGACAAGCAGACCTCAGCGCGTTAAATCAACACGGGAACACCCATTGAGCTGAACATGGTGGCCAAAACTGGGGTCTGAAAGATGTTTGCTGCACTTCGGATCTGAACTTAATCCCCTTAACGGCACCCTTGCCATTAATTCCTGTGTTTGCTCCTCGACTCCTCGACCCTAGTTATGGCAGCTGTAGCCTAAGCTACTGTACATTACTTCTCTGGTTAGTCTGAATTGAGGCCATGACTTGAGATAGGTACCCAAATCCTAACATCCACAAATACCAAGATGGGTTGAACTGCATGCCCTGCATCAGCGCCATGTCTAATCTTTCCAGGCTAGGAGATGTGTCAGGTCACGCTTTACCCAAGGAACAGTGGCAACTTCTTCCCGCGCGCCAAAATTTCATGATTCATGATAGGCTGCATCAATAGAAGAACGTATAATATTGTGCGTATCAGGGTGACATAAACTCCTGTAAACATCGAACAATGGCCCAAAAAACGGTGCAATAAATCACTAAGGCGCTCCAGCCGGGCTGGAGACAGAAAACGATGTCCCAAAACAATGATCTCCAGGGGAATATCATATTTCTCCATCATTGCCTGTTCAAAAAGCATCAAGATCCCACTCTGGTTTGTTGAAGCAGGGTCTCTATAGATTGAATTAGAGCCACCATCTCCCCGTTTACATTCGTATAACCCTCCCAGTGTGTCAAGACCAAATACGTTTGTTTTTGTTGCTTCAATCTTAAATCCTCATGTGTGCTGGTTAAAGCTTCTGCGTTACAAGCTAGATACCCGCTTATGTAGTGTTCAAAACTCTCTGTCAATAGGGGTTCCAAAATGGGTCAATAACCAGGTGGTGCGGTCTGATCACAGGTCACTCATGCAGACAATGCAACACCGCAGCACCTACTGGTAGTGGCAACGTGAACTATCATAACTAATCACCCATCATGTGTCTATACTATCCAAACCCTTGATAGTTGGGACCCGAACTCAATCCCCAAAAGTGTGATAGTTAAGCCCCATGTAAGATCTCATAGAAAACATGCACCTTTGTTCACGCTTCACTTCATAGTTCAGTTCCAGCTCATGGGGTCATGGTCATCCCCAAGCACACCACGAATCACCACAGAATTCCCAAGGCACTCCGCTCAGGAATCCGCCCAAATGCCCAAAAAGGTCCTTGAGGCCGGGACTGGCAGGTCTGGCTTCCGAACGAGAATCAACGATTCCGCTGGTTGATTATTTTTTCTGGGGATATCTCAATGCTTAGATACACCCATTCAAAGACCATAGGGGTTCCATCCCGTATTAAGCACAAAATCTTGCACAGTACTAAGGGATGGAACCCTATGGTCTTTAAATGGGTGTATCTAAGCACAAAATCTTCCACATCCCTTAGTATGAAGCACAAAATCTTGCACCATGGGGTTCCATCCTAGTATTAAGCACCAAAAGTGTCCGATATCCACAATCCCGCACTCTATCTGGTTGGTGGTTTCAACCCCTCTGAAAAATATGAGTCAGTTGGGTTTACTATTCCCAATATATGGGGAAAAAACATGTTCCAAACCACCAACCAGCTATAATATACTGCACTCCACCAAGAACGCACCACATGGAATGCACATCAAAGTGTGCCAAGGAAGTTACAGTAAAGCCGAGCAAGAATGGGAAATCCACCAGCAATGCAGACTTAATCAACAGGTGTTATACATCTCACGTAAACCACAGTTATGGGCATTTACCAGTTGTAACTGGTTATAAATGGGATTATATATACATTCTAGAAATGGAATTATAAGTAATTACTTATAACTGATAAATGGCCATAACTGCAGGGAATTCACCAACACTAAAGAGAGAGAACTGACCAACAAGAATCAATAAAGGCTGAAAGTGTTTTAGCCAAGAAATGCACGGTTCACAAGTGAATAGCGAACACATTGCTGCATATGTGGCGAAAAACAGGGGGACAGGCAACAACAATGGGTTAGGTACTTGCAAAAATTGTCATATCTATCTTCAATCACAATGTCGATGTTGCGGACCCATTTTCGACAAACGGAAGCCAATCACATGTCTAATGACCAATAGCCTGCAAAAAAAACTCAGTTTGTGAGTCCATTTTCCCCTTCATGGCTGAAAAAGATTAGCAGTACCTCACCATCAATCAATCTAATGTCGATCTGGGTCTGCATCTCACCCAGGCCTTCCATGGAAATTCACACCGCAACCACCGAAAAAAAACAATGGTACTGTCTTGGAATGATCCCCACCAACTGCTATTCTATCTGACACATATTCTGACATTCTACTTGGCATCCTATCGGACATATATTCAAACATTCTATTTGGCATCCTATCGGACATATATTCAAACATTCTATTTGGCATCCTATCGGACATATATTCAAACATTCTATTTGGTATCCTATCGGACATATATTCAAACATTCTATTTGGCATCCTATCGGACATATATTCAAACATTCTATTTGGCATCCTATCTGTCATATATTCAATCATTCTATCTGGCATTCTTTGATGCATTCTATCTGACATCTGGCGCTCGCGGCTGAGGTCCGGCAGTGCCCACCAAAATCTGAAACCCGGGGTCGAAGCAAGATGCAGCTGTGATAAAATCCAGAGACCTTCACCTGGCAAGTGGGGAAAAAAGGGTAAAATTCCGCTGATGAGCAGCTCATCATCATCTTTTGTATCCATAGATGTTTGTTGCTTGTCTTTGTCGCAAAAAAATATCTGGTCGTTCAAAGGTTCGGCATATTATTTCTGATCCAGGCCTGAGGAACTGCCATCTGCTAACCAAAATCTAGCACTCTCCAAGTCCCAAGAATCATCTTCGAAACCGTTCCAAAGACAATTTTGAAAGGTTGCATCACATATCATTTTTGCAGGTTCCAGGTGAGTTTTCCCCAATCCCAACGCTTCAGCACATCTGTTCCCATTTTGTTCAGGTGCTGCGTGTGGCGACAAGTTAATGAATACCAGGATGAGGAACCTCAAAAGAAACGGACACGGCGGGCCAACCGAGAAACGGGAATGATGGGAACGTATCATTGTGCAAGCTGAGGCCTCCCAGTTATGAGTTAGTTTGCAACTTCTATTTGCTTTGGTTATGTAATTAAAAGACAACTGTTATTTGAGTTATAAATGCCACGGGGGCCCACCTTCTAGTCTAGATTTACCAGTAATGATAGACATGTATTGCAGTGACATTGATGGGAAGTACGGACCTTGAGAACCGAAAATAACCATATAATATTACAACAATCTTGGATCTAGCCCATCATTTGTCTGTATTGAAATACGATGGTCCAGGGCCTGGCAGTTTCCTTAGGTATGTTCTCAGACCAACCGTTTAGTCCTAATCTTTATGGCGAATACCAAATTATTCATCCATTTTTTCTGACCAAAAAAAACACCATTCATCATAATTGTCATTGAATACCATATACCCATAGAGCCATCAAGTTTCATCATGAACCCCATAAAACCATGGGTTTTGTCAATGGGAATTCAGGATCCTAAAATGGAGGTACAGTACCATATAAGGCCATATTTTGTGGGGATATTCCCTTACATAGGCCTTACATAAGCCTTATATATGGTAGGTATCTCCCATTTAGGATCCTGAAATGGCCATGGATTTTGTGATTTTTGCCTTCATCCACTGACCCCCACCACCGACTCACCACCAGGCAACGACGAGATCAGCATGGCCTGCTTTTCAGGGCCCTGCTCCTCGCAAAGCAGCCGCACCACCGTGGCGCCCAAAACGCCCATGGCACCTCAAGGGCCGCTGGCGGCCTACATAAGAGGAGGGTTCATGATACCTGGGTGAAATCTATCTATCTAGCTAGCTATCTGTCTATCTATCAATCTTATCTTACCTTATCTTATCTTATCTTATCTTATCTGTCTATCTATCTTATCTTATCTTATCTAACCTAATCTTATCTTATCTTTCTATCTATCTAATCTAATCTAATCCAATCTAATCTAATCTAACCTAATCTATCTATCTATCTATCTATCTTATCTTATCTTTCTATCCATCTTATCTTATCTTATCTAATCTAATCTAACCTAATCTAATCAATCTATCTATCTGTCTGTCTATCTATCTATCTAACTATCTATCTATCTATCTATCTATGTACCTATCTATCTACCTATCTATCTATCTATCTGTCTGTCTGTCTGTCTATCTATCTACCTACCTACCTACCTAGCTAGCTAGCTAGCTAGCTAGCTATCTATCTAATTTGCCCAGTAGAAAATTATATTTATACATCAACAAATGCCATGGATATTTTAGGTAAGTATCTGCCATGGTAAGTATATTAATGCCATGGCTAAGTATTTTAGGTCACACGAATATACATTGATAAGTATTTTAGGTAGTGTCAAATGGTGAAATGTTATCTAACAATCATTTGCTTGTGATATCTCTAGGTAAATTTTTATGACTGTAAATTTGGGTAAGGTAGACGAATTCACCAACCCAACAAGCTAAACAAGCAAGGCCTTGAAGGGTGATAACTCCCCGAATCCTAGCCGGGTCCTAGCCATTTCATGGGACTTCACAATGAGGTCGGGATAATTCAGCCAGAAATATATACTTGTGACAGGTAGAACTATGACTAACGGACACTAGTTTTTAAAAAATGTAGCTGGTCATACTGACAATGTGTAAAACCATGTGTAAATAAAGAAATTCTTTTGATTCCCTGAATCCTAACCAGCATTCACATTGACCCCGTCCAATGAGCTCAGTAGAATTTACCCACAACGGTGAAACTTCCAACTGTTGACGTATCAGGCCACATCTTCTCAGCTATGAACATATCATCCATACCTTGACCCTGCACTCCAACATGTCGTGAAAATAAACCAGGCATTTGGTGAAACACATTTTTTGGGTGTATATATATATATATATGTTATATACATACATATATATGTTATATATATATGTATGGAATATATATATATATATATGCTATATATATATATATATATATTAGAAGTTGGTGCGCAAGTCGATCTCCAAGCCCGACGCGTTGGCTTTGTGCATCTGTGCCGTCACCACTTGCACCAAATCCGACAAGGCTGCCAGAGCTTTGCAAAACTGACCCGTCCTGTTCTCCATTGTCAAAAAGCCATACAATGTATAGATACGTAATGTAAATACATCATCCACATGTACTTCATGTTTTGTAAAAAACAATGAACTTTATATGATGACAAATAATATTTCGAACATATTTAGGTATTGTATGTATGACAACTTTAACTGTATGTAATGTGAACAAATGATCGGCATATTTTTGATTATTGCTGTATTTGTTTTTGCATTTATATAATGCTGTACAAAACCCATTGGCCAACCCCCCTTTCCTCAGGAACCATTTCATACACCAACATACCAATCCTTCAAGTCATTGTTCAAATTTCATAAGTTAAAGTAAATCGATACATAAGTAAATTTACCTAATTTATGTATATATATATATATTATATATATATGGTATATATATATATATGTGTGTGTGTCATGTTCAAAGACCCTGTCACCCCACCATCTTACGACTCTCCGCGATGTCTTGCCACCGTGCCCGCTGCCGAGGGACTGGTGGATGCCCCAACGGCCACTTTCGCCGGCTGCAGGGCCGCAGATACCAAGTTCCTGGCAGTCATGAGGCGCAAAAAGGTACTTGGTGGCTCATCCAAGTTAGTAAGTGGATTATAACCCCAGTTTTTTCAGTGAACTAACCCTACTTAGCCCAGTTATAACCAGGGGTATAGCCTACTTACTAAGTGGGGGTGAACCACCAAGTAAGTGGCAGTCCTGAAAGAAATATGGTTAGTAAATGGTAAATCTCCCTAAACTACAGATAGCAGAGCTCGACCTTTAGCTACCTCTCCTGTTTAAAAAAATGGATGAGACTAACCAAAAATAGTGAGGTCAAATCTCAATGTAAGCACGAAACTCTGACTTTTGCAGTGTTCCCAAGTTCGTTATCTAGACTATTTGCAGTAGATTGTTAGATTTATCTCAATATTTGGATTGCGTAGGGTTAATCAAATCTCTTTGGTTATTTAGCATGTTTACATTGTTTAGGACTAATCGAATCTTTTAGATTATTTAGCATGCTTAGATTGTTTGGCACTAACCTAAGGATTTAGACACTTGCACGACCCAAGAAATGGTCTGGATAAACTATCAAATCATAGCACCCTGGGCGAAAGCGTCGGAAAGAATAGCATCCACTAATGTCCAGTACCCATCTATTGACCACCCTGCTTCGCTTGTTGCTACTTGGGATCGCAGTTCCTATTTCACCATAGTTTTAGGGCATATATTCCAACTCATGGAGGTTATTAGCATAGTTATACAGGGCTGGGGGTTAACCCCCCCCACAGACTGGTTAAGTACCCACCCCCTCCGTTATATATATTATACACACACATATACATATATATATATATATTTATACATATATATATATATATATATATCATATATGTACACACGCCGTTCTACTTCTCAATAAGCCTTGACCTGCACCCCCAAGTAATAGCCAGAGCGGGCCCCCAACACGTCCAGCATTACCCCTGGGCCGGTCCCGAAGGTGCCACTCAGCAAGTAGAGCGATACGAAACCTGAGAGATGGCCAGCTGATTCGACCAGAATTTGCTTTCGATTCAAAAAGAAAACCCATTGAATTCTAGATATGGCATGATACATCCAGCATAGATTCAACAGTTAGGGATCAAGGAATTGCTCCCCAAATTATAAGTTGGTTAAAGCTAATCCAACTGTAGAATGCTGCAGGTATATCCACTATAACGCATTGAACCCAGTGATAAAACAGCAAAAACCCATCGTTCAGGGGTTCCTTCTGGCGAAGGCATTGATTTCGTCAAGTTAGGGACATCGGACCTATGCAGAGGACTTGCTGGAGCGAGACCCAACTCTTGGGCTATCACACATTGTTTTACCTTCATGCATTCTTGTAATGCGAGGTACATGTCAGACTATATAACTTCCAAATCTGGCCCAAATAACATGAACAGTGCCGTCAGTTCTTGCATCAATTAGGTCCCTCACCGTAACCAACGAACAAAGGGAACTTCGCCCGGGAATTTTGTGGGCCATCCAACCAGCCGGTAGGGAGTCTCGGGATCCCCAACATGCACGTTATCTGTATGGACTGGGACTGGTATTGCATGTCATACAGTATATACATACACATTTAACCATTTGATATCATGTAATGACATATCTCCACACATCTCATGGATGGTGTTTTTTTTAAACACCAACTTCAAGCAGCAGGGCCCAAGCGCATCCAAGAAACTCCATCTTCCCAAGGATTCTTCCACCTTGAAGCCCAAGCGCATCTGGAACAACCTCAGGCACTGGATAGCTGCAGGCAACCGTTATCCATGAGTAGTAACAAGGGGTTGCAACCGGCCAATTTTCTGAAGGTCTCATCTCATTGAGTGTTGGGCACAGCGTTGGGGTTAAGATGCCCACCCCCAATTTGGGTTACCCAGTAGTGAGCCAAACGCTGAAACCATACCTATAGAATATCAAAGAATCTCATTGCTGAAAGCTCGACTTATGAAAACAAATCGCGTTGCAATCACCTGGCTACATTACACTTATATACAGATAAATTTCCTTCCGGGGACGTATGGCTAGTCTTAGACACCTCGGCAAAACATCTAATTCTTAGTTCGTTATCAACTTTCCGATTCATCAAGAAACAAACACAATCAAACACATACATAAACCTTCCAAACCTAGAATGGCAGCCGTAGGATCAACATGCCGATGTGTTTTGCATATTCCAATCTGAACCCTTGTTCAACCTGAAACCGAGCCGATCTAAAATCATCTAAAACCTATGTTCCATTCATTTTTAATACATACCCTCTGGTTATTTAACATAGCTATGGAACATGGCCTTTTTATAGATGATTTTCCCAGCTATCAACCTCCGTTTATAAAGGTGTTCCATGGCTATGTTAAATAACCACAGGGTACCCCAACAATATGTTTGATGAGTGACATGAATCCAGAGTTTAACAGCTGCTTTCACCACGGCACACGTTGGTGAGAACATGGCCCAGGTTGCCATGAAGGAAAATGGGGACCTAAGGGCGGCACCGAATCCAATGGGCTGCCCCCATGGGGATATCATGGGGGATATCATGGCAATGTAGGCATAATACGTGTATATAAAAGTCAATGGGAAGGATTATCCCATATATTATGGAAAAACATGTTTGAAACCACCAACCAGATCATGTCGCCAACTTGATAGGATAAGTACTAAGGAATACAGGTACATCATGGGGATATAATTGGGATGTAATGGAAATGCAACCTTAACCAAACATAATGGAACCTTTTCGAGTGGATCAAAGTAATAAAATATAATGGAAAATGATGGAACCATCCGAAGATGGAAATCTAGGTTTCTATTTCTACGTGTTTAGCAATTCTAGTTCACGATCTTCTACGTACGTACTACATATATAGACCTAAGTAGCACCTATGTACTACCTATGTACTACCTATGTACTACCTATGTACTACCTATGTATTACCTATGTATTACTTACATACTAACTGTTTATTCACTACATATCACAAACCTGTAAAATACTTTGAACATTCAAACAGTCTCTGTACTACTGATGTAGTATGTTATTGCCCTAGCGTTACTATATAGTGTACCTATATGCTCCTGATACCCTGTCTATCCCTGCCAACCGTGATAAACTTTATACTAGTCATATCCTATTGATACACTACCTATACACTGCCCTCATAATTATCATACTATTACTATCCTGATAGACTGAGTATACGCTACGTGTCATCCACCGACCCCCGATTGGGGCCAGGGTATTGACCACGTTGGACATTTTCCCAACCATTTCTCCCAAGGCACACCAGCTGGGTTTCTCTCATAATTATGGGATAACCCTTTTCCATCCACGGGTTAATCATCATTTTCGTTCATTTTCCCTATTAAGATGGTTGTATTTTGGAAATCCAGTTTTCATACACACCCATATCAATCAGATTGTAGCTTAACTATTTGTATACACCATTGAATAAAATGCCATCATCAATTGGTGGTCACTATCCCCTATGATTATCGCCCCCATGATGTATCGCGATGAAATGTAGCCATATTTCGTGGTTAATATCCAGACCATAATTGTGTTCAATGATATCCCTATTACATCCCTATTTAATCCCTTATGCCCGCCATTCTTGGTGAAGTAATCTTGAGGGTCAACTCCAATATCAATCATATTGTTGGTTATCTCACCCTCATCCAAACACTGAGAAAGTACGGCGAAACCCAATACCATCAGACCCTAACCATACTTCCTGAGAAACTATTTGGATCTATTTGGATCCATAGGGCAGAATATCCCATAAATCCCATCAAATCCAATTCTATACCATGATAAATTGCTGCTTCGGCTTCATCCATGATTATTTTAACCATTTCCCCCAAAAATGCTCATATTCTTGGAAAGCTGCTTAGCGACCAAACAAATCATTCAAATCTTCTTTAGAGATTCCAGCAGTAGTGGATTTCCCATTGGGAAAATATGGGAAAATAAAGTCAAAAGCCTGGTGCCCTAGGTACTCCAAAAATCTGGTTACTGGGTGTTTTTTCCCCCCAAGTCATATGGTAAGAATAGGTTTTGACCAACCCCCATACAGGAATATACAGCACATCCAAGAGACTTGATTTTCCCAGCTAGAAACCTCCATTGATAGTAGTTGTTCCTACATTTTAAATAATTTCATGAAAGCCCATTATTAGCCCATTATAATCCCTATTAAATCCCATTATAATCCCCATGATTTCCTATGAAATCCAGGTCTTTTGTGGTGACTCTCCCATTTCCTGCGAGCTGCCACAAGGCGCCAAACGTGGCCACTACAGATGGCCGGGGCCCAACTGGCGCCCAGTTGCACTAAGGTGCACACCGTGGGAGTGCCTGGCGCTGCTGCTGGTGATTTCACAAAAATTGCGAGGCAACGGAGGTAACCATCAAACATGAAGAGATAACTTATGACATAACCATCAAACATAAGCATGAAATACCGTGAAATACCATGGAAAAAGGGAAATATCATGATTCAATCATGATATGTTCGCACCAACAAATTGGATACAACCATCAAACATGAGGATATAACCAAAGAAACCATCAAACATGTATATGTACAACAATCAAACATGGGAATATAAGCATGAAAGATGATGATGGCACCATGAAACATGTTGATGTAACCATAAACTGCCATAAACCATGGAGGTTTGTTTAACCATCAGGATTCAAGAAACAAAATTGGGACTCGACCCTCCTAAACGTTCTTGAATAAAATACAACGCAAATGGGTTGGTTGGTCCACTTGGACATGGGCTCTACCCAACTTATCATCAACAAATAGCTCAATAAAGATTGGGATATCTGTCAACTAAACATGGGGATAGTTCACCAATGAAACTTGGGACTTTGCTGGTAAATGCTATCCTGGGATATTGCGGCAATACACCTCAGATATGTTTCAGAATTATTGACTTAAAGAAATGGTAGGTCGTAGTATATACACTGCTGCTTTTGGTACCCAAAAAAACTAGCCAATTGTGAGTTCCTTGGTGCCCCATGCCCAATTTGTCTGTGTTCTATTCCAATCCCTGTACATTATGGATCAACGCCTCCCTGCTATTGCTGGAGACAGTTGGGATTTCACTCAGAAACCTTGCTCTTTCCATGACTTGAGGACTCTCCGTGAGTGTGTTCCGACGTAAAGATTCCAGAGTGGAACCATGGTTCCCCGAAGCCCTTCCACGCGGTTTGACATATGTGTCCCCAAATATTTGACCCCTAATTCCTTGATTTACACAGATCTACTATTTATATGTTATATGTATATATAGAAAAGTGATGTGGAATTCATCCATTGCTATGCTTTCTCAATATCATTGTGAATCAAAACCATGGTAAATAGCTTGCACGGTCAGCCCCCACCGTTGCCACGGGCCCACGGGCCTGCACTGAGCAAATGCTCGAAGCAGTAAACCGCCAGTTCGGCACAGGACAACTTCACCAAAGCAGTTTCCCACTTGAAACCTGCACTGGTCAGCATCTGTTTTTTTACCAAGAAAGGGGGATGCTTAAAATCATCATACTATAATTTGCTGGGTAAAGGGATACTCAAAATGGCAGTGCTCATGGGGAAAATTATGATTTTAGGATATATACCCTATGTTCATCAGGACAATGAGCGAACATCTATCAAGTAGTTTCCTCTAGTGTGGGACACCCATATTTTAGCGAATGCAAATCAACATTCCCTTGAGCATGTTCCATTAAAGGCATTAACTCCTCCATGTTCTTGGCAATGTGCATTCGTGCGTTCTGGCACCAAATTGCTTCGTGGTCGTGAACTGGATACCGGAAGCGAACACAGCATGAGTGATGCAAGGCTTTGTACTCCAGCTGCCACGAGAATAGAACATGCCTCTCGGGCAACATAGTGATTCAGTTCTGGTAATGGATGGGAACAGTTTGAATTGCCAACATTGCAATGTTTCTTCAAATTGCTTTGTCTGAACATAGGGTACCCCGCAAATTCATCGTTTTGGGAAGGCACTTTCCCCAACTATACAACCTTGCCAGTCACCGGGTTGCACCACCTAAAAAACAAACCAATCAACCCGGCAAAACGCCGCTGAGTCTCTGCGATTGAATCAATGGGAACATGAACCTAAATCAATGGGCCACGGTCAATCTTTGGTAGTTACTCTCCATTAACCTGAATTTTGGGATAATTATACTGGATAATATTATCATTAATTTAATAATAATTGAAATTATCCATGATCTGCTCACATGAACTTACTACAGAAGTACTGCAAATCACATGAAGGCGCTGGGCTGGCAAGTTTTGGTTTGCTACATTTTGCTACGTTACGTGGGCCGTTCCACGAAAGTTGATGAAAAGCCCAACAGCAACATGGCTCTCATCGTTCCCAAACTCAACGGAGCAGTGGAGAATCCCTACAGATTCAGCCTTTCCGCTGATCAAAAGCCGAACAACTGTCATTATTTTGGCCAGCTTCAGAGGTTTTACTGGTTGGTGGTTGACATACCCCTCTGAAAAATATGCTCGTCAGTTGGGATGATTGTTCCCAATATATGGAAAGTCATAAAGCCATGTTTCAACCCACCAAGCAGTTTTTTTGGGGGGACAGGAGTGACGGACCCTTTCAGTTCCCAACCCCCGCCTGGGAAGAACAATTGCAGTCCCTCAGGGGGCGCCGCCTCGGCTCGGGTGAAAATGCCGGGCCCGTGCCACGTGCGCGGCTTGCGGCTTGTGGCCGTGTGGGCCAAGGTGAAGCAACCAAAAAAAGTCATGGAAAAATTTCATGAAACGACGGATTTAAGGGAGAATCTGAAGAAACTATGGTCTTTACCCCCTTTAGTACAAGTTTTTCTTCAAACCAATGGGAATGAAATATCGGTAGCAAGACCTATAGAGCTGGCAGCGATGCTAAGGGAGAGGGCGATCACAGAACAGAATCTTGTGGCCATGGTATGTCATCGTGCTTTTTTTTGGTCCACACCGTAGATTCATGTAGATTCCCTATGCTTAATTGTTGGAAAGAGGTGTGATACAATCCCCAAATGGTGGTTTGTTCGGTATCAATCAAGGGATGATGTACAGAATATTCATCAAATATCATCAAATGACACCCTTTAAAGTGGCTATAGAAAAAACACAACTGTTGCCTGTCTTTGGTGTGCTCACAAGTGTCCAAACAATGGCTACGGCCAAGGAGTATGTGTTGGGATCCTCAAATGAGGACGTTGGATGACTCGCACCGCACTTAATACAATTTGAAAGGCCCCATATGGCCCATTGGTGAAGAATTTCCCGGAACCTGTCACTGGATCTGTGCCGCAACTACTGATTGGTTCATCAGGATCCCCATACTGTATGACAAAAAAAACACTGAACCAGATTGGTCCACACCCGCATTTGTGTGGGTTAAACTATGCGCATTGTTGGTTGAAGATCTGATATACCCCAACTTTCTAGTCAAACAATCCACATCGAAACATGATGTCTGGGTCAAATCCTTATCACTGACATTCCATTTCAATACGGAAACGCAAAACTTGCTGGTGATGTATCCATGTTCCCATTATGTTACACATATTATGTTAAACAAATTATGTTAAACATATTATGTTAAACATATTATGTTAAACATATTAGGTTAAACATTGTTAAACATATTAAATAATCCAGTCCAAACCATCATTTCCAGTTCAAATCATCATTTTGGTTGCTTCAATCCACATTTCCAATTAAGTCCCTATCCACAAAATTTCGGTTAAATTCATTTAAATTCCATCTATTGTTGCTGAAAGATGTTTTCGAAATCACATGAAATCACATATCCAAATTTGATCTACGGTAAAGTTTCCCAGAAAAAAAGGCTCAATCCAATCCAAACCATGAATCGCCGCCCGAACTGCGCACTGCTTTCCAAACGCGCCTGCCGTGCTCCGCGGCGCGATTCGATCTCCACCTGCTGCACCACGGCAGCACTGGACCTAGAGACGTGGCATTCGACCAGGTGATCTGGTGGCGGAAATAGTATCCAAAAAAGATCAAAGCGGTAGTTGAAGCATTTTTAAGCATCAAAACATAGGGATTGGATGGGATTGGAGTGATTTAACCATCAACATTGGATATTTTTCGGATAGACATAATATTCAATGGATCGGTTTAAAGGAAAATCTGCTCTCGTCTAAAATGGGGTACCCCAAAATGGATGGTCAACATAAGTCACATGCAAGGACCAGAGACATGGCTTGGGGGCCAGACACTTTCACCCACAATCCCAACTCTTCAGGCTGCATGTGGGGTTAAGCATAAATAAATAAATACGTAAAAAAAATAAATATGTATGTATATATAATAACATATTTATTTATATACATATCCACATATATATATACATATATAAATATATATGTGCAGATAGATACATACAATCCAAGGTTACTTCCAAGTTGAAAGTTCTTAATCCCCAAAGTTTCCGAAGGTCCTGCCCACCAGGAAAGGCCACAAAACTTACCGAGTCACTCCTGAAAAGGCACGGCAGCAACGGCAGATGGCAACATGACCACAGATCCTGGGAGAAATGTCGTTGGGATTTCTGGAATCAAAGGGAGAAACTCGTGCATCGAAAAATTGGTTGACATTTGGGCGATAACTTACTGGTGCGTTTTACGCAGGGAATGGATGGGTTGCTGGGGGTTGCTGGGATGATTATTACTAGTGATTATGGATCATTCCCTCATTCCCTACTAAGCACCAGTAAGATAACCATTGGAAAAAAAAAACTATATAGGGCAACCACAACGGAGTTGGTGATGCAAGAACATGGGAGATCGTTGGGATACAATATGTAGGCTTAGGATACAACATGATACAACGAACCGCAAGGGGACACAACTGGATTTAACGTGATAGAACGGGATATACCATGCTTAGATAACCCTTACCAACAATATACTATAAACAGATCCTGCTACGCACAGAACATGACACAAAAAAATCAAAAAACACAGATAGATTCAAGTACTTGCTGTTGACCCCATGAACAAAAGGTTGCGTCATTTAGTTGGATCCAGAACCATCCCATTTTTCAGTCACTGACTTGACATGTAACAATAAAGTTTTACATATATACTTGGATACTTGAACCTCCAAAACATGAAAAAAATGATTCCCAGAGAGTTTCATTGCGAAAATGCCAAGACTCAGCGACTCAGCAAACCCAGGATGCGGCCTGGCAGATGTTCGCCCTCGCCTGGGCCACTTGATCTCGTTCTTTGTACAGCTTGTGAGTCAACGGTTCGAGTTCCTCGAGAATAGGTTCTTCAGCGATCCAAAAGACTCCTCTTTGTTGGTGACAGCCTTGTTGTGCGACCCGAATGTTTTTGTTCACCAGCCACTGCAGCGCTGCCGGACATGGACATGCAAATTCTTCGGGGAAAGCTACCCCAAAACCCTTACATCCCCATTCCGGCTAGCCCAGCTAGTCATCAGGTGCTTAATAAACATGATTGTAGATCATGCCGTCTCATGATCATCAACCCAATATCCAGGTTACCAACACCCTCTGGCCCCCAACATCCCCCAACCCTGGCGAGTAGTAAATCTGATTGAAGACCCTTGAAAGAGATGATTTCCCAAAGTCCATAAGGATCATTTGAGGTGTGATTTCTGGTGTTCCACTGCCAAGCCCCATCCTTTCCGAATCCATGCCCATCACAGCTAGCAAGTGCTTAGTAATTATTGCTATAGGACATCGAAATCATATTCTCCAGTTCACTAATACAGAAATGTCCCCACTTCCCCATCCCCTTATCTTATGTATGTATATATATGTATATGTACAACAAGTTGAAAGTAGTCTGTTTAAAGGACTTATCACTTTTCACAAATCCCAACCTAATTCCCCCCATGAAGTGACCCCACACAACACGAATATTCCTCTTTGAGGAATCATTGCTACCATGCTTACGAATCATTTTCATAGCACAGAATAGTGTTTCAACCCCCTGAAACATAATTGGCCAAGTTAGTTTAAGTTTAAGATTTATGGCACTTGCAGCAAACCACAGTGAGATGGGAATATCGCCACTTCTATGGATTGATAAGTAGGTCTCCCTATTACGGGATACGACGATCCCCAGCAAACTCCCACTATTCCACAAGACATCATCTATCATCCCCACATGCTTGATAGTTAAAACAACACAGAAAGAATTAACTGATGGTTTAAACCCCTTATAGAATATTTAACGACATCCTTGAAAGCGCGCATTGAAAATTGAAAAAGGTTCATGGCAATTTGCCCTCTATTTACCAATATCCTGTACTGACCACAATTACATATCACCACTTCGTCCAGCCAATAGTGATATCTTGTCAATAGTAGAAACATTTTTCCACAACTCCAATTTTTCTCCAATACTAAAAGTCAATTAGCTCCATTTACTTTTAGTATTGCCAAAAGAGTCATGTTCAGACCT
>Ga0126342_10010805_pt1 | contig 16345 bp, 11 predicted proteins | sample Cyp1metagenome_FD_92528 | JGI IMG/M metagenome (GOLD analysis project Ga0126342, IMG submission 92528) | Coral microbial communities from Lord Howe Island, Old Settlement Bay, Australia - Cyphastrea 1 metagenome | ecosystem: Host-associated > Invertebrates > Cnidaria > Coral ... | reverse complement strand
TGCGGTACTACTGGTATGAACATCTATAGCATATTCTCAAATATCACTATTGTCCATCTCAAATGACAAATTGATATACAATGGCGTCCGCGGACGGACTAAAAGTGGAATCAGCTAGAATGTAAAGCAGCTATGGAAATTGAAATGGGAAATTTTTATTTGTTGTTAAAGGGGAAAACCCAAACAAATAAATCAACTAGATGCATGTAGTTTCTCATGGATCTACAAGCATGTGTTGCCCAAACAACCTATTCTTATCCAAGAATGCGACTTGGTCTGTCAACATGATTTGCTTCTAAAAATGGCCCAACCTGCTTTTTGTCTTGAAGAAGTACAACTTGCGTCAGGTCTGCGGTGACATGAAGCCAGCATCAAGTTCAAGAGCAAGTAGGAGCATCTCAAAAAACCGCCCACTATGCCTAAGATTTTTCAAAACTGAAAGGCTTTCTGCTGCATGGTCCAAGTCGTTTGCAGCCGGCCTTGGGTCGCTACCATGTAAACACGTGGATCGCGGGGCAGCACAACTTCTTCCATTGCTTCTCACCGGGAGAATACTGGCCACACTTCAATGTTTTGAACATCAGATACTTTGCATGTGTTTTTCGTCGTTAGGATCACCAAGTTTACTTTTCGGTGGATCGGAAATACCTTTTAGTGGGAAACATTAGTATCACTATCACAAAGAGTTTCGTTATAATTAATGATGTTGACCCTAATATTTGTTCTTTGTTCATCCATCATGTTCGGTTTTGAAAAGCCTATGAAAGCAAGCGGGCTGTAAGCCGCAATGATATTTTACAAGTTAACAATCCCTCCCCGAGGTAAATAGTCCTACCCTTTCACCCAAACAGTGACGAGATTCAGTACACTACCCTTTGGGCTGCGCCAAGAGATAGAAGACAGGGGCTACAACAAAACATGTGTCCTGTAATGGCCGGCACGCACTGAGAAGATGAATTGTGCAAAAATAGCAAGAGTGCTGAATGCGGCGACGTCACAACAAATTCCGAAAGCCACATCTGCTGTCCAGGTGCCTATTTCCAAGTAGTTGGTTTGGTACTCGCTTGCACAAATAAAATAATTGTCGCCGCGGGAATTGTGCACGAGATAATCGCCAAGCCTCGGAGACCAAACAGCCTTGGGCACATCACATCACATCTCGCAGAGCGCAGCTGGCCGAAAACCTTGGCTGAGTCTCTGGCTCCCAGGTTTCCTCTGCTTGGCGGTCTGTCACCCCGTCTGTCCATGGTGCTTGGTAGACCCTGCTGCCCGCGAGGTCGTCCGGCTGCATCAGCACCTATGGTGCCCACCGTTGTGCTGATGACTGACCCACCTACCCACATCTGTGTGCACACGTGTGGCACTCAGGATTAGACCCAACTGTTGTTCAATGTGAGGCCAGCTAGATAGCCAAGATTGTTTAACAATAAAGTTTAACTATGGTTTATGGATGTTTATGCTTGATATATCTATAGATTCTAATTGTAGTTGATGGAACCTATAAACAAACAAACAAAATTACTTGGAGGATCATCCACCTGAGTAAGTCCCCTAAATGCATTGTCCCAGTTATAAATGGGTGAACTCGGTATGGGTCAAAATTGAGTACCCCAATTATTGGGTGGTCAATATTTTAAAAAACTTAAATCTGTGGTCCCCAAGGTCTTTAATTTTGACCTATACCCAATTAACCCCAGTTGCTAACTTCTTCCGAGCCGTGGTATGATCCTCCAATAGCCCGGGGCCACCTTATACCTGCCAGCCCACCTGCAGCTAAGCTTTCGTCAGGAAGGTAGGCGAGGGAATGCCTCAACCAAGAGAGGGAATGCCTCAACCAAGAGATCACCATAGTACCGTAGCACCATCTGCACATACTGGTCTATATGTCCTTAGCCCTTTAAATATGGCCTTTACAAATGTAATTGCTGGGAAAATAATATGGATTTACATACGGAAGAGACATAAGGATGGTGAGAATGTGTTCATCACGGTGCGTCCTATCCTCAAAAACAGTTTGGGAAATATAGCTAGTCGGTTGCACCGTAATTGTAAATGCAACCCGTATTGACTAACCAGCAGGGCGATTCACTCAGCAAAAACTACACATAGCCTGTCCAAATTGTGTAGGTCAATGGGACATCCAACCACATATTGTTGCCTGGACCGTTGTATCCTCACATTTGCGAGTTAAATCCCGATTGTTGATGGTTATTACTCACGGTTCAATCTCCAAAAATGGGCTGACTGAATGCCCAATACCATAAAAGATGTTTAATATCGCAAATTTATAATTTATAGATGGTGAAACCAAAGTAAATCACCATGTTCACCAATAATCCTCATCATAGACCCATTACATTCATTTATATACCAGCATCTCCTTATCTAAAATTTATTTCCCATTGTATATACCCATTACAACCCATTATAACCCCACCAATAACACAATGTTTGCTAGTTAAATGACCATGGTGCTAGCTAATGAAAAATATGTTTTCAAGTTAGAGCGCCATTTGTTTGGTCCAATTTCTTTCGGTGAAAAACACACGCTTGGCCAAGCGACACAAATGGAGGATTCAACAGCTGTGGCCCGGTGGCTGTGGCAGACTCCTGCAGATTTGAGCGTGATAGGTAAATATACCGTAGAGTAAACTGACACAGATGTGGACAATCCACGAAAATCCATGGTTTCGAGAACAATCCTGGAACATTGCCTCTGATTCAAAAATGGATTTGTAATCCTCGAGTAATACCGGAATATTGAATTGATCATTACCTAGAATAGATATTTCCAACGATAATTCCTTGAATAATCATAGAAAGCAATGGATGATATTTTTAGCGGATGAGGATAGTCATGGTAAAAAAAAATGGGAACATAATGGGATATGTGGGATTCAATTTGTCCTGCATAGTGGGCCGCCATTGCCGTTTTAACTACGTAGTTCGATATGCATCATAAACACTAGTTATTGTCTTTACGGTAATTATTTGTAAACCAACTTAACTGTTTGGCAAATAATAACAGAACAATGCTGGGATAAGTATACCAATGGATTATCCTACTTACAAATCAATCTTACAACCAGACTCAAATCTGATATACCCGTAATACACGCTGTGATCAACTAGCATACAGGATAGATGTAGAAAACCAACGGTTCCCCTAGGACAATGATCTACAAATGGTGGCTTTCCGACATCTATGTAAGTTTACAGGGGGGCACCCTGTGGTTTCATAGGATAATCACACATCAATAGAGGATGGGGCACCCAGTTAAAAGTTAGTTTGGAACAAACCATAATAACCCCCATGAATATTATAGTTATATCTAACATAAACCATAGAATTCAGCCACTTATAAGGCACCTGAACGCTATACCATAGTTGAGCTACTTATCAGGCACCTTAGCAATCTTGGGGGCCCCATCCTGTATGAAGTAATTTGATGTGGGATCATGTAGTCGCACCAGTGGTGACAACCCTTCAGCAGCTGCTCCAGATCTTCAGGCCCTGTGATAAGATAAGGCAGCTTGTGAGCTTTAGCAGCCTCTGATATGAAGACTTTTAAAAATCTCAGAAGTCTCTCTAAACTATGGTAATTGTACATGATCCCACAACTATCATTTGTGATTTCGGCCTTCAACCCTCATGTTCAAAAGTTGATATCCCTGATGATATAGTCTTAATGGCCCCACAACCCAACGCCATGTGACTAAGCTTCTAGATTCTAGATATCGACATAACAACATTCCCAAAAATTAACAACCGCAAGACCAGAGATTTTGGCTACCCTCAGCACTAAACACTTTATTAAAAACAATATGACCTATACCCACAGATAGCTTCCATAATCTCCGCAAATTCACTCTTCCCAACACCTGCGTGACTGTCCGGCTCCTCCCCAACATCTGGTTGCATCTGCACCTTTCGACCTGAGGAACCGAAGGTTATTTGTGTGTCTGAGAATGGAACCTCCATTTTTTTTGCCGTTGGCAAATGGGGTTTCTTGAAATGGGGATACCCCAAGCTCGCTGGATGATTTATTTTATGGAAGATCCATCTATAGATGGATGAGAACTGGGGGTATCCCTATTTCAGGAAACCCCTAAACGGGATTATTTTTTCGTAAACAACACTAACCAACTTTGACCAACCTCATTTTTTGGACAAACCAACATTGAATTTTTGGAGATGATCATATATCCCTTCCAGTAATTAACCTGACCGTGGGAAAAACACATTGTTACAGGGTTTCCATAAATGCGGGATCCACCAAATGGATGGTTCATAATGGAACATGGTATTACCATCTTGTTATTTAACATAGCCATGGAAAATCACAATGCTATTAATAGGTAAACCATCTATAAATGGGCCATTTTCCATGGCTATGTTAAATAACCAGAGGGTAACCTAAAATGCATGGCTTTGAGGCCTTCCAAAAACGAACCCAAAATATGTTGATAATGGATTTTGTAGGTCTCAAAACAGAATGCATGTTTTAGAGTCTGGTCACGGGGGTGGGAACCCCATTATATACCCACCATATACGGCTATATCAGAACTTTGGTTTGTTTAATCACCCGTATGTACACAATATCCAACGAACATATCAACATTCATCCCCCTATAGATGTCCTTGTAATCCCACTAAGGTGCACAGAGGTACGCACATTCCCAAGCTACGGGGGAGACACAAAGTTTGATCACGGAAGCAGAGATGACAAGAGATGAGCACGATGAACAGAGAGCAAAAGCGATGAAAAGAGATGAACAGAGATGAAAAGCAATGAAAACAAATGAAAATAACATGAAAACAGATGAAAAGGGATGAACAGAGATGAAAGGGGATTAATAGAGATAACGACACGTAAAAGGACATAAAACACAAAAAATAAAGAGATGACAAGAGAGAAATAGAGATGAATAGAGGATGACAACCCTGAAGCTAATATGGGTATTTTTATACAGCAAAAAGAGGAGGATCGAATTCGGGGGGTTGACCTACTCATCTTGGCATGTTCAACAAAGTGCACAAAGGATGGCCAATCTTAGATACCCTGCAAAAAATGACAAATTCTTAGCTGGTGAACGTAGATAATCCCATTGGTACCAAAAGACTAGTTAGTGTTGTCTAAGATTGACCTAGAAAGGATGAAATTCCTAGCCAATGAACCTTGTGCTTTAAACATTGTTCTATGATTAAATCTCTGGCCCGCAGTGTTTAAAGCACAGTAAAGTTCGCTGAATTTCTTGCTCTACACTTCTTCCGATGATTTTTGGTCCTAAATTTCCCACGCTCCAGCCAAGGGATTCCAACCTGTCTGCCCAGATTGGGGATAAAACAATGCGGTTAACTTTGTTGATTTATCCAATGCCAAAACCTTTCATTGTTATTTTCGTTGTAGGCTTTTAACATCATGGATCATATCCACAATTCTGGGCATTTACTATAACTGGTGATTTTTAATTATAACTTGTTATTTCTATGGGATTACACATTCATATATACATGCTATAAATGGGGTTATTCCAATACTTATTATAATTATATGGAATGTTGATATTGAAATACCCATTTATGGAATATAGTGTTATATGTATAATATCAATCCCATAGTATGTGATTACCCATAAATCTAATCCATAATAATTATTGAAATACCCATTTATGTAATATTCCATATAGTATAATGGGGTCTTAATATGGAATGTTAATGTTACAATTAATACTTATAATCTCTAACTAATAACCCATGGTTCATTAATCCGGGGTTGACATTGCATTATAAGCTGCTTGGTGGTATAGCTACCCCTCTGAAAAATATGAGTTCGTCAGTAGGGATTATTCTTCCCAATATATGGGAAAATAAAATTAATGTTCCAAACCACCAACCAGTACAGGTGCCACACACATTCAAAACCATAGGTAAAGGACGTTATAGGTATCATAAACCACCATCATAGACGCTAGTTATAGGTATCTGGACCATAGTTCTTGAAACTATGTTCAGCAACTTAGCGATATCGTAAACGGGGGCCCCACATTGTAGCTATTGAAAATCAGCATGTTTAAGGGGTATATGCTCTTTAAAGGGCCATTTTCCTCCATATGGCCATGAACTATTTCGGCTATCAACCGGCCAGTTACCCTCTAGATTAACAGTTGGAGCCTGAAAATCACCAATTCTTAGTGGTTTCACTCATCTTCCAACCCCGTTGAATGGCAGGGTCGAACTGTTTGTTAATTTACCAGAGGGTATAAGTACAGTCACCCCATATATGATGGAAAATAAAAACATGTTCCAAACCATCAAACAGCCATTCATATTCCATTAACAGAGGGTTAATCACCATTCAATCACCATTAATATCACCATTAAATCACCATTAATATCCCTATTGTAGATTATTAACCATTATTAACCATTATTAATCATAGATAAACCATAGATTAACCTCCATTAACTATAGTTATAGTATGGCCTATTTCGGCCTCCAACCGCCTCCAACCGCCTCCAAGGCCAAGCCGGGGCCAAGCCCACGAGCCTCGTCCGCTGCGTTGCCAGAAGACCACCGCGGCATCCAGGCCGCCGGACACGAGGCACCAGGAGCGCCCTTGGGATGCGTGGCCCCGCGTGAACCATGGAAAAATTATGGGTTTATCATATTTTATAATGGGAACAACATTGAATCATAATGATATCATGGTTGTATCATGGTAGTTGGCGAAGTTGGTGCAAAATAAACTTGATTAACGTTGGGGTTTATGGCAGAAAAAAACTAGAGTTAGATGGGAGTCAACACCAAATTTTCACCAATGGGGGTCCCACAGTGTAGGGATGTCATCAGGAAAAAATGTGATTCCACACATCGACTGGATGCGATATGTTCAGGGAAAACCAACTGGTAGCGTCGGAAGCGTATGCTTTTTGGGATATTGGGATGTTCACTGGAATTCTGATGGATTTATGATAGCTAAGCTGGTATAATAAGTTGTGATAGATACTGTATGTGATATATCTATAGTTAATGGAGTCCGCAAACTATAAGTTACAATGACCTTGTGAACTGTTTGGTAAATATAGGGTAAATGATCTAAGTTATGGTAAGGTAGTTGTTTCCTATATGTTCCTGATATAATGTTTGATAGAGGGTATATGGTGGAACATCTGTTGGGTACAATGAACATATGTGGTAAAATAACCTGATGATTGCAATTACCGGTAAAATCATATGAATATATTTGGTACCACATATGTTCATTGTACCACGTATATATATATATATGTATATTCATTGTAGCACATATGATATTCCACATATGTTCATAACTTGATTGAGTACAACTCCTGATTCACAATTTTCCGATTTCCCTAGTTGATGATATTTGCAATGACCGGCAGATATGATGCACCATAATTTACATATGATTGGGTAGCAATCACATGTCGGAGGTTCACTAAGAAAATGTGGTTTACCCTCTGGTAATTTAACATAGCTATTGAAAATGGCCATTTATAGTGGATTTTCCCATTAAAAATGGTGATTTTCCATAGCTATGTTAGTCATTACCAGAGGGTAATCCTCATTCCATCCAGATTTGATTGATGCCAATCAGATCACCAACGATTACCCTCTGGTAATGACATCCACAGTTTGCCCAGACATAGAAAATGACATCCAATGGTAATGACATCCAATGATTACCCTCTGGTAATGACATAGAAAATGGCCCAGTCGAAATAGTGTTCGTTTTCGAAAAATGGGTGGATTTTCCAGTTCGCTATCTATGTTAACGTTTGCTAACGTTTGTTACCGTTAACCAGAGGTATAGTTATGGTTATTAATGGAGAATCACGTTTTTTTTTTTGTGGCTAATAATGGTTATTTATGGTTATTCATGGTTAATAATGGTGGATAAATCAGCAAAACACCATGGTTCTGCAGTCATCGTTCCACAGACCCAAGCGGTTTTTTCACATCCCGCCTGGCTTCCACGCCACAGAACTGCAAATATTCCTCGGCGCCGGACTCGATGGGATCCATGGTTCTGGCCATGGTGAAAAAACATCACAGAACCATGGCCAAGGCTATTAGTTGTAGTTATCTTAACCATCATTAACCATCATTAACCATCATTAATCACCATTAAATCACCATTTATAACTGATTATAACATGATATTTCTATGGGATACGAGTTAAATGGGGTGACTTGTTAGTACTTATAACTGATATTTCGGGCCATAACTGCAAGAAACTTCTGAAACAGTGGTGGGATTAGAATATTTCGGGGTAGATGGCAATTCCTGAAGGCTTATGGTTTGACGGCTTGACATGTGGTTGAATTGCAGCATACTCAGCTCAAATGGAGTTGGAACCCTTGAATTGTGAACCCAAATCTAAGTTGCAAAACTTTAGCCCTAATATATAAAGACCCAGAATCATGAACCCCAAAAAACAAATAGCTCCAAGATTAAAAAAAACATGGATTCTTAATCTTTCTTAAAGCGATTCCATTGCAATTCCGCGGGGATGCGAACAAATTTGACGGCGTGCATCGCTGAGTTATGCCACTTGGTCCTTTTCGTGGTCAAGTGGATGCTTAAATGGCGCCGCCATGGTTGAGTGAATACTGTGCGGAATTTACATCAGTTTACTATTCAATGAAATCACCTAAAGAACATGCAGGTACAATATGGTATAATAAGAGCTGGGATTGAAATCAAATCCAAAATCCAAAATTAAATCCAAGTTTTGTTCAATCCTTTCCAGTTGGGTCTGCGTAGGTCAATTTTATTGGGCAACCATGGCATCATGGTCCCGAAATAACCATAGTATTGGAGATCATCATCCCGGATAGTAAGCATCCAGTGACTTCACGTTCAAACCATTAGTTAAATAACTAATCCAGTATTTGTATATTGCCCCAAAGATCATATAGATCTTCAATGTTGATACCACTTGAGTTGCCTTGAATCACTGGAATCACTGCTTTGGGGATCATCATGAAAGGTTTGCCTTGCCTTCCAAGGCGGGGAAGGTTACAATGTTGGACCCCCAAGGTTGGTACATTGGATGGGATTCATGGCCGATATTTCAACAGTTGAGCTCTCGAAAGTTATAAACATATGAGTCATTCTGACCCTGCACAATGGTGCCCCTTGTTTTTAAATTGGTTCCAGACAAAAACAAATCTTGGAGTTGTAAACATGTTTATTCATTTCGCGAATCTCACATTGCATGATGAATGATGGCTAAAAAAAAAATCAAACCACAGACTGCCCTATCAGGCACTCAAACCCCCACCATAATCGCCCGAGGCAGCCGAACGTCTCATGTCCGGCTTTCCCAAACAAGGTCTTGTCAACACGCCTCGGCCGAGGTGATTAACAGTGGTATTGCAAGTGTTCCTGATGTTGACTAGTGAATATAGTTGGATGATAATTTAGTGGTTATGGTTCGAATTGTTTTTTTTAAATAGTTTTAATGATTACCCTCTGGTTATTTAACATAGCCATGGAAAATGACCTAATAGAAATAGATGGTTTACCTATTAAAAATGGGTGGATCTTTCCATGGCGAACTGTTAGTCATAACCAGAGGGTAAATAGACTTTGGTTCATTCTTACGGTTGACAGTGGTTATTGGTGCCCGCGAACAAAACTAAGGTCATTTCTACTAGGTTGGCGATCCTACTGGCTACAAAGTGGTGCCCCTGTTTACGAAATCGTTAAGTTGGTGCAAATAACTCCAAATTCACCAGGACTTATGGTAGATATATCTATGGTGGATGGGGTTATAAACCAACGTTCACATCACTGTGGGGGTACCACATTGTAAGTATAATAAACAAGTATGGTTTTCCAGTCATCGCAGCCATCAAACTCAAAATTGGATTTACGCACCATTTGGTGGTCAATCTAAGATACCATGTTGCTTGGCCGGTTTAAAATTCTGTGCGAGGTAGGGGGCTCCCGTACATCCCAATACTGAATTACAGCATAAAACCATCTTATCGGAACTATCATCAACCTTACCGACTTTGGAGGCCAACATTGTACCCATTTTAACATATTTAAAGCCCAAAACATTGCCAATCTGAAAGATACCCTGCAAAAAATGACACATTCTTTGCTGGTGAACGTAGATATTCCCATTGATACCAAAAGACTGAAGGATTCAATGGAATCCGCTAAAATCCTGTCTGTTTGGAGTCCGCCTCCTTGGTGTCTTGTTGAAGTCCCGCCAGGACAGGACGCCGGCAGGACGCCGTCTTTCGGTCGGCCACTTTCCATCGCGGTCCACCGCGAGTTTGTTGCACCCAAAGATTTCGGTCTTGGCATTGCTACAAAGTGATGTCTCAGTTCGATAGCTAAGTTGGTTTATAACTCCAATTTCACTAGGACTTATGGTAGATATATCTCTGGTTGATGGGGTTATAAACCTACTTATATCTGGGTGGGTACCACATTGCTATGAGCTACTGCAACTTAAGAGTTTGTCATTGTCCGGACCGACAAAACAAACGCAAGAAACAATATCTCTCCATGGTAAGCAACTCAAAGTGAGCCAAGACATCTCTACGGCGTCTTGGCAGAGAAGAACATGTTGGGACTTCAGGTCCAAATGAATTAACCTGCAGTTATAGCCTTTACCAGTTATAAGTACTTATAACCCCATCTGTAGATTGTATAATCCCATAGAAATAACCAGTTATAACTAATAGCCATGGCCATAACTGTGGGAGCCGGCAGCCCATGACAGGGATTGGATTTGTTTGGAAGCACCCCACTGGATCTAGATCACCCACCTTTTGCATATGACCAGTGACACCTTGGCAAAGAACATCGTTCAAGTTAATGACTGGTTGGTGGTATACATACCCCTCTGAAAAATATGAGTCCGTCAGTTGGGATTATTCTTCCCTATATATATATAAATACATAATGTTTGAAACCACCAACCAGTAATGATGCCATCTACTGCTTTTTCAAAACCAAAAAACAAAGCCAAGCAACTCAAAGCCCCTGAGCCAAGACATCTCCAGGTTGACTTTGACTTGCATGACATTTTGGAATTGAAATCCGGACACGAGTTAACCCAGTTGGGTTGGCACATCTGATTTTCTACTAGGTTATGGAACCTACCAAAATATGCATGTTCAAAGCTTGTCAGCACGTTTTCTATTTTTTCTGAACAATTGCAGGCATTAAATGGGGCACTCGAATTGTATAGACCTCTTCGAAGTCATGCCTTAGTTGTTCTAGATCCCAACCCAGCGCCTATCGAATGTTTCGATCAGACTTTTCCAATATGTCCCTATCAAGATCCAGCTGTCCCCGTTCAATAGCGGCCCAGGATCACCAACAAAAATGTCAACAAATCGAATGCAACATATGATAAAGTACCTGGTTGGTGGTTTCAATGCCTATGAAAAATATGAGTTCGTCAGTTGGGATGATGAACATCCCAATATACGGAAAAATAAACATTGTTCCAAACCACCAGCCAGATAAAGTATATGCATCATCCTTGCACAAAAATGCCAAGTTCGGCTGAAACCCTGAGTTTGACATGGCAAAGCTCTGCAAAAAAGAAACATAATCTTCATTAATCTTCTTTCTTTAGCTGAATACCGGCATTTAGGGTGAAAACAAAGGTTAGATATCTATCCTTTAAACTAAGCTGATCCTCCCTAATTACATCGATTTTCTAGAAAGCCGGTTGCCCCCACCCCCACTCACCCCAAAATGTTTCTAGAGATCTCTAGAGTATTGACGTGATTGGGGTCAAAAATCAAAATGACAGCAAACAAAACCCAGATGCTCCATGTATGGTATATATTTACCTACATATCCTACATTTGGGCAATTTTTTGGGTAAATGAAGGTAAATATACCATACATGGAGCATCTGGGAAAGAATCAACCTTGAAAACTGGTTTGGACCCGCGGAAAGGTCATTTCTCTAGAAAAAAATACAACGTGCTGGGGGATTTTTGTGCTCATGATTTTTTGCCAATCAAAGTACCTCAGTGCGACACTAGAAATCAACCCAAAGTGCTTTAATATTCTACACGTCCAATAAGTTTATATCTTGCAGTGGATTTTCCATTGGGAACATTAAAAGATCGTAAAAGTGCATAGATAAAGCGGAGCCTTGCGGCGACGACATCACACCAGTCCCCATCGACCATGTCCGAGGCAACTCCGGTTTGAACAATGGCATACCATGGGAAAAATGATCGGTTTAATGGGATTATAACCGAATAAATATGAATTAATATTATATTTATGGTGCCACATAACTTTGCAAAGTTGGTGTATAAGTGAGTTAAGTAGGCTTGATGGCTTATGGTAATTGTAAATATAGTTGGACGCGGTAATAAACTAACTTCTTAGGTGTCCCACCTTGTAACCAAAATAGGGGTTCAACGAACAACGAACCCAAACATTGCATCCCAGGTTTTATCATCGCATTCCCCATTACATTGGTCATTCTGGGGGGTGCAACATAGTTTTTGGACAAACCCATTTTGTCTCCATTCAATTACCATATGGTTATTTAACATAGCCATGGAAAATGGCACCATCTTCAGTGAATCCTAATGTTTTTATGTTGGTAAGAGAAACCCATTGGCCCATGTTTTCTGGGAATTCTACGATGATTTCAGGGGAAAACCCCATGGTAATTCCATTAAATGACCAATTTCCCAAAATGACATTCAATGGGTCAGTGAAACATATTATGGAGGGTTACTGACTAATATAGGTAACTGACTTATTATTATTTTCACTGGGTCATTACTATTTTTGTTTTTTTCCAATTTCCATTCAATGACATTACCATTACCCATTAAATTTTCCAATTTCCCAACATGGGTTTAAGGGAGAAGCCCAAATCCGCAAGACACCCCTTTATTACAGGAACAACCTGCATCTCTCCGCCGAGGTGCCAAGTGTTGAGATCCAGCCTGAGCTGGGGCCCCTTAAAGCCAGTCTGCAATTGGCTTGTGCTGTTTCAATGCATCAAATTTCAAAGCATCAACGCCTTGATTTCCAACGTGCCTAAAACTAATTGGAAAGCCTCAACATCATCCAACGCTGCCTTTGAGACCTCAGGATCTAGTAAGTATATTGAAAATAAACAGTGCAAAACAAGATGATATTGCGTCCTTTTCCCATGACTTGCATGTATGTTTATTATACACATTCACATCCCATTTTACCGGTAAATATTCCCACTTACATATGGACAAGCCTTATAATTAGTGTTATGTAAATACATATATGTGTATACAAATATGTTCACATATGTTTTTATTTTTACAGATATTTAAAGATATTTATATAATATATATTTACAGATATTTATAGATATTTCTATCTGTTTATCTATCTATCCATCCATCCATCCATCTATCCATCTATCTATCTATCTATCCATCGATCTATCGATCTATCGATCTATCGATCTATCGATCTATCTATCTATCTATTTGTCTGTCTATCTATCTGTCTGTCTGTCTGTCTGTCTACCTACCTACCTACCTACCTACCTGTCTGTCTATCTATCTATCTAATCTATCTGTCTGTCTATCTATTTATCTATCTATCTATCGAATCTATCTATCTATCTATTTATCTATCTATCTATCTATCTATATATATATATATATCTAAATTATTTATCTATCTATCTATCTGTCTGTCTGTCTATCTATCTATCTATCTATCTAATCTTATCTTATCTTATCTTATCTATCTATCTTATCTATCTAATATATCTATCTAATCTATCTATCTAATCTATCTATCTAATCTATCTAATCTATCTAATCTATCTATCTATCTATCTATCTATCTATCTGTCTATCTATCGATCCATCCATCCATCTATCCATCTATCTATCTATCTATCTATCCATCTATCTATCGATCTATCGATCTATCGATCTATCGATCTATCGATCTATCGATCTATCGATCTATCTATCTATCTGTCTATCTATCTACCTACCTATCTTTCTATCTATCTATCTATCTATCTACAGTATCTATCTATCTAAGTATAAAATTGGTTCTGATGGGTCATGAACAAATTACTCACCGGGCTGTTGATCACCGACGTCCACCAAGACACAAATGGACGGCTCCCGTATCTTCCGCCACAGCACAAAGATGACCGTCGGGATCGATCAAGACCTGGAAAAGGGTGGAAGGGAAGCCAGAAAGCCCAAACAAAAGGGAAGCAAAATTTGGGTAAATCATGGATAATCTATGGTTAATAATCTGGTTGGTGGTTTGGAACGTTTTTTTTTTTTCATATATTGGGAAGAACCATCCCAACTGACTAATATGTTTCAGAGGGGTTGAAACCACCAACCAGTAATGGTTAATAATGGTTAATCATGGTTAATAATGGCCATTTATAGTGGATTTATCCATTAAATACAGCTATAAATTACAATGGATTTTGTACTTTACCATCTGGTAAACGTTTACATAACGAACTGGAAAATCATCATGCTATTAATGCGCAAATCAACGAACTTTCTATTGAAATTTTCAATAGTTATGTTAAATTACCAGAGGGTAATGTTTGTAGCGTGGGGATTCATGCCGAGTGAATCCCAATATCATGGGGAAAACATCGAACTTCGATCTGTCAAATGACTATCATGTACACCCTTGCGGTTTTCATTTTACCTTGAATGACCTGGAGCAGCCCTAGATTTCTTGCTTTCTTTGGCCAGTTAGAAACTTGTTGATTAGATTGAATGGCGTTTCTTCCAGCAAAATTATGGAATTAGAGCCAATGGTTATCTAGGTTATATAATTAAGGTTATAAACGTAGGGGCCATTTATCACTAATCCCATCAATTTGGACAAGACCACCTAACACTGCTCTTTTCCAGGCACCACCAGTTACTGTATATTGCCTTATAGGCTCGATTTTTTTGTTTCGGCAACCGTTACATTTCACCCGGCTTTATCGAAACATAGGGTACCCAAGAAGTTTGATAGTTTATCATGCGTTACTATTGTTTAAATGGCCATTTATTACCCTCTGGTAATTTAACGTAGCTATTGAAAATGACCATTAATAGTGGATTTTACCATTAAAAATGGTGATTCTCAATAGCTATGTTAAATTACCAGAGGGTATCATTTAAGGGTATACAGCATTTTCAAACACTCCTATGACTTGGATAGACACGTGGTGCTCAGTGTCCGCTGCATGCGCTCTTTTGCATTGACGCTGCACGGTTCACAGAAATCCAAAACTGTGGCGGGTTTGCTTTGCAGATGCCAATGACCTTGGATTGGCTTCAGGGACCAAAACTAAATGGTGATTTAATCGTGATTTAATGGTGATTAATGATGGTTAATGATGGTTAAGATGTGGTTATTATATGGTTAATGATGATTAATAACCGCAATGTGAGGCCCCTCAGTGATGTTTGTTGGTTGGTTTATAAGCACCAGTAACTATAGTTATAAGTACCATAAACCATAGTTATTGGAGCTGAAGTTTTGGCCATGTATTTGTTATAACATGGTTATTTCTATGGGAGTATACAATCTATAAATGGGGTTTTGTTAGTACTTATAACTGGTATTTCGGGCCATAACTGTAGTAGATTCCTCCAATGGTGGATTTACCATGATTGACCAGTGGGAAAATAAAAACCTTGTTCAGAAAATCTAGGCAAGTGTCCATCAGGAGAAACCACACGAATGCGGAGGTTTTCATCCAACTTCTCGGCAATCTGCTTCTGAATATCCACAGCTAGGTCTGATGCACAGGCTGCAAAGCATAGCACTTCATGCCCTGCCAAACTCCAGCATGTCAGGCTACATGTGCCACCCCAAAGACACTCTGCAAAACGCGGACAGGAGTCTGAACCTGCACTTTGTTGTCGCAGCAAATGTAGCGACAGCTGGGTGTTCCGCACCTGCAGAAACATGTATGATATGCCTTCACCCAAAGGTGGAACGTTGCATTCTCTAGCTCGGTGTCCAAAAGCCACCATAGTGCCATAAGTGCCATTACATAGGAGAAGCACTGTATGCCAGCCGCCTGCTGAAACCTGAGTATATGATATGATATACCTGCATTCAAAGGTGGAATATTAAATTCTCCACTGAAATTGTGTCCACAAGTTATGGTAGCGCCATCACTTCGGAGAAGGACTGAATGATCGCAACCTGCTGAAGCTTAGGTACACCCAAGCTTCTGCAGGTTGCAATCATTCAAGCTTGGGTGTATGACATGCCATCAGCCAAAGTTGGAATGTCGCATTGTCGAACTCCATTTTCCCCGCAAGCAACAG
>Ga0126342_10010804_pt1 | contig 16345 bp, 8 predicted proteins | sample Cyp1metagenome_FD_92528 | JGI IMG/M metagenome (GOLD analysis project Ga0126342, IMG submission 92528) | Coral microbial communities from Lord Howe Island, Old Settlement Bay, Australia - Cyphastrea 1 metagenome | ecosystem: Host-associated > Invertebrates > Cnidaria > Coral ... | reverse complement strand
CAATACTAAATCCATGACATGAATACGAGATCAATACTAAATCCATGACATGAATACTAAACCAATACTAAATCCATGACATGAGTACTAGATCAATACTAAATCCATGACATGAATACTAAACCAATACTAAATCCATGACATGAGTACTAGATCAATACTAAATCCATGACATGAGTGCTAGATCAATACTAAATCCATGACATGAATACTAAATCAATACTGAATCCATGACATGAATACTAAATCAATACTAAATCCATGAAATGAGTACTAGATCAATACTAAGTCCATGACATGAGTACTAGATCAATACTAAAACAATTGCTGGATTCCTTTTTTTTTTTAAATTGCATTTTATGTATTCGTTTTCAATTGTGGAATACTAAAACCTTTACATACAAACAAGTTTTATGGTGGCCTTAAGTCTATTTAGGGTCAGAGAGGGGGGGGGGCGGGCCCCCCATTTATAAATCAAGGGCAGACATTAGGTGCATGATTGTGTTATTCTATATTTATATTGAAGATGTCCTTCTTAATCCCAAAAACATGACTACGAGTCCCAATGGACCGATATGGACCGCCCTTGTGCACACGTACATTAAGTTAGGTAGCTGACACTATCTTTCGTGGCAAGTACCATGTTTTCTGTCAAAAAGCCATTCCAAGTCATCAGCTACCTTAGCTACTAATCTTCTAATACCTCAAAGCTAGGTTTAAAAACATAATCTACAGTAATACCTGTTAGTTACATTTAATAACCATCTAATACCAAGTCATGACCCAGCAACCCACGTCCGAGTCAGGGCCAAGTTTCTCCTTTGCCACCAGCTGCGACAGCACTGACTGATCTGTGAGCCCAGCCATTGCCTCCATAATGCGGTTATTGAGCCATTATGAATTGTGCATACGTCCACTAAAATCTAATGTGTATATATATATATAAGATTATAAATATATAGTATATGTAAATATATTATGAAACTATAATATTATATTGTAATCTGTCATCTATTACATTATATACATATATAATGTATATATATATAATGTATAATATATATATAAAGTATAAATATATTATATTAATTTATATTACAGTATATATATAATATACACATATCCAATATCCTGAAAACTGGCCAAACAGACCCTCTACCCGTTTAGGCTTCCACTTCTCCAGTTCTCCTCAGGGCCTCCCATTGCTCCCGCAAATCTGCGAAGTTCCTGTGGCCAGCAGCCATGTGGGAGACATAAATCATCCCAATTGCAAGGGTATACATAAGCCAAGGTGGAACATAAACCATGTTTAAATGTGCGACAAAAACTATTTATCAACATAAATCATCACAATTGTGGGGGACATAAACCATCCCAATACTAAGCCCCACTTGGGGATGGTTTACCACATTGTCTAATCAGGTTGATCATGTTTAGTCAGTGTCTTTAACTTCAAGCCGATATGGGTCCCCGAGTAGAGGCTCTCAATTTCGACTTATTGTTCGCTTTTACCGCTACTTGGAAACGTCTCTCTGATCTGAGATTTTCACCCTTTATGACCCTAAACATATATAATAACAATCATAAGAATGATAATAGTGATAGTATTACTTAGTAAATAATATACGCAATATGTGTTCAAACTCAATATTGATCATACTTTGCCTTACACTCTCTCACTGGCTAGCTGCAACCATCCTCTAACTGCATAAGTTCAGTGAGAGCTTCTGCTCAAATTCCTCATCCTACGAATGGAAAAACATCCCTTCCTTTGATATTGAAACCCCCTCAAACGAAACCCTGGGTTAGTGTTGGATTTGTTCATTTGGGTGGCCCATATGGGGATAATATATACATATATATATATATATATAATAGGTCTGACCCTCCTGTGATAGCGAGGTCTGGGATTAAGTAAACCATAACTGCTGTATGGTGCCAAAAGTGAACATGTATGGAAAGCACTACAACTCTTTGGTCATCTACAGCAAAACAAGCGCAAAGCACCAGCACCAGCAAGCCTCTTAGAGGCGCAGGTGGGCACAAAGGCGGCATATAATATATATACATATGTGCATAATATTAATATTATTTACAGTAATATTATTGTGTTGTTCTGACTACAAGTAAATTATTGTTACTATTCCTGTTCTCATGGAGATTGGATGGACACAACATTGAAATCACCAAGCCATCAACGTCCTGTCCTGGTAGCAACATCCAACTCTGCAATGGCGGTGGTGTCCTCCCTGGCGAGCCTCAACGTGGCCGTGGGCCATCAAAGATGGATGTCATGGGAAGTAAATGGGATTGACATGATGTTTTTAATGGGGTTTGGATGGGATTTAAATGGTTTTTAGATGGGATTTCATGGGATCCATGAAGATTTGAAGATCTAAGATATTCTAAGATCAAGTCTCAACCCCTCCGACAGCAACGATTCCGCAACATCCAAGTGCCGAACCTTGCAACATGCACCTGGATGCGCTGCTGTTGTAGAGGTGTCAAACGTGAAATCGAGGTTATACAGAAGCATCTGTAATATCCATGCAATGGCCACTGTCCATCATCATCATCATCATCATCATCATCATCCAATCACTCAATTGTCCAATCATCCAAGTAGCAGGGATAGTCCCGGTGGAAATTGCTTGTCCTAGAAGCTTTCAAGCAGCCCAAATGGACATGCAGCTCGTGCATGCCTCCCGCCGATCTCGTGAACCACGACCACGAAGTGCAAAAACCTTGAGGAGAAATAATGGGCAGCTGGTGAAGCAGGTCTCAGGTAGATCATGAATTGTTGAGTACAGCAATCTTACCGCTATGTCCTCTTCATCCACTTCATGATGACATGACACGGCTGAGAATTTGAGACGTGGCACTTAGATACTGGACGATTAAGCACAGATAATTTCATTGCATGAACATTATGTAATATTATGTATAATATATATGTATAGATATCTCATATATGCGCTATAAATATCAGCGTGTGTATATATATATTTATACATATGTACCTGTATATATAATTACAGTATATTGTGTATGTGTGTGTTATTGCTCCATGTTGTTCTGTTACCAGTTGGATTCAGGAGTCACAGCTTTCCTCCTACTCATAGCAACCTTGGCTGATGAAATATACCTAGGAAACGTTCTGTTTTTCCCTCTGTGTCGTATATTTGAAGCACTTTGGAACAATCTGTCGCAAATGGCAGCTCCTTTTTTCAGCATCACCATCAAGAGGTTGAAGCATCGAAATTCCGGGAATAATCTCCTGAGTGTCCAACAGAGCACATGGACTGTGACTCTCACTCACACGCTGCATCCACTCTCCTCTCTGTTTCATGCCGTTTCTCATTTTGAGAGGCCAACACGTGACAAACAAAGCACCACTGCTTCACAGCACGTTATATTCAGTGCAAATCAATGGTTTCATTTCACTTTGGATGAAGGCACCCTCAGCCATTCTGCCATTGCATCTGGATTGACAGTCATTATCATGCATGATGAAGGGGGTTCTTGAAACCTGCAAATCCAAAATCATCCAAAACTTTGCATGTTTGAACGGGAAACCAACGGTTTTGGGTTCAACCCTCGTGAAAAATAGTAGTCATTTAGGATCATAGTCCCAAATATGGTTGAACATTGAAAACATGTTTCAAACCACAAACCAGGCAGTGATTATTGCATTTTATTACTGTATATCTCGGCATCTGTCTGGTCAGCTTTCTATTCGTTGAAATGCTGCCCAGTGTCTCGACATTCGTCGTTGGTGCAAGGGCACTTCGATATTTTGAAGCCTTGGGTCCAAGTGACCATTTGCTGTTTTTGTCACGTTCACGTTAACGTGAATCAACCATCTTCAATTGTTGTGACGGTTGATAATTGTATGGTATTAGTATTGATACATTGTATACAAAACTACATCTTAGACCATCTTAGGACAGTAGCTGTTAGTTATAATTATTGACTGCTCATACATAGTATCTCTCTATTCAATATTGTGTGCCCATGCAGATAACGTGACGTTTCACGCTCCAGATCGCTCTGCACCAAGTTGCGAGTCTGCCGACGTCGTGAGGATTATATTGTTGCGGTAGCAAGCCTGCCGGATGGGAATGCCTGGGTCCCGGGGAGGATGTTGAAGCTGTCAAAGCCGCCAACACAAGCTGACGTCAAGATAAAGTCCGGGAAATAAATTGAAAATCGCATATGATGTACAACCAAACTTGATATATAAGATTTCCCAAGCCATTGGGGGTAGCCCCACATCATTGAAAGGATGAGGGACTCAGCCTTGCCTCTGTACAGCAGGAAAAGCCCAGGAGATCCTCGAAGCGATGGCTGCTGTGGCCCATAATCTTGGACCTGGGAACGGCCGGAAGATCGGCATCAGCAGAATGAATGGTACATGATGTGTTGATAAAACACATGACTAAAACATACTAAAACTGTATACTCTGTATAGACATATGATATGTGATATATGGTTGTTGATCAAAATTCCTTTCTCCGGGAACGGCCATTCTTCGCGAATAACAATGTTACTTTCGCGAAACTTTCGCGAACTCCATGTTTATCTTTCGCGGAATCTATGTTGGGCAATCATGAAGTCCAACTTTCGCGAAACTTTCGCGAAACAAAATGTTACTTTCGCGAACTCGAAAACAACTTTCGCGAGGGTTTCCAACATAACATGCACGGCTTTCGCAATTAAAACTCCTTACATGGACCTTTAGATCGACTACCACATACATATTATATAAATTATATAAATTACAAATAATATCATGTGAGGGACAAATAAACGAGAAAGAACCATGGAAAGGACGTACCCTTATATTGGCAACAGTGACAATTCTCAGCAGCAACAAATAGCCTGTGCCCTGCCAGGAAAACCCTGTGTCCCACACCAGCAATCTACAGTTACATCAAACACCTCCTTCCTTGCATTATATCGATGCCAAACGACTATAGCGTTGGCTAATTGCTTAGACTGGGAAGATTCCGAGTGACCCCTGCAGATCCTGATGTCTGCCTAGGGCACATGTTATCCAGGTTCAAAATCCGCACCAAACTGTTGAGTTCAATATGAGCCCCAGTAAGTCTTGGGATATCCTGGGTGAGGTTGGACTGAGGACCCCACAACTCCTCGGATGAAAAATTGATGATCCCTCGTGCGATCTCATTGCCCTCATGACAAATCCGCAGCGCTTCATTCCGCAAGAACCTCGCTATCCAGGGCAGTGCCAGTTTTGTGGCCCCCGAGCTTTAGAAAGGCAGAAGTATCCTGCAGCTATCCATTTGGTTCTTTTGGTTCTAAGAGATTCAGGAGATTCATTCGAATGTCGCAACCGAATCAGCTGTTTGTATCGTAGCTCTTTCTGCCGTTGAACAACATTGACGAGGGCCCCGTGGCCATGCCTAAAACCAAGTGGCGAGCCCTGCACTTCCGTGACGCCAGCAGCCAGCAAGCTCTTTTTGGACCCCAAGGCCTGGACGACGGAGCAGCTTTCAGCATAGCTTTTGGGGAGATCCCTGGTGCTAATGTGCTATCGACTCAGATTGGTATCCGAACCCGAACAACAACCATTTGCCTTCTCAGCAAAGTTTGTGTGACTTCACATCCCAGGTGCGTGTTCCCTCAACATCTTTAACCCTGCGATAGTCACCGCCGTCACCTGTTCAAATGTTTTTCTTGGCAAAATAGAAATTATAGTCTTCTAGTTGCTCAAACTCAGAAATCCATCGCAACGATCCCAAAAGTCCCAAAAAGGTATACCCTCTGGTAATTTAACACAGCTATGGAAGCCATGGCCCACAGAAATAGTTGACTTACGTATTAAAAGTGATGATTTTCCATAGTTAATCCGTCCTGCCTTGGCAGCACCCTTGTCCAACTCCACTTGACCACTGACCTGAAATGAGGATACCGTGATACCCCTAAATCCATACATCATCCATTTCAATAGGATTTTCCATTATAAAGCAACCATTTTGGGGATCCCCCATTTATGGAAACTCCCATATATATATATATGTATATATATATATATCATATCATATTAATTATATATCTATAGATTTCTTATGATGTCTTTATTCAGAAAACCTGGAGCGTTACCTTGACCAAGGGACTGGTAAGGACAAAATCCATCTTCTCGTGTCGTGGACTGTCTGTGCTGCATCCTGCCGCAAATGACTAACTCAAAATATGAAAACTGGTTTCGCGTTTCAATGCGATCTAACTTGTAACGCCAATCTCAAAAGCCTTGAACATGATCTTCATGTTTCTTTCTCTATCTTGTTGTCTTCCGAGCCAGAAAAACATGATCATCTCAAGACTTAACAAAAAAGCTATGCCAACTACGAAACCACGAAGCCGCGAGCGCAGTGGCGCTGTCCATGGCCATGAAGTAGGTGGCTTCTTCGGGTAGTGCCTGGTGATCTGATGGGTATAGGACTTACCAAATAGGGATGGAAATAAGACAGGTTTGAAACCACCAGCCAGGTATTTGTTGTATTTTGTTGTGTTTATCCGCTTTATCCTTTGGTCAATATGTTTACTTCGCATGTTTTATGAAAAAAAACCTGCTATGAGTTGCCTTGCATTTATATAGCTGATTCAACGACTTCACAAATTCCGCGACTGTGGGCTATAACATTGGTGTTTTTTTCGCGCAACAAAATGCCGTGATCGTCTTCACTGTGATGGTCACTACAAGGTGGTGCCCCCAAGATAGCTAAGTTGGTTTATAACTCCAATAACTATGGTTTATATTTATAGGTGATATATCTATAGTTAATGGGCTTATAAACCAACTTATAACTGGGGGGCACCACCTTGTAGGGGGATGTTCACCCAATGGAGGGATCCCAGCGATCCAATGGGTCTTTCGATGGAGAATGAATAGCGCCATGGCTAGCCTCCGGATCTTCGTTGGGCACGTAGTCCAACAAAGCCAATATCCGGCGAGGGAAGCTGCTGTTGATCAGCAAACAAGGGATACCTAGGTCAGGCAAAGGTTGGTGCGAAGGATAGAATAGCCGAGAAGGTGCCTGCTGTCACTTGCTTTTGTTATTTTTGTTTGACTCTGAAATTATGGAAAGAGGACGTGTAAGGACACTTGAACAACTGCATGACTAAGTAGTTTCCTAACCCATCAAGCAACCTGTGATAGCTTTTCAAACTGATTTAATGGCAGAAGGAACTTCTGCAATCAGAACCAAAAAGGACCCCACAGCATCTCTCAACGTCTGGTTTATCATTCCGAAAGTTGCAAGATCAACTTTTCACCCACAATTGTAAATCCCCTCTGTCATCACTCTTGCATTTGACTTATGAAGCAATCCTAAAGATAGAATTGATAGAAGACACGAATGGTACAAATGCTCGATATTTATCTGGTGTTCAAGATACCATTTGATCATAGTTGATCAGGATAACTCAGGTATCTTCATCCCGAAACAGAAACAACTCGCCGATGCCGTCCCGCACCTGACACCGAAGCAGTGCGCGCAGCCAGGATTTTCGTAGACATGCCTCCAGTGCCAAGGCCGCTGCCCGCATCCTTTGTTTCCACTTTCAGCGCCTTGGAAACGTCCCAAGAAACACAAGGCATGGGGAATAAGTGAGGCTTGGCCACGATTTTGGGATAACCAACATTTGGGTTGTTTTGAATCATTTTGATCCATTTTGGGATTTTGGGGCAACTCTGGATGTTTGGCGCATAGAGTCCTGATTTGTGTTCCAAAGAATGCATCTTTAGGTGCTAAACCCGCCAGCCCCCGCCGGCCTCTCAAATCCAAGTTGTTTCGAGGGTTCCAACGTTTGGAAGCTGTAAAGCCTTATGCAACATGTCTCCCACTGAAATTCCTCTGTTTCCAGTACCTGATATAGCATGGCATCTTATGATACCCTCTGGTAAACTAACATAACTATGGAAAATCACCATTTTTCATGGGAAAATCCACTATAAATGGTGATTTTCCATAGTTATGTTAAATTACCAGAGGGTATGTATTTCATTACGGTGGAAAATCAATGATCCAAGGAACCCATGGCTCTGGAACCACGAACAGTGGCTTGGCGTCTGGGTTGGTCCGCGGGTTCGCGGTATAGACGCAGGAGACGTCGGTGAAGAGACCTCGGACCGTTTGGGGAATCTGTTGAAATCTGTGGAAATCGGGTACATGGCTTCAACTGCCCCACCTATGCGAAGATAGAAATGAAACAATCAGGAAAATATTTTAGAAACAAAAATAGGAAGAGCATAATAATTTATACGAACTATCAAATTTGAATGTATATCACACGTATATATCATACTGAATTATGTCATATCAGCAATATTGATATGATATGATATGACATGACATGACATGATATGACATGATATGATATGATATGACATATATAGCAATCCTCCAAGTTGGCGATACTAACAAGTACTACCAACCTCTAACAGAACCCCTCTGAAAATTTCCGAGGGGCAGAGTGCATCAGCCTCCAGCTGAACAGCTGTCAGTGCCGCCAAATTGTCCTTAAAGCATCGGAAGGCAAACAGGAATGGCTAAAAAATATCTCGAACTTACAACCAAATGGATGGTACGACCCTAAAATACCCTAAACGTGGCCAATTTTGTGGGTGCATTGGTAAGCCTTATCAAAAACACATTCAGAATCTCCTCGCTGCAACTGCGGCACGTTGTCCCCAAAGCGTAGCTCTGCCGTGTTGGTGGAGTCATTCTCGTTGATGATGGGAACCACGCCCAGCGAAAGGCATTCCATGATGGTGACCTTCCTCAGGTGCCAGGGTGGAGTCCAGCACCATCGACAGGATTGTGGCTACGGAAAGGTAAGTGCTTTGAATATCCTCAAGTGACAAATGTTTAATCAAAGCAAATAACTATTCTGAACTATATATATATATAATTATATATATAATCTCTAATTATTTACAACTCTCCCCTATCAGAAATGACTTGCGCCAACCTTAGGTGTGTCTTGGATGGAAACCCATCCTCATCTAGTTTGGCAAGTCGTTGGCAAGTATTCTAGATTCTAAACGTGTATACATTTTCCAAGTTATTCTGCCCGCTTAGAACTGTCAGTCACAGTCTGTTTCCTCGCTTCATCCCAGCTGTCAAGCTTCACATTGCTCCAATGCTCTTTTTGGGCAAAATCTCCCTGGCTCAGTAGCAGCTGTGCAACTTGAATCCGGATTGTTCCAAACAGATCCTGGGACGACACCGGCAACAGGGCATTGGATGGGATCTACACATGCACCTAGAGACCAGCGACAAGTGGCTATTCTATCGAATGCATCCTCATCAGTTCCTACAACAGTATTTGTGCAAAATTTGGCAAACTTGAAAAGCACTAGAGGTAAATCTGGAAACTCAATGACTCAAATGGCGGAAGTTTTGCGAAGTAAATCAACCCTCTTTCCTTCAAACAATCCTGTTTAGAGGATAAAAACCAGCAAACAACAGCACATAACATAGTCCTTCCATGGCAAATAATTTTGCACAAATTGGAGGGCAATTTCAGACATACAGTGCACGTAAACCCTTCGATAACCTGTTCTAATCAAATGGCAATAAACAATGACCTATTTGTAGATCTTCCCATTGAAACCTCCATGTTTATCATTTACACGGGATTGCCCAGCTTGCCATGTCTAATCACCGAGGGGTCAAAGCTTTAAAGCTTGCCCTGCCTCGTACATGCGCATCAGCTGGCTCTGCCCCGCAGCTGCCACGGCTTGCTTCTTCCGCAAATCTTGTGGCTTGGGAATGCCCAGTTTCATGCAGCCCATCCCAACGGCACCTGCGCCATTTCCAGGTCAAGAACTTCAGCAGCAGTAGACCAAGCTGGCAATGGGTTCGATTCAACACCAGGAACATCACCTATGTACCGTAAATTGGGTGATGTTGACCATTGCCAAGCTACAAATCACTAAAGGAATCTAAAGGATATCCATTATTCAGGTGTCTTAGTCCAAGAAACTGGATAGGTATACCCTTGATTTATTGTCCACGGGATGAGAACGGCGTTTCTCAAGTTTGGGATTTCTAATAGGGAAACTGATGATGAACAAACCGACCCATTGCATGAATGAACACCAGAGAAAACATATTTTGATTTATCCCAAAGTCTAGGAACATTGATCAGTGGAACTGACAAACCCAGGTATTCTAACCATTCTCTCTTGCACCAAAATAGGGGACTGTACCCGGAATGTTAGCCTCCCCAAATTGACATAGACCGTGCCAGAAGTAGGGGGGTGGAAGAATAGTTTCCACAGTTTCCACTAAAAATGCAAGTTTCAGGGTGGAACCGTTGATTCGGGAGATGGTAAATGCCAATTTCTAGTGGTAAAATCACAATTACAACACCCGTTAAATTCCAATGGCTACTAATCATTATTGCTAATCCACGAAATACCAAGTAAAAACCCCAAAAAAATACAGATTATATACTGTAAGTTGGTTCATAAAGCCCATTAGCTCTAGAGCTACCATAGATCCAATCGTTCACTTCCTTAGTTCTTAGTTCAACCAACGCGACTACGGTTTGTTTTCCCCGCCTTACATGAGATGATGAACATGGATGGCTAATCCAATGCTAAATCCAAAGCATCCCTTAAGAAATCCCAATAAATTATTGGTGGGATTTAATCCCAAGTATTTCTGATTCATACCACCATTGGTTATTGAATTCTTTATTAGTGGTTTATATTTATTGCTATTACATACTATATTACTATTACATACTATTACTATTACTATTACATATACTATTATTGGTGGTTAATGACCATTAATCATCCCATTAGTGTTTACCCATGTTTAGGGGATGAACCCGGCCTGAAGAGATCAGAACCACTTGGTAATCACGCTGGCGCAGCTCGGCAATCACCTGTTGAGTGTCAAGGCTGGGAAGGTTTGCTGGGGTAGGTTTCACAAGGTCTCTACTAATTAAATGGAAATGAATGGTTATTGAGTTCTTTTAATAGTTGTTGATGGTTTGTTTATCATTTCTACATACTTGTTGATGAAATTTAATGATGTCTACTGAGTCTACTGATTTCTATAGGCCAAGTAACCACAAATGATTTTGGGGTAGAGCCGTCTTGGAATCAACAAAGCCTCGACTCGGCTCGATGGCGCCTCAACGAGTTGAGACACCAGTGCAAGTCGCAAACGATGACCGTTGCTATCCTCGGAGCACAGACGTCCTGATGTCAGAGATCTTTCTGGAACAAGAAACAAATGCATTGAGAAAAAACAGACAACCACCCCCACTTGAGAAAAAACATTGGCACATCATGGCACATCATGACAAGTGAATGTGAGCGCATTTGTTCTCTTCCAGAGGTTCCAAATAAATGATGTCCTTATTATTTAGGTGTTTACCCAAGTCGCTGATACGACCAGGCTGGAAGTCCCTACCTGGCGCGGGGATAGAATCCACTGGATGGGTGAAGCAAAAGGCATGCGGAATTGATTCAACCAAACGGATGGAAAACAAACAAACACAACACGACATAACACAAAAAAAACACATATAGTATACATAGTATTATTTGATATTATTTGATATGATGCGTACACATATATATACATATATATATATACACATATGCATCGGTATTTGCATGTACGAGTAAATAGTACATAGATGTACATAGTATACATTATAATCTAAACAACAAAAAAAGCAAATCAAGGAACCATCGGTGAAAGGAGTCTCGTGGAGCTCTGACCCATTGCTTGTAATCCCAGTAACTCCCAGTCTACCGGTTGTGAAGTTACATGTAATGTAGTTGCATTGAATGCATCTCTATGATCAAGTACCAGCGTTTCAGTTGATCCTTCACAAGGCAGGTCTTCCCCTTTCATCAGCCAGGTATGAGGTTGGTACCAACTAGCTTACCAGCTTATGGATTCATACAAGCCACCAATGAATCACCCATCTCTGGGTGGTGGCTTCGCCCAGTTTGATTGGTCAAGAAACAAGACCCTAATGGCGAAAGCCCCATTCTATTGATTTGTTCACCCAACAATCAATCGGTCTGAATCCTATCAAGATCCAAAGCTTGATCGGCTCCCGCATGTTTGGACAAACTACATTACTATATAACACTATTATGTATATAAATATACATATATATATACATATAAATATATATATATATATAATCCAGCTGACTCCACGTAAAACCCTCCAGATATTTGATGGTTACACCGACATGTTTCATAGTTGAAATCCTGTGTTGAACCCTATATACACTGCATGTTTGATGGGTAAATCCTGTTCAATCCCAATCTATGATCATTTTTCTTATGATTAAAATACATTAAAATCATGTTTGATGGGTAAATCCCAAGTTGATAACCTTTTTTTTGATGTCCATTGTGTTTCTTAATGGTGGATCCCTGGATCCCTGGATCCCTGGATCCCCATGGGTCATGACTTGGATGATAACTGGGGGTACCCCCAGCCATTAGGAAACCTACGTGTTATCACCAACTGCGGCGAAAAAATCGTTGGGAAACCTATTGGGAAACCTATCCCCATCTCCATCTCAGCGCCTTCAGCACCAGTAAGGGACGCCCGTGGCGACTGCTGCGTTTCGCGATGCTGCTGAAGCGGTTCGACATGGCGCAAGGCCGCCAGGGCGTGCCACGGTGTCTCCGACAAAATTGGCCAAGCTATGGACCATGTGGTGACCATGACCCAATGCGATGATTTACCTGTTTCTTTTACTGGTGATTTAAAGCGAACTGTTGGTCATTAACAGAAGGTAATTGATGTGAACTGGCCTGTGTCAAGGTGAATTGGGGTTGAATTGGATAGGAAAGTTGATTGATTTAATGTTCAGTATTGTTTAGTTACAGGTGAAGTGTGGTGTGGAAGTTTAGGATTGTTTTTTTGAAACATATTCGATGTCAATATCATTCAATATCCATCCCATTCCGTTCCCTTGCAAAAAACGATTAATCGGCTTGAATCACATCGTCACATCGATCTGGTGGAGAAGATGCTGGTATCTTGCAAGGCCCAGCTATGTCAACTGGAGACCTGTCAGTATTGGATCTTGTTTTGAAGAGATTGATGGCAGTACTGCTAGATACTTCTAGTTTGCAAGTTCTTTAGACACCACACGAATCAACGCAAGTCTCATTGATCCCCATTTCCTGATAAGCCAAGCTCACGAGATGGGAAGAGCTCTGGATCTGTTGGAGATCAGGCATTTCAGTCATGGAGTGGCCAAAAAAACGACAAACACGGGTTTGTCTGCAGGCTATCCCCAATTCCAATGGATCATCACCATTTTCCATTTCATTTTCCCTATTAAAAATGGATAAAAATGGCCACATTTTGGAGATTTTCGGAGTACCCAGATTTTCGCTCAACTTTCAGGCACCCCACCGCACTAGCCAACGCAGCTGGCGCAGAACTTGAGGCCGAAGTTCCTGCAGATTGGCTGCATCTGGTTGCGAAGCCCATGAGGACGTCACGAGGATCCAATGATCCACGGCTTTGTCCGAAAACACGGGATGCCATAGAAGTTTCACCATCCAAAATAGCATCATATTTCACCATCCATGGGGGATTGTCGATGGTGGATACCATCCCACATGGCTGGTGGATGATTTCGTCACAGTGGTCCCGAAATTGAGCCTTACCCAGTCAACTAACATATTCTAACATGGCCATTAAAAATGACCATGCTTAAGAAGTAAATCATCCATAAATGAGTCATTTTGCATTACCATGTTCAATTCCCAGAAGGTAACCCTCCACCCGCACTGGGCCGCAGACGACTGAAAGTGGGTGCCGGTCGGCCTTGCTATAGGTCAAAACCAAGGATGTGTATCCCCACAAAGAAGGTATATATAGGTTTTGATCCATCCCCCGATCTAATGTAATGTGATGTAATATGTAGACATGTATATCATCCCACAGAAAGTTACAATTGATATTTTGTGCGTATATCATATTATATACATAGGCGAAACATGAATAAACTCTGGACTTTGCTGAAATGTCAGAACATATATTCTCCGATCATGTCCCCCTGGAAAAAACAACACCCCAATTCAGCGCTGTCGAATGCACCTAGCGTGCACACTGCCCTGCGGTGAAGTACCTGTCAGGGTTCCATCATATTCCATCTCCCTAGCTAAGCCCAAACGATTTCATGGGATCTCCTCTCTTAAAACCAGTTGTAATGCTCAACAAATTTGACCCTTTGACCCTCAAGGCAAAAACGGGTTGATCTTTTACTTTAGATGTTGCCAGATTAGCTAAGTGGTTAGTAACATTTAGAAATCAGGTATATCCTAATTCATCCCAGTTATGAGGCGTTATAATTAAGCCAGTGACCACATATAACCACCAAGCTCATTGTGGCCACCAAAAAAAACACATCGCCTTCGGGGCAGTCCAGCCCGGCAACGCAACGGCCATGCGCCTGCGATACGCGGGGTCCAGCAGGGTTTAGGGCCAGCGATGATGACATCCAAAACCATCATAAAACCATCATAAAACCACAATTAAGTGGAAGAAACACACCATTTTATCTGATTCTATCTCTTTAAGATTCTCCTTGTTGTACTGTAATCCATGCCAGCAAAGCATGATTGTTGGTGAACGCTTCGTACACTAATCGATGATGACACGACGTCTCCTGGCTGCTGGAATGATCCCATCAACCTCTCGGAGATTTCATTGGAAGTTGTAGCCCAGCCATCACTAGCTTCAAGGAAAAATCCTACTATCCTACTATACTTATACACAACTTGTGACGAATTCCCCACCTGAAGAACGTGGTGAAAAACATGTGAACCAACCTTCGCAGGGCCGTGATGCCGTACGATTGCACCACGCTGGGCAAGCCCGGCGCAGTGCGAAGCGAGTTTGAAGCCGTCTGGTCTGTTCATGTTCATTGTAATACACAGGGTTGGTAAATGCCCCATTTAAAATGGGACATTTGGGGATTTTGAACATCACCGTGACATGTATCTGTTGGAGATGAAACAGCCCAATGTAATACATGTCCGTGCGGCCTGTTGAAGCCTCATCTATGTCAAATAATGACATCCAATGATTGTTGTGAGCACGTCCAGCTGCAGAAACCGGGTGAAGGCCCGGCTGGACATGATCTTCCATACCGCGAGCCAATTGCTCATGTTCCGCTGCATAGTTGATTACATACATTTTATGGTTCTTGGTTTAATGTAACAAGCTGAGCCATCAAAGGGCGAATTGTCAATGTGACTTTGTCCATGATCAGCCTATTGACCTGGATCGGACAATCTGATCAGATAGGCAAGAAACTGCAAACATCTGCTTTATGGGTGTGAATTTTCCACATAAAAACTCAACTGATGCAACTGAGCCATAGAGAAAAACAATATTGTAGATGGACTGCACAAAAAAATGGATTCAAATTTCCATGATGTGCCACGATTCGGACCTTGCTTTGGGTAGGTGGCATGATGCCTTGCCCACAATATTAGGAACAACATTCAGTGTCTTACAAGTAGTAACTTAACAACTACATACCTGAAACTCAAGCAAAAACAACTCTTGATTTGTGTAGTGTTTCTCAATTTCCTTGCTGCCTGTCTGTTTTCGGCCTAAAACAGGTCAAAATCCCTATATTGTTTCATTACATCCCTATTTTCTCCGGTGTTTGATGATAAAGAATCCATGTGTTATGATCAACATCCCACAATATGTGTACAGTATATTATACATATACATATAATGTATATATATATACATTATATATATATATACATACATATCTCGCGGCATTTTTCAACGCTTCGTGGGGCCATAACATCAACGAGGCCCGCCGCTCGAAGGCTTGGCACGAATGTTGTGCGTCCAGGCCCAGGGCTCATTTTTTGGTTCCAGGTATATTAACAGTGGTAATATCATGTAATATCTAACTGGTTTGTGCGTGTGTGTATAATTGTGTATATATATATAGCATATATTAAACAATAATAATATATATTATTATATATAGTATATAGTATATAGTATATTAAATATTATATATAATATATAATATATAATATCTAATATCTAATATTAAATTATATTTTACTATCTATTATATGATATTACATTATCTATTATATTATATTATATTATATTATATTAGTTTATATTATATTATGTTATATTATATTAGATTATATTAAATTATCTATTATACTATCTATTATCTATTTTATTATATTATCTATTATAGTATATTATCTATCAAATTATATTATATTATATTATATTATCTATTATATTATATTATATATT
>Ga0126342_10010803_pt1 | contig 16347 bp, 22 predicted proteins | sample Cyp1metagenome_FD_92528 | JGI IMG/M metagenome (GOLD analysis project Ga0126342, IMG submission 92528) | Coral microbial communities from Lord Howe Island, Old Settlement Bay, Australia - Cyphastrea 1 metagenome | ecosystem: Host-associated > Invertebrates > Cnidaria > Coral ... | reverse complement strand
TGGTCCCCCACACCACCTGATGGGCTGATGCCTCGTAGGTGATGGAGTCCCGAAGGTGAGCCCCATCGACCAGGGTCTGGCCGCCTTTTTTTGCCGCCATGGCCGATTGCTTCCAGGGGTGACCCTGGGGGTCTTCGCCATCTTTGAAGCGCCTTTGGGTGGCCATCACCATGGCCATGCCGATGGCCGAGGTCAGTTCCCGGCTGGGTTCCAGTTGGGCCACCGCCTTATCGAACCAGGCGTGCATGGCACTCATGTCAAAGCTGTTGGAGGCTCCGGCCACCTAAAACTCCTCCAGGTTGGACGGGTTAAAAAACGATGGGCCTGCATCCATCTGGATCCCGCTGTTTCGAGCCTCGGGGAACGGGTCAAGCTTGCCTTTGCGGATCGCGGCAAGCTCGGACTCCGCCCGGTTGCGCTCATGGAGAAGGGGCTGCCATTCGTTGTTGGTGTTGCCCTCGGACATCACCAGCGTTGTAATGGCCGCCACGCTTCTCCAGGCAGAGAGCACCGCCGCAATGCGGGTCAGGGTGGCCGAGGTGCCGGAGATTCTGTACCCCCCGGAAAGCAGAGCCTCTTCCATCTCCGCATGCACGGCGTCCATGGAACGAGCCACAACCCCTGGGGTCTTCTTGTCAGCGGCTGCCAGGAATTGTGCCAGCACGTACTGTGTCAGGTTCTCTCGCGTGCACCAGGCCATGGCTATGTCTCATCACCGGGTTTGACGGCCCCTTCGTCAAGCAGGGGGGCGGCCTCTTCGTCCGTCAAATTCACCTCGCCGCCCCTGGGGATGCGTTTGCCTCCCTTCATCACGCCAAAGAGGCAGGTGTAGGGTTTGGTCTTCACGTCAGCTTTGGTTTCCTTGCCGTCCGTTTTTGCCTTTGCCATGATCAGCTCCTTCCTACACAACGCCACGGATCAGGTGACCCGCCGCCTTGGCCGTCACGATTTCTGCCAGAGACTCACCGGAGCGCACGATCTCACCCCCACTCATCCCCACATTTTTATCCGGCCAGTTGGCGGCCACCGGCTTGCCATAGGGCACGGTGAGGCCCCAGGTGATGCCGTTTTTGTGGGATGCCTGCGGGTCCTGGAAATGCAGGCAGATATCGTTGCCCCAGGTGCGCTTCATGTTGGCCGCTTCTCCCTTTCGGGCGTTGTTGACAAAACTTCCCGCGATGTAGAGGTGCTCCAGTTCCAGCTCCTCCTTGATCTGCTCACGGGTGACGGAGCCCTTGCCGGAGCTTGTGGGAAAGATGGCCTTGATTACGTTGGGGTGACGGCGCAACTTGCCCCAGACCAACTGGTTCAGGGTCATGGCGTTGGGCCGGATGAACATCCCATCCAGAATGCCGTTGAGCATCTCGATGGGGTCGGCATCGGTTGCGGTGAACTTGTCTCCGGTGGCGCATGCGGTGACGTTGTCCGCCAGGTAGTTGCCGGGGTCCTGGCAGATCTTTGCCACGCGTACCTCACGATCCAGTGCGAGCAGGTTCATGATGTATTCGACGGACTGGCCGCGCACATCCACCTTGCTGGCCTTGCCCCGGTCCAGGTCATCCTGGGGGATGGGGTCCTCCAGGGCGTGGTCCGTGGTGGAGGCGGTTTTCTCTTCCGCTTCGAAGCTAATCTGGTTCACGCGGCCCTTACGGCCCACGCGGGTATCGGGCACGGTGAACCCCTGGTTCAGGTTGTGTTCCAGGTATTTGAACTCTTTCTGCCCCACAGCGGGGATGCGGAGCATCACCCGGTCGGCCACAAGGGCCGCCGTGGGGTTTCGATAAGCCATGGCAATGGCCGTTAACGTAGGGTTTGCAGGAATTCTCATGGGTCAGGTATCTCCTTACGGCAAAATGCCGAGCGCGTGGTTGTAAGGGCCGATGACACCAGCCGCCGCAGAGGTATGCGCGAATCCGACGATGCGCGAACCGCTCACCGTGGCCTTGATGGCCCGACCATCGGCATCGGTTGTCAGGGGATCGCCCGCTGCCACGCTGCCGCCAAACTCAACGTCGGGCATGTCGGAGAGCGCCACGTCCACTTCGCCGGACGGTGTGCGGCCCACTTCGTCGGTGGTACCCAGAAGAGGCTGGGTTTTGTCACTCGCCTGTTTGACTTCGAAGTCATTTGTGCCGTGAGCCACAATGCGAAACGGCTTGATGGCTCCTGAAGCATCCATGGTTTTAGTCAATCCGGGGTTGGCCATGTGGGCTTACTCCTTGTGTTTGCCTGCGGCCACATGGGCCACTGCATCGGTTGTGGTGATCATGATCCCTTTGCCCCTCATCTCTTCCTGATAGGACACGGCCCCACGGGCCAGATCCTCACTGCTCGGGTCCACGGGGTCGATGCCTTGGCCTTCTTCCCCGAAGTTCACCTGTTTGGGCAAACGGCGGAGAAACGCCTTCATGAAGGCCGACGGACTCACCTGGGCTTCGCCTTCGCCGAAGCTCACCGTGTCGGTGGTTTCGTCCAGGCCAGCCATGAAGTTCACCAGCCCATCGGCCTGGGCCGGAGTAAGCTGGCCGCCGTCGATGACGGCCTTGACCACGCCTTCGGCATCGGAGCGCCTCTGGCGCTCTGCAAAGGCCGCTTCCCGCGCTTCCAGGCCGTCAAGACGTGCCTGGACCTCATCCGGCACAGTCCCGTTTTGCGTTTCATTTTTCTTGGGTTTCTTGGACACAATGTCCTCCTTGATGGTTGTGGGGCCTTCGCCAAATTCGGGGTCCCTGGCCACTTCTCCCAGGTACTCCAGTTCATAGGCCGGAATCACCTGGTCGGCTTTTTCCTGGCCGTGTTCCGAAAGAATAAAGTCACGCAGGGAGCGCAACATGCGGAGCACGCCGTTTTCCACTTCAGTGAAGGAAACGGCAAGCTCCACGGTGTCTTCATCACTTCCGGCAAACTCCACCGGTGCCAGCCCCTTCACAGCAGGAGGCTTGGCTCCGAGAAATCCCACATGGCGCAGGTAAAATGTTCCGGGTTTGGGGTTGTTGGGAGAGTCGGGCAGGTAGAAGCTGGCGCTTCGGTTGGGCCAGTGGCCGTCTTTAACGCCCTCGGCAAAAGCCGGGTCCACCTGGTCCGGGTCGGCAAAGAGAGTGCCATTTTCAAACGCCAGCCCCTTGGTCCATCCATAGGCCGGGCTGTCGTGTTCGGGATGCCCCACGACAAAAGGCGCTTTCCACGCAGCAACAGGGTCATAGGCGTCCGCGATCTCTTTCAGCTCTTTCTCGCCGAATTCAATCACACGCCCGCTCATGTCGCGATGCGTCCCCGTCTTGAATATTTCGATTCGTTTCATGTTGTCCTCCGTGGTTATCTGGACTATCCCATGAAAACGAGGGCATAGGTGTTTCAAGACTTTCGCTTATTAATGTGTTGTTTTTTGAATGGAATTTTTCGCATGGAACCGTTCGGGGGGACAGCCCGATCCCTCGGGCGTGCGGGGAATGATCAGCGAATACGGCTCAATAGTGCCGCAAGGAAAGAAGAGGAATGCGGAGGGAGGCTATCTAAATGGCGCTCTATACGCATAGATAGATTGGTCGTATATGCTTATATACCCAAGGGTGAGAACGTTTGATTTTGGCTCGTTTTAGGCGTTAGGGACAGCCTTGACTATGACGACTGCATCTTTTCTTGCCATCTGACGGGATGTAACTTATGCTTATTCTAAGCGAAGGTGCCAGAGGAGAGTCACCTCCAGAGACCGGCACCCGGTGTGCCGCGCGGTGAACTCGCGCAGGTGCTCCCAAACAGGAAGGCGTTGCCATCGGCAATGCCTTCACTGCGTTTAACGGCCCCAGGTCAGTGACCCTTTGCGCATACCCCCAAGCTTCTTCAGCTTCCCAACCGGGATAAACGTCCAGCCCACAAATTTGCCCCCCTTGGCTTCGGCCACCAGGGTAAGCGCCTTGTCTTTCTCAAGGCTCACAACCTTCACCAGGCGCTTTCTTAATGCCACCTTGCCGGTTGCCTCATGTTCCAGAAAAGTGGTCCAGATTTCGAACGGGTCTTCCAGAACCTCCGGCAGGAAGGAGAGAAAGCTCGCCCGATCCGTCGGCAAATGCTCCGCCAGGACCTCGGCGTTCACCAGCACAGGGGAGCCGTCCGGCAGGGTGAAGACTTTCTCTTTGCCGCCTAACACCCGCTCCAGCTCCTCCCGGATCTCCTTGGTTGTGCTGACTTTCTCTCGCAACGTGGCGGTCGCCTTGTCGGCTGGAACCGTTGTCGGGCGGTTGTGGCTCTTCCAGTCGCCTTTCGTCAGGGGCTTCCACTTTTTCCAGTCCCCACAGGCCTTGAGGCGCGTCCTGTCCGACTCGGAATAGAGGCGGCCCATATCGGCCTTGCCCGGGTTGTAGGCAAACCCCGGAGCTACGCCCTTTGGCGCGTAGACGGTCTTGTCTCCGTCGGGCGTCTTGACGGTGTGCTTCACCATCTCGATGGCCGGATCCTCGGATACGGCAAGCCCCCGGCGCATCAGGTCCCCCTTGGTGAGGGATTCCACCGTGCATTTGCAGCCCCATCCGTTCATGGGGTAGTGGGTGTCCCACCACGGGTGATCCACTGGCAGGACCCAATTGCGCCATGCCTGGTGCGTCTCGCGCCGGTTCCCGCCGATGAGCGGCACATAACGCAGGTAGGGGAAAAGCCCCTTATTGCCTTGAATCTGTTTCCAGCGGCCCGTCATGTGAGCCTGGCGCAGGTTGGTGTCGTAGATGACCCGGGTTCGCCATCCCCGGCTGCCGTTGTAGCTCCACCCGTGGCGCTCCACGATGGTGTCAAATTGTGTACGAAAATCCTTCAGCGTGGCCCCTTCGTCAAGGGCTGTGGTGATGGCGGTATGAAAGTCGCAAAGTAGGTCGTCTTTCATGGCTCCGGCCACCACAAAGGCCCTGGCGTGCATCCCTTCCCAGATATCCGTCCATGCTTCGGAAGGCAGCTTGATCTTGCCCTTGAAGTGGTCAATGGCCTCCTGAAACGGCACGCTGTTCGCGCTGGTCTTTACGCTCACCGGGCCATCCCCTGAAGGCAGCTTACCGCCATGGCCTGGGCGATGAGCCCGGCAAGGTCCGTGGTATCCATGTCGCTGTACACTTCCAGTAGCCGGTCCCGGAGTTCGGAAAGGTCGCCCGCGTCTTCGGCCAGCTCGCGGATCCGCTCGATCATCTTGCCGGTGGCGTCCATGGACAGGTCGTCAAGTTGATCGGTGAGCACGTCCACATCGTCGCCTTCCCCCTCGGCAAACTGGGCGGATGCCGTGGGCTTCGGCGCGGCTTTTCGTTTCTGGTACCGGTCCCCGTATTGCTCAAGGATCGCCTCATCGGTCAGCTCGATACCCATGGAATAAAGCTTTTTATCCCGGTCGATCTTGGCCTTTTCCGTTTCCGGGTCAGGGATATTCCGCCACACCTTGGGGTAAGCCGCACCGGGGTAGTTCCAGTCCGTCAACCACCTGGCTGGTCCGGCGTTAAACGATTCGCACAGCAGATCAGCATCGCATCGGATGATATCCATGCGTACCTTGTTGTGCACCCCCGCCGTCCCCGTGTAAGGGCCAATGGTGCTTGTCCCTGCCTGTCCCAGGATAAGCTTGGCCACTGCTTCGTCCCAGTACCTCATGAAGCTTTCAAAGTTACCGTTGCCCCCTTTGGCCGCCTCCAGGAGCTGCACGTCAAACCCTTCGGGGAAGGCTGTGGTGGACATGCTACGGAGAGTCCGGGCCGCCTGGAACGCGATGCGTTTTTCTTCATCCGTTGCGTTGTTGGGATAGGTTGCCTTGGTGGAGGGTGCCCCGAACTTGTCCAGAAATATGGCCCAGAATTTGGCCCCGTTGCGTTTCAAAAACACCGGCCACCACAGGTGGTGGGCCAGGCCCAGGCCATAGGGGCTGTCATCGTCATCGGCCCCAAAAGCGGTAACCCAGAATTTACGGTGAGGCATTGGTTCGGAGCCGCTCAAGGTTTTGCGTAACCGAAGCTCGCCTTCACGTCCAAATCCGAACCGCCAGCACTTTCGCACCTTGAGCATCTCCGGGAAGATTTCCCTGCCGTCCCTGGCCCAGATAAACTCCCCCACGCCGTAGCCGTAAAACACAGCCATCAGCATTTTCCGGGTCTTGTCATCCCAGCGTAACGCCTTGATCATCTCCTTCAGGCTGTCGGCGGCCATCTTGTCCCGCGCACTGGTGCCGCCGGGCTCCACCACGGTTTCAAAACCCACCATGGCGTCCTGGCGCTGCTGAAACAGGCTCTTCACCTGATGGTCCTTCAAAAGCTTCTGGTATTCCATCAGCTGGCCGCCCAGGCTCAAAAGCACCGGGTCCGTGTTGAGCCGGACCTCATCCACATATCCCTGAAACGGTGTGTTGATATCATCTTCGGCGGCCATCTCCTGGAGGACTGGGCCTCCCTGTTTGATCTCATCAGGCATCGTATATGCTCCAATCCATGGGCTCGGAAGTCAGGGAGAGGTCCGTGGTGTCAGATTCACCAAAGAGACGTCCCACCACTTTTTTCGGGTCTTCAGCCATAAACTCAATCGGGGCCACATCCATGCGACTGGCCGTATAAGCCAGGGCATGGGCAATCGCGGTATCACCATGGCGCTTGCCACCTTTGCTCGTAGAGCGCTCATCCCTGGGGATCTTAGGCGTGCCACGCATCAGCTTGATGGCCCTGTGGTCGTCATACACATCCGCGTCACGGGGCAGGATGGTAGTGGCATCTTCAAAGGCCGCTTTAAAGGGAGGCATATTCTCTTTGTACCAGGCATCGGAAAGCTTCACTTCGGCAATGCGAGTTTGTCCGTAACGCTGAGCGCATACCTCAGCCAGATACGCCCCGTTGCCGGTGGCGTCAAAGGCCCCAGCGCAGAAGCGGGGCAATCGGTCGATGATGAAAAAAACAATCTGCCGTTGCTGCTCAAACGGAACATTTCGAAGCTCAACCAGGAAGGCGCAGCGCCTTGTCATGTTCTTCATTCGATACATAGGCCAAAGGGTTGTAAGATCGCCGTTTCGGGCAAAGTCTTCCCCAAAATAGTGGAGCAGATCAGTGGGCAGACCTTCAAGCAGGTGCAGAAGCTCTGTCTTGCACCAGTTCTCAATCTCACGCTCCCGCTCAAATTCAGGCCGATAGGTAAACGAATCGGGCAGAGCCAACCGCACCACAGGAATGCCATCCTCCTGGCGGGCCTCGATAAGAGGCGGTGGCAGGTAGGCCCCCGTCCCTTTGGATGGCAGGCAGAACAGCTCCTCATCGGCTCCTTCTCCGTAGGTCTTAATGAGGTTCTCACGCCAGAGTACCTGCTTCTCCATGCTCCATTCTTCGCCTTTTTCTTTGCAAATAAGCTTGTAAAGTCCCTCAACCAGGGCTCGGTCCAGGTCACAGGTCAAAAGGGTGTAATTCTTGCGTTTTGCCTGGATGTCGGTCACCAATTTATTGAAGGGGTTGGTGTCCCCGTCGTGCGTGGAAAGCACCACCACCTTGCCGCCCCACATCAAAAGGGCAAAAGCCGATTTCAGCAGCTCGGTGAGGTCGTCGTGGAATGCAGCCTCATCGATAATGACAAGCCCTTGCTGACCACGCAGGGCGCGGGGCACGCTGGGAAGAGCAATCACAGAATGGCCGCTGGAGAACTCTGCACGAAAAGCCTTGATATCTCGATCCGGGTGATCGGGGTCTTTAAAAAAAGTCTCCCCCACCTGTGTGGAGACGGCGTTAAACTCTTTGGCCCAGTCACCGACGTAGTTGATGAATTCGCGGGCCATCTCAAGGTTGTAGCCCATGTAAAAGACATTCATGCCGCCCTCGGCCTTGGGTCTGGCCACATATTTCACGGCGAGGGCACCAGCCCCCAGCGAATAACCGGTACGGCGGCTCTTCTGAACCACCACAACTTCCACGTCCTTTTTTGCTACGGTTCGTATCAGTTCCGACTGGTAGGGTAAAAAATACCTCACGGTTCGTTCCTTACGCCTGTTCCTGGCTCATCTTTTCCATGATGGCGTCAATGGTTTCGCCGCTGACACCCGCAGCCTTAGCCGTGGCTTTTACACTCTTGGCCGCGTCTTCAAGTACCTGACGCCTTACCTCTGCCTCACGCTCTAAGCTGATCTTGCTGGCCCGTTCGATACGTTGAGCAATCAGGGCCACCTTATTCAGGGTATCCACCCCCAAGGCCGTTGGTTTTCCATCTTCGTCTTCTTGGCCATTGACAACCAGGTCAAAGGTCAGGGTCTTCACCAGCTCGGTGACGGCCCGGCCCAGGTCGGTGCCTTTCTGCTCACCAAGCCCGCCTACCAGAGCGTCCGCGGCTTCCCGCGCCTCCCGCATCATGGATCCCTTTTGCTCGATAGCAAGGGAGTAACGATTGACAGCGCTTTTGGATATCGGCCTTTCTCCACGCTCTGTCAGTTCCTGGTTGATGCCTGCCACAATGTCTGCCTGGGTCAATCGTCGGTCCCGCAGGTCGGCATTCAGCTTGAGCCGAACGTCTTCAGGCAGTTGGTCGATAGATGACGGACGCCCCCGGCCTGTGCCTTGTCGTTTGCCCATGCTTATCGCCTCCCGGGAGAGGGTCGCTTGATACCCGGAACCGTTACCCGTCCGCGTGCCACATCAGCTCCGCGTTCGGTGAGCTTGGCAATGATGATATTGCCCTCGTCCAGGGTCACCAGACCTTGCTCTGCAAGCCAGGCAAGTTCTGTTCGTACCCGGTCGCGAGAGGGCGTAAAACCGTAGCTTTCCGTCAAATCCGTGAGGAGAGATTCGTTCATGGTGTAATGGGTCCTCATTCAGCAACCGCAACAGGGTAATACGCAGGTGTTCTTGAATCTTTTGCTGATAGCTCATCGTTTCCCTCCCTCGTTCAAGAGATATTCCTGAATCATTTCAACAGCCCCTTTGACGCCGTCCATTTTCCCGGAAAGCCCGGCGACCTCTTCGGCCACGTCGTTGATGCGGTCGTAGACTGCCGCCAGATCTTCGTGGGAGAGGGCATGGGCCATGTTTGTCTCCAGTTTGGTGACACGCTCGGCCATGGCCGTCACGTCTTGCTGAACCCCTTTGACCTCCCGGGTTTTTGCGTTGAAGCGGTTACCGAGCCACACGTACACACCGATGGCCAGGGTGAGCCCATACTGCCCCACATCAAACCAGAACCGCATGGCTGGATAGTCCGCAGGTTGCGCGCTCACATCCCCATCCTTTCATGTCTGGCCTCTAAGCACTGATCACATACGTCCATGGCTACGATCTCCCCAGCTTCAACGTTTTCGAAAGGCCCTTGGAAGCCATGCGGTCCCCAAACCACCAGGTCACCGCCGTCACCGTGAGATACAGCACAATGTTGATGGTGTCCGAGAGGATGCCCCCAGCCATGGCAGGCGTCAGGGCCGGGGCGTTCACCGCCTCCAGGAGCTGCCACGCCTTCACCGTGATCCAGGTGCTGACGCCCAGGAGGTAGGCGGTAATCCCGGGCCGGGCCATGGATTTAAAGGCATCGGCCAGCCCGAAGAGCATGGCCAGAAGCACCCCGAACGGAATGGTGAAAAGCCGTGCCCAGCCATCCATGTCAAAGAGCCGGTCCATGTAGCCGCTGTCAAAAACTCGAACACGATCAGCCTTCTGACTTTCGGTAAAGGCCGCCACCTCGGCCACCTCTATCTCTCCTTCCACCCGGGTACGGGTGATCTTGATGTTGGCCTCGGACTCGGCCATCATGGCCTCGCTCTCTGCCTCGATCATAGCCACCTCGTGTGCCCGCTCTTTGTCTCGGTCGTCCATCTCCAGGGCCTTTACCTTGCGCTGGTTGTACGAGGACCAGACGGTACCGACAAGCCCCGTAAGCCCGCCGAAAAGGGTTGTAAAAAGAGTTCCTTCAAGCATTCTGTCCCCCCCAAGGGTCGATGATGGTGATCCGGGCCTCCCGGCCCGCCATCCGGTTGTTGAACTCCCTCACCGTGGCCCGTGACACCAGGGCGGCCCGCTGACCATTTAGCCAGCCCATGCGCCTTCCCAGCAGGACGCACCCCTCCACATGGGTCTTGAACCCCTTGTGACTATCCCCGGCATAGTTGCCGGAATGAATGAGGATATACGTGCGGTGGGGTACCTGGCGAATGTGGTAGGCGGCACGCCTGGAGGTGACCCGCCAGGCCATGGGATAGGTCCCCGGCGGGATGCACGACACGTTGGGTCGGTTTCCCCGCCAGGGCAACTCCAGGGTGAAGCAGGCAAAGCCAAGCTCGGGGACCGTCAGGATGCCTTCGGTGCCCTGGTCGGATTGGCGCAATCGGGTGAGGTATATGTTGATCGTCTTTTCCATACGTCTATAAAAGCACAGGAGAAGAGATGAGTGTGTTTCAAGGGTTTTAACATATTTTACTGCGGATTTAAGGCCGGTTGTGGCGGGAGGAGGCGGCCCCTGCGGGCCGCCGTAAAAGAAATGTGGATTATCCCAAGGGCAAGGTCAGCTGCTGACGATCCTGTCGTAACGTGCGCTCCTTACTGATAATGTTGTAAATTTGGGCTGTTGTAAGGCCGGTTTTGCGGGATAGCTCCACATGGTTGTTGCCGTCGAAAACGCGAAATATGGTCGCATCTCGAATCGCCCGCTTCAGGCGATCGACTTTGGGCAGATAGAAGGTACGTCCCCCCAGGTGATGGGCAATCACCACAATCACATCCTGGGCGCATTCCATCGCCTCTTGTTTTCCCAACCCCTTGTGGGCTTCGTAGTAGTCCGCAAGCGCATCCACCAACTCGGCCAGCAAAACGGGCCACAAACGGGGATCGTCCCTGACGGCAGGGTCAATGGCGTTTAATACCTGGTCAATGTTCATAAAATCTGGATCAAACAGTTCCAGTTGTTCAAATTCTCTTTTCATGGTTCCTCCAGTTTGGCTGCTCATCAGGACAAGGCCACCACGCCTTGCCGACGCCCCGTGGGGCGTTTCGCATCAAGCGGAAATTCGTGCAGGGCCTGTTCCCGTGCCGTCAATGGGTCTATGGAGGCGCTGCTTTCGGCCTTCGGCCAATCCACTGTAATAATCACCAGCGGCATTTTTACAGGTTTCAGTCGTGTTTCGGGCCTTGCCTTCAGTCACGTTGCACTCGCGGTCTACCCATTCATTTATGGCGGCTTTGCTTTCATCAGGCATGGCCATTTTCTGTACATGAGCTTCAACTCCAGTCACCCATCCCATGGCCCACATATCAGCCCGTTTCGTTTTGTTTCTGGCCTTGGTCTGCTTCGGAATCTGCTTGAGGTACTCTTGTCGCCCCTTCGCTATTGAACGTCGAAGTACGTCAAAAACGTATGCCGCAATTTCAGGCTGAGGTTTGATTCCGATGAACTGAATGGTCGTAGGGTCCCTGAACCAGCTTTTAACGACGAGAAACCGGCAACCAAAAGCATCTGCCGCACAATGAGCCAGGTTGACCAGGTATTGGGGTGGTGTCTGGGCCTTACAGAGGATCCCACTGGCATCTCCCACATCTGAGATGGCCACATCCATATGGGAGACACTGTGTTTCACCATTAACTCTTGGGCCTTTTTCAGCGCTGCGGCCGCCTCATTGGCATTTGAACTTTGACTCAAAGCCATGCACTTCTTGATCCGTGCGATGATCGACTCTCTATTCATCGAACAATTCTCCTTCCTGATCGGTAATTCTACACAGGAGATCTTCTAAGGCTCGACGGACCCGCGCCAAATAAGCGGGGTCAAAAACGTCTTCATCACTCGGCCCAGCGCCAACGCCCAATAGGGTGCCTATCCGCCTGATCTCTTGAGCTTCAGTCATGTTGTTTCTTCCTTTACCCGGCCAGCTGCTTCAGCGCCTTCCGCGCTGCCGTGGCCATCACTTTGCGGCGGGTCTTCTCTTCAAACCCTTTTTCTTCGATTTCTTTGAAGCAGGCTGTGATCCGCTCCAAAACCTTCACCGAATTTCCATGCCCGAGGGCACAATCAAGGGTAACCCTCACATCATCCACAGAGGTGTTGAGTAATCCGTGATCCACGTATCCTCCTTTCATCAAACCGTTTGAATTATGTAGCTGCATCATCAGGACAGGGCCACCACACCCTGCCGACGCCCCGAAGGGCGTTTCGCTTAAACCGCCGCCAGCGCCAAAGGCACCGCCTTATACTCCTGGCTCTCTTCTTCCCGCTCGTAGATCCTTAAATACGCCTTGGTCTCCACCACCTTCATGGAGTCGGTGATGGCCTCCATGGCCTTCTGCCACTTGGGGTGGTCGATCTTCAGCTGCCGCAAGCCCAGCACCCTGTGCGTACTCACCTTGCCGTCGCTGTTGGCTTTGAAGGCGTGTTCCACCAAAGCCCTGACCTCGCTCCTGGAGCCGTCCGTCCACTCATGAATGCACTCGTCGATCAGCTCCTTGGCCACCTGGAGGCGCTCATCAAAGACGATGTAATCGCTCATGGCCCGCTCGATGCGGTACTGTCCGTCATAGGAGTAGAGGGTGACGTTGCCCTTGGTCCCGCCCAGCTTCACCCCGTACTGCTCTCCGGAGAGCTGGACGAACGCCTTGGTCTCACTCATGGCCCGGTTTTTAAAGGTCGCCAGAACGTCCTGGGTTGCCTTGGCATGCATCACCAGGTCCCGCACCAGTTCGTCGCGTAATCGGTCCAGCTCCTCCACCTGCTCCAGGGGGACCAGGCGTCCCTTCATGTCCTTCATGTATCCGTCAGGTACCTGCATCACTTCCTCCTTAGTTCAAAAGTCCAATCATCATTTGTTTCAGGGCCTCGGGCGTGGTTTCGGTAAAGTACCCCTGCCTGTCGTGGTCCACCTTGGTCCCGCGTCCCATCACCCTGACGAGGGTTCCCGGCTTGTCAGACCGCACCCGAATCTGTCCTTCCTGGGTCTTCATCACGTCGATGCGACCGGTTCCAAAAAGCATTCTCACCTTGGTTGTTCGTGTGTTTCCCCGTGCCATCTACTCACCTCCGTGTCGTCTGTTATGGATAATCAACATCTGCATCACCTTCTCCAGGTTCTCGATCTCCAGAAACTCCACAAAATCCACGCCAAACCTGTTTTTGGCCATCTTGTCCGCATACGCCCACGGCTTCTTCTGGCTGGCCAGAATGGCCCCGATTTTCTTCACCATGGCCTGCTTTGCCTTGGGCACCCGAATGGGCCGTTTGCCCACCGTGGGCGCATCAGGCTCTGCCGCCACCACCTCCGGGTCTCCCTTTTTCCAGCCCCAGAGAGCCTTTCGAATGCCGGGGTTATGGATGTTGATCCCTCGCTTCTGCATGGATTTAAGGAGCCTCCACCGCTCCCCCAGGGTAAGGTCAGAGATCCCGCTGACCTCGCGTGCCTTGCCGTTGCGGTCTTTCGTGGCTTCCTTGACGAGGGGTAACCAGAACGCCTTGTTCTCATTGTAGGGCCTCCCCATAAGAGCAAATCCTTTGTGAAGCGCCTTGTTCTGAGCGCCGTAGACAGAAAGTCCCATCACACCCCCTCCCTCTGCACCCGTGTGGTTGCGCCTTCTGCAGTCGGCACCCAGTAGGTGAGGTACATGCCCGTACTACCGCACACCGGGCATTTGTCGTCGTCCTGAAACAGGGTCTCGCACTGCACACACAGCCGGGTGGAGGTGAGCTTCAGTTTGGGCTTGTCAACCTTCTGCGCTTGTTTTTTGAATCGTTCAAACATGATTAAACCCTCCTTGAACGGGGCTTTAAGCCTAAGCAAAAAGCTCCATGAAACGTTTGAATTCTAAGACTCCAGATCCCGCCACGCCGCCTTAAGGTGTTTCAAGGCAAGCGCCTCACCCATCGAGCCCGCCACCATCTGCCCCAGCCGGATGGTCTTCACCATCATCCGCAAGGCCCCGGGTTTCTCGGCGATCTGCTGGCAGAAGGCCACCATCTCCTTGTCCGTTACATTCCAGCTCTTGCAGAGGGTCTTCACGTCGTCCCCCTTGGGCTTCAAGAGCTTCACCCTCTTACCGATACGGCTAAACAGCTGCGCAAAGGTGGCAGACCGAACGCCCCGGCCCGTCATCTGGGCATACACAAGGTCGTTGCCCAGGATGGCCAGCCCCACCCCCGTGGCATCGTGAAGGCTCCGAAGCGCCTCAAGGCACCGCACATTCAGGTGCTGCGCCTCATCGATAATCAGAAGGCCGTCTGTGCCGGTCAGCCGCTCCATGATGGCCATCTCGATCTTGGCCGCCCGGCCCGACACATGAAGCCCCAGCTTCAGGGCCACCCGCTCAAGGCAGGACCCCAACACGCCGGTGGAAGGCGTCATGGTGACGTGCCACACATTGGGGTTGCTTCCCGCATACTCGGTGCAGGTCTCGGTCTTGCCCACACCGGCCCCGCCAAAAATCACCGTGATGTCACCCGCCATGTGGGCATAAGAAAGCGCCGCCTGAATCTTCTTGGCCGTGGGCGTCGGGCACCAGGTGGCTGCCTTCACAGGGGTGGTGACCGAAGCGGCCTTCTTTCTGCGGAAGGAGAGCCACCGCTCCATAGATTCGGTCATCTTGACGTTGTCCCCGGGGTATTTGCCCTTCATCCACTGAGAGAGGGCAGAAGGGTTGACGCCCGCCTCCTGGGCGGCCCCTGCCTGGGAGAGGGAGGGGTTGTCGGCGATCTCGTTTCGGACCATTTCACGGGTGGCATTCATTATTTCTTCATTGACATGAGTCTGGCTCATTGATATCTCCTTTGAAAAATAGCTTTATTTGTTGATTAAAGACTGGGAGGGCCATCCTGGTCTTTTTTCGTTTAGGGTCTTTCGTTACGCTGCCTGATCACCGCCTGCATATGCCCCATCATCCCCACCAGGGCGTCATCCGCGTTCAGCTCCTCGCCGTCATCCTCGGGCACAAAGTCTCCGTTTACCGCCATGCTCTGCCTTTCCGGTGCCGAAGGGGCTTCAAACATCGCTTGGGTCACCCCCGGTTCAGGAATACTCATGGGTTCCGGGGCAATCCCCTTGAGCATGTTGGTCACTTCGTCGAGTTCCATTCCTTTGGCCAGCTCCGCCGCCGCCTTTTCGTGTCGCACCTTGGCGTTGCGTTTCCGGTTGAATTCCTTGCTCTCCTGCACATCACCAAAACCCGTGTTTCGAATACATTTCGCTTCGCACAGGAGTTTCCCGTTAGCGTCGTAAACCCACACGCTTTTGTGCAGCTCCGCCGGGTCGAATCGCACCTCAACCCGTGACCCCACGTACCGGTACAAAATGTTGCTCTCGGTGCCGTATCGGTTCTTGCCGATGCCCACCGCTGAACCGGCTTCAAGGGAAAAGGTCCCGTGCGAGTCGATTTTCACAGACTCAGCTGCCATCAGAAACATGCGGATCTGGGCCTCCGTGGCCTTGCGGATGGTCGACTTGGCATACGACTCGTTGAACACGTCATCAAAGGAATGGATTCGCTGGCCCATCTCGGTCCGGCGACCCTTGCGGGCGTTGTAGGAATCGATGCGCCGTGCCAGTTCCGCTTCAAACTCTTTGATGGGAATCGCCTTGCTGCCGTAATTGGAAGGCTTGTTCATGGGGTCCGGGCCGGTATAGGCCCCGGCAAACACGGGGCTCTTATCCACCCATTCGCCGATGCCGCCCACGCCGAACTGCCGTTCCACCGGCTTGGCCTGGCCGTGGCCTTTTCCAGCGAAAACACTGGTCCAGTGCACCCGGCACCCCACCCTCGGGATAACCCCCATGGGATCTTCTTCCTTGACCTTGAAGCGGTAGCGGTTTGGCACGCCGCCGGTCATCATTTTGTTGGCCGCCGCCCGGGTGTTGTCGATGGTCACGTCGGAAGGGATCCCGAGGCGAAGCACATCACCGAAGGAGAGGAGGATCATGTATTTGTTTTCAGACCTGTCCGTGCGCCAGGCCAGGAGCCTGCGGCTGTAGACATCCTGCCAGAACCATGTCTTGGGCCGCCCGATGGTACCGTCCTCCCACTCAACGAACACATTGTGGCGATAGCCGTCCCCGTTGATCCACTGCATGGCGTGCATCCCGGCCACCGTTCGGCACTGCGAAGGAAACATTTTGCGAAGGGCCTCCTCACCGCCCCGCAAGTAAGCGATGGTGGTGGGGTCGATCTCCCTTTTTAAACGCCGTTTCAAAGTATCCAGAGAAGGCACCTGCCACCCCTTCGCCTCAGCCATATCCTGAAGATCCCGGTAGCAATCGCTGTAGGTGACAGGTTCTTCGCGCAGCCAAAGTGCCTTGAAAGCCTCCCACGCCTCATCCGAGCACTCAGCCTTGCGCTTGCCACATGCCCGGCTGTTGGGAAGAAGGGCGGGAAGCCAATCGGCCTTGTCGATTCCTTTTACCCTCTGGT
>Ga0126342_10010802_pt1 | contig 16348 bp, 22 predicted proteins | sample Cyp1metagenome_FD_92528 | JGI IMG/M metagenome (GOLD analysis project Ga0126342, IMG submission 92528) | Coral microbial communities from Lord Howe Island, Old Settlement Bay, Australia - Cyphastrea 1 metagenome | ecosystem: Host-associated > Invertebrates > Cnidaria > Coral ... | reverse complement strand
CCTATCTTTTCGCGCATCTACCTCTTCTTTCTTCTAATCTTTCTCTTCTCTCTGCCTCTTCCCTGCTCTGCGTTTCAACTGTCCATATTGTCGGAAGTTTAGCTTCTAAACTTCCTTCGATTAGCTTAGTGACAGTGTAGGCATCAAATGCCAGAAAATCGTGAATAAACGCAAGCCCGAAAAATATCCAACATAGCCCAAGTAACATCGAGCGCTGATGATGGCAACCCATCCCGAATGGCTCGAACAATCCGGAACTTCTCCTACAGGCAGCTGAAATGGTGCTGGCATTTCATCAGAAATGCATTGCTTCCCTATGCTTCCTTCAAGTCATGTGGATTCGTCCTGACAGCAAGATATCCTCAATATGGATGTGACTAGTTCTTACATCTTTACATCCTATAGTGTGCAGTACACTATTTACATGAAGCCACGAGGCATCTGAGATATTGCAAAATCCAGTTGCTGCCAAGCTGCATATCCCAAGTTCACACCATTGTTGATCAGGCCTGGTTCTCTCGTGTGAAGCGTCAGGTGCTTTCAAACAGGCTATATCAAAGATTTCGTCCACCAAGCATCTCAATTGGTTTTTTTCACAGCTCGGTTATTGTTTGCAGGTCAGCTCAGGATATCTGAAAGAACTTAGAAACCCTCCTGCTATTGATCCAGCATTTAAGCAGCTCATCAACCGGATCCACCGTTCATCCATGTTTCATTGAAACTGCCAGCAAGGTACGCGCTTTCTCCTGCTCCAGGAAAATGGGTGGCTTTTGAGCCTCCCTGAGCCAAGGATCTGGTTCAACGATGGCAAGGCTTGGGTTAAGGCTTGATGACAGATGATGCCATGATGACAAGTCATGATGGTGATGGTGATGGTTGCAATGGGCCAATGGGGAAAAATGACAGACTTCCATCCTGCTTGAAGCTATAGCAGGGCTAAGGCCCTCTGCCTCTCGTCATCAGAGTCCTTCAGAAGTGGGCAGTCAGGACTACCAGTGACTACCGCGTCATCGCTCTAAATTGGTGATCGGTGCGGCCTACCGGGTCTACCGGTACAAAAGCTCCACTGAGTAGAAACCCAGTGTTCTGCCATCTCATTGGACTAGTTGAAACGGTATGTGCATTCTGTGTTTCTACGATGGGTTACAATAATGCCCAATAAACCAGGTGGTATAACCCATTCTAATTATTCACGAACCAACCATCATTTACCAACGATATCCCCATATCTTTGATGGTTCTAACATGTTATAAGTCCCAAAAATGATGACTCGGTCAAGTTAAATCCAATTATGTTACCGGTCAACAGTGGTATTTTGAACGGCTCATGTACGTTCCACGCAGCCAGCACTCTCCTCTTCCGGCGGAAGATCCGGCAAGGGATCTTCTTCAGGGTCATTCTCGAGGCTCCTTCGGCCCAATGGAATGTGAGATGGTGCAGTCCGGTACCAAATGCTACTCAATGGAGCAATACATAACAATAATGATAAGAGTAAGAATATGAATATTGGCGAATTCTAATGACAAATCATAATGATAATAATAATAATGATAACAATAATAATAATTGATATTAAAATCATAATTAATATTAATATCATAATCAATATTAATATCATAATTAATGTCAATGTTGTAATTAGAACAAGGGTAATTGACAACAATAATATGTATTAACATATTATACTCATCATCGCCAAATGGCCAGAGGCATCCCTGTTGGCCTCAACTCCTTGGAGCGGCTTGGGAGCCTCGATCCAGTCCTCAGCGAAACAGCATGTTGCTTCGGTATGTTTCAGTGTTGCTTGATGATTTATGATATATGTGATATGTCATGAAAAATGTCTGAGATTCGTACTGAGTGTCAAGTGATGAATTTAGCCATGGTATAGATGGCCCATAGAAATAGATGCTTTACCTATTAAAAATGGTGGATCTTTCCATGGCTATGTAACAAATAACCAGATGGCAGCCTTGGCCCTTGACGGTGTGTGACTGGTTGAGCGATGCGGCGATTTCGTGCCTGGCCCAGGTAGCTGACAACATACGCCATCTGTTTTAATGTTGGCGGAAGCCTTCATTTATCAAATATAATTATATATTCATATATTAATATGACTGGCATATATATATTAATATGACCAAATATTAATATGACAGTATGACTCAAAAGGCTTCCAACCATCATCATTTTTGCGGACTGTCTCAGCCATTCCTTGAATGCATGGCCTGCATCCGCCCCTCTGTTCATGAGTGATCCCACACCGGAAGTCGCCTGGCAGCTGCAATTTCTCAATGAGGACACACCACGCGAAGCCAACCCACTGCATATGCCGACTGTTGATATAAAAGAAATGACTGGTGGCAAGTAATTATAAGTATATTAATGGCCACAATTGCCTCTCAGGATATCTCAGGATTTCAGTTGTATTTATCACGTTAATCATCATTCATCCTCCAATCCTATATGGTTCTTCCGTGAGTGCTGCCGAGGCCGGCCTTTGACGCATCTCTGGATTGCGTCGTGGAGGAGGATGGGATTCGGACTGTTTTTCTCACCGGCACCGTTTGTGAAGAAAGAGGCTCCTGGGGCGTGGAAGGCCCTGCCATGTGCAGCCCATCTGTGGAGTAGAGGATGGATTTATATGATACATATAGTTGTGCAATGTTGTGCACATAGATATACTATGCACATAAATATGTGTACTGTAATTACATTATACATGAAATGATTGCTTTCTCATCCACAAATTGGTGGAACGTATTTCGATTTATGGAATCCGCCATCCTGAGCCCAGCCCATTGGGCTCCTTGGGCACATACTTTGGCACCGGGTTGCCATCTTTATCCTCAAAACGTGACAGGCCTCGCGGCCTGAGGGGCCAGCAGAAAATCTGCCATGGGTCAGATAGTTTTATATAACATATGCAAGTACATACATAATCATACATATACATATACCTACACATACGCATACATATACAAATACAAATGCACATACATATACATACATAATACATATAATACACATATGTAATAATATATAAAACACATATGTACTATCTATCTATATACTATCTATGAACTATCTATATACTATCTATATATTTACTATTATTATTGTTATTATTCTTATATAATATGAACTAATATGATATAATATATGTCTGAATCATTATTTAAAATAATAAAATACAATAAAATAAAATATTCTTAATATAATACGATATGATATGATATAATAATATGTATGTATGATATAATTTTACAACAAACATATAATATATATATATATATATGTATGATTATACGTGCTATAATAACACATTCAACCCACCAAAACGCATGTTTTTGTATCCAACAAACGCTACAAACGACGAATTTGGGGGGCTGTAGTAGTCCAAACGCACCCAAATTTCGACCCTGCGGTGGGGTCCGTTGACAAGAACTGGGCTTCAAACTTGGTGCCGTTCCCCATGTAGTACTTCACAATATCCTTCGGCAAATGCGACCTCAAAGAGTTGTGAGTCAGCATGTTTTTTCTGCAGCCATACATGGGCCATTCTCCCCACGTGAGGGGGACAAATTTAATGTGACTTAGGCCACTGGCAGGGTGGCTGCTGTCAAGTACTGCGGGTCATCTGCATGGTCCTTGAAGGCAATGAAATGAACCTCAGAAAAACTGGATGCCGCAAAGTCTGCACTGAATGACGCTTCTCACATTCTGGTCAGGAATGTCAGTGTCACCACTGCTTACCCAAATCAAAAACTAACTACCAAGTTTTTGTTGGGATTTTCCTTGCCGCATGACATGAGGGTCACACCAATTGCCGATCTTGGAGGTCAGTTTGCCAGTCATCTGGCAGGATGCTCCGGTGAGATGAGTAAAAAACAAATGACTATAAGTGTAATCCTGATTCAATCATAATTCATCATAGTTATAACTATAATCATAGTTATAGACTTACTATAAGTTTAAATTACTATAATCATAATTCATCATAATTCAATCTTGTCGATGCTAGATGATGCCCCAGGATTTGGATGTGTGGTTCACAGACTGCATCTAAATATAAAAAAAAATGGGCAACACTACAGAGCTCAGCATTCCTGTGAGCAATCCATCCTACAAACAGCCGAAACAAACCCAGAACCCAAACGCTCATTTCCCGCAAGGGCTGCTTTCCAAAGAACCAGACTGGGTTGATCCGGGTTGTGATTCGGCACCGCACTTTTGACAGTCTTCTGCCCGCGCGAGGTTCACAAGAAGCAGTTTTCGAAAGCAAGTGTCAGGTTCTTCATTCCAAAAGCCCAGCAAGAAATCAGTCAGAGGATGACCACGCCGGAAGAGCGTAGAATCTCGAGCCGAAGTCAAGACTTGATACAAACCTGAAGGCTTGTCTAGCTTTCGTAGCTTTGGATGCTTTTCTTGCTCTTGTCTAACCTGTCTAATGTCCAAGATCTCAATCCATAGGAGAGGTTCGCCATCTTCCATCATGCAACAGTTTTTCAGAATCACAAATCTTCCAAAGATGGGTTTTGGCACCGACACAGCTGCTTGACCTCGTGTAAAAAATTGAAAGGTTTGGCGCCGTGGAACTGGCAGAATTTCGCCCTCCGAGGCCAGTTGCCAAATATGAAGGGTACGCTTCTGAGCTTCCAAATTGGGTGCTTCAACAAAGCACAGCACTCCGCATCTGACAGCCACTGAGCATGGAAGAATACTTGGTTCACCAGTGGATGTGATGGGAGACTCCACAAAGTTCGGGGATACCATGATATCCTTCACTTGGACTCCATCGGCGTCATGGATCATCTTCGCCACATGCAGCACATGGGCCGTATCCAAAGCTACCAGGAGGCCCTCACCAACAGACACCCCAAAGGTGATGAGCGTGATGGTGTCACGTGATGGTAGTGGCAAAAGCGGGATCCACTGTGTCAGCTGGGTGCCTCACCGTTGAAGGTCCACAGGAAAAATAGAACTAGATATAATTATATCAATAACAATATATATATATATATTATATTGGGAACTTGTATACGATAGTAATATTGTAGATCATATCGCGCAGAGATCACATGCAGCTCAAGTATTGGTGGTGGGCAACATCTGTGCCTTTTGTGAAGAAACCTTGGGGAGGAAATGATGTTGCTCGCATTAGCAATTGCCCCTAATGAAATCTTCTTCGGAGGTCGCTGGTTGAGCCATACCCCAGGACTTTCCAAGAAAACGCTGCGTCAACCCAACAAATCGGGGGCACCAAGTGCAAGCTCAGTGGCACTCCGGTTCGGTGCGCCAAAAATGTATGCTCCGTCCACCTGGGACAAAGTGTGTTCATCAACTATAACTATCCATCCCATCCATCCCATCCTGATCCAAAAATGATCCCAACAAGTCTCCAACAACAGAAATTAAACCAATTTCCCACCCAAAAATGGACAAAATATTAACACAATCTCCGTGATGGGCTTCCCATCAGCAACCCACCTTCTTCAGCCCACAAGGCCAGAGTGGAAGCGCCTGAAGATCTTGCCTGGACTGGATGCAGTTTCTCTTCCTCAGAGATGGAGTTGGGATGGCTGGTACAGTCAGGTCCAAAATATCCCCCACTATAAAATCACCAAGAAAAGAGTGGCGACAGGATTTGGAACATGGTTAGAACCCTTAGCACGCAGCAATTTTGAAACCATCCCATCCGTGTCCTGACCACCAATGATGGAAGGTCGCGGTATGATGATGCCAAAATCACCAGAGTTGGTGTCCCAAACCAATAGCCGCGTTGGCTGCTCCAGCACCAGCTTTCCATCGGCAAGGAACATGTCTGTGGAGGAGAGAAGGTCGGCCTCCACCAAATTTGGCAGCAGGTCCTGGGCTGAAGGTGTTGGCACTTGCAAACTGCGTAAAACTATTCCAAAAAGGCCAATGATCAATGGGAAGGCACGAGGTACGAGCAGTGGCAAAGCCACCCCTCTTTTTTTTCCTTTTTAGTGTGGTTTCAGAATGTTTCAGACTCCAAGTCTTGCAATTCCTGGACATACTCCAAATGCAGGTTTTATTGAAGCTTTGATCATGCCAAAAGCTGCTCGTCAACTCCAAGAATCCCCAGTCCAAGCGCCGTTGAAATCATAAATGTCAACCTCAGCACGAATCTCATCACAGCTGGCGGTCACAAACTTTTCCCCCAAAGGAAAGCAGCTGCTCATCCCAGCAACATCCAGCAATCATTGTACAACTCCCTGGCCCTGGGCAAATAGTAAATGATAGTCCATGAATACAGAATATAATATATACAGTATATATATATATGTGTGTGGTGAATTGTGGTGATATATATATATAATTATATATATATATATATATACAGTATATCCCAAATTCCAAAAAGGAAAATGATGCTGAATAGGTTTGGCCACCCTGTCTGACTTTGACAGCAAATAGATCGAGTCTGTTGCCACCACTGCCCGCAAAGGTTCCACCCGTGCGGTCGCTTCACTTTTCCAGAGGCAGGTCGTAGATGTGCGATTCACATCCTGTTTCCAGCGGTGATCCAAAGCATGTTGTGCCAAGTCGGCCCAGAAAAACTACGCAATACCACACAGAAAGGGCTCAAACAGGTATAATGGTACTAACGGTTATGGCCTAGGTGGTAAGCCAGTAAAAATCCGTAAAATACACCAAGACAAATCAAGTGCAGACAAGAGGCGCACAACTGGCAGGACGCTCCGTCATAGCAAAGGATGGACGCGGCTTCCAAGTCGGGCGTGGGCACAACTAAACTCCACTGCCTTGTTTGCAGAGGGCACATTGAAACATGTTTGACTTTGCCTGTGCCCGACTCGTCGACAGTCAAAAAGTCACAAGTCCCACAACAGATCAAAACATAGGAAAACATATGAAAACATATGAATGGAGTATCAACTCATGAGGGGACAGTTGTCACAGTGGGCTCCCAAAATGGAAAGCCCAACGCTCAGCCAATCACTTCAACACTACTGCCACATGCATGAGTCGGACCTCAAAAAGGAAACAACTCTTCTGCTCTGCCAATACAAAAAGTGATGTTTTGGACCGATTTTGGTCTATGTGGTCCATCCATATCTATCCATGTCTATCCACTATGCTCCTCAGGGTGCACTGCTTAGTGAGAGACACATCACAAGAACAGTAGAAGGACATTACATGTTTGCCCTGCAGATCTTCCCATCAGCATAAGGATGCACAAGGCAGGTTCATATCAATTGGGATTCAGAGCTGAGGTGCAACTCCAAGTCCCAGGTTGGTGTCTCTCCCAGCTGGAACTCCCGTCGCAGGAACATCTCTTTGCTGAGTCTGTTGTTCTTGGTCAAGTCCTTCAGATTGCTCGTTACATGACAGGCCCGCGCCAGGCGTAGGAACCTCCGCCGCCACTCCGACGGATCCGACGGATCCGAAGGGCCGAGCTCCGCCAGTTCCCCACCGAAGCTGCGGAGGGTTCGAAGACGCCACGAGTCGGACGATGGATGCTGCAACGATGTTGACAGATTGGAGCTGCATGTGCTGAGCCATGAAGACCTGTGCACATTGGAGTTGCTGACAAAATCTCGCAACCATCCCATCAGGCCTTGATGTATTATGATGCGAGCTGTCAGAGCATGGTTGAAATAACGGTTAGATGATCGAAATGCATATTGGTAAATTACAGTCATCAGTTAGGAGACTAATTAAGGGGAAACAGTTGTGACTTCTGACTTGTGAATAGGGATGAGGACGAGGACGAGGACGAGGATGAGGATGATGATGGTGATGATGATGATGATGATGGTGGTGGTGGTGGTGATGGTGGTGGTGGTGGTGATGGTGATGGTGATGGTGATGGTGATGATGGTAGTGTTGACATGATTGATACAATCATCGTGCAAAAATGCGTTCTGATATCTGCGTTCAGGCATCATATCTAAGTGCCGGACAATGATCTGGTGGGAATAAACCAGAAAATGGTCGAATGCCTCAGCCGCATTCAGCTGCACCAGTCACTGCTGGTCACCGGTCACAGGTCAACAGGATCATGTCTTGCAAATCTTAGCCACCGACACGCAACTTGGCAAAGCAGTGATGGACTGGTGCATGGCTACCAAGTGCTTTTACTCAAGGGCGAGTCTCGGGCGAGTGATCATTGTGATGTTCACTGATGTTCAGGTTTGGGTCAGCATGGTGCCCTCCGGCCCCAGCAAAAGGTGCAGTAAGGAATTTACATGAATTTACATGAATTTCATTGAATTTACATGAATTTACAGTATACTTGATGAGTTCCCACCAATGATTCTTCCAACATCTTCTAACCGTTTTTCACACCATGTTCTGACGAGCCGAATGCAGCCATGCAGGCCAGAAGCTTAGCAGCGCCAACGCCCGTATTACACCCTACGCATCTCTCATCATTCCCGGCACATAAACAATCTTAAACATACTGAAACGATCTGAAATGAATTCTACACTTTGAAACAGCCTTGGATTTTTTTTCACTCCCCTTACCAATCCCATGGATCCCAACCAAAATTTGATGACTGTGACTGTGTTTATCCATGTTAACCCATAACAATAACAAAGCTGGGTCATCTACCAGCTGCATATTCTGCAGGTTCACTGGGTTCTCAACTGTGCCAGCCAAATGGACGAGTGTACTTCCAGATCTTCCAGAGTGAACGACCCAAAACCACGGAGCAAAACCGCTTGCAAAAACCTTCGCTCGCTCTCATCATGTCTTGTCGAAGAACATCAGAAGTGGATCTATGATCAACTCCATGTCATCTCCCTAAATATCTCCAAATATCCCCAAACATCTCATCTCATACCATCCATACCATCCACCTTCCGGCTCGGCGCTCTTCAAGATCGCTGGAATATCCTTCGCCAACTCGCGGAGGAACTTGAACTCCTGGCCGTCCAACCGGCAGCTCTCCGTTCCCTCGTTGCAAGGCCGCAGGGCTTCAAACATGGCAGAATGTTGCAGAATATCATCGTCATGTATCAGGTATCATCAGATATCATCAAATGTCATCAGGTATAATTTTGCAATAATTTTGTTGCCTCATATTATAATTCTTGAAAACCATGCTGCAACATGCTGCAACCGTCCGTGGCCACGCCGATGCCAACGAAAATGATGGACAGAGGAATATCCAAACAGTTCCTGCCACGGCCATGGCATCCTGGTGAAATTTGTGTAAAAATTGATGGTACTTGATTCTACATCATCTTTCGCTCCGCATCTCGCAAAGCCCTGTAAAATTGCTATATATTGCTATGCAAAATTTGAGGATGGGGACCAGGAATAAACATTGGCACGTACAGCTCTCCTAAAAATCCTGCGACATCCACGTTGAGCCCACACTTATTTTCCATGTTCACATTCACTTTGTACCCCAGCCTGATCTGCCGGACCACTTCTTCCTGATCCTGATGTACTCAGAAACTCATGGCATCTCATGGCTAAAGACTGTTTTTACATGTTTTTTACAACAAGACAAGGTGTTTCAATGGCAATGGCGTGGCATGGTTTGCCTTCTACCAGATTCTATCATGGCATGTCAATTTTGTAGTGTGCAAACAGATGCACTCTGCTTCGGCGCCATTTCGGCCAAAACAATTCCAAAACTAGGCTTGCCCAAAAATGCGAGACATTACGAGACACAAAACTCACAAGACATCAGGAAAATGATGAAACATGATGAACAAATGCACCTGGCAACGGCTCTTTTGACGCCCACTCACGCCAGTCTAATCCTCGTTTGGAGGTGTCCATCCTGGTGCCATGCTTTGGACACCGAGGCAGCGAAGCCTCCCAAACCGGGCGGCCTCACTGCTTCATGCCTGGCAGCTATTGGCAGCTCACACAAGACAAACTTCCAGGATCTTCGAAGATTTTTGGAAGGGAATGGTTTGAATGGTTCACAGAACTTTTGAGCAAGTCAGGGAACAGATATGAACTGGTATGAATATTCCCTACTAGTACAACTTCAAAAGATTCAAAAGTCTTGGGCATGACTGCATGACCATGCATGACCCAGAGATTCCAATCAAAATATGCTATGGATTGCTATGGCATTACTGGTGTGTACGTCAATGGTCTATCATTTTGAGATATTTTGAGGTCCCATACAGGTGAGATAAAATGATCGTAGGAGACTGTCTAGGGAGACTGTCTCGTGGTCGCGGCATGTCGCACCTCTGATTGCTGCAACTCCACTCCTGATGCAACAAGGGGCCGGTCTGCGAAGGATGCATTGATCATCGACTCGCCCAACCTGCGCAGACAAAAATCTAATAGTCATGGAAGGGCTTCACATTCTGTGCGGTGCGGATCCAGCATTGTTTGTTGGTCTTATTGGCACTCCAAAGTAATTATCCCCTTTTTGACCGGCGCCACTCCGCACTTTTCCTTCCAGACTCGCGGAACTATAGATGCAGAGATTCTCGGATTTGGCGCCGCAGTGGTGCCATGTCACATTTACTGGGATGCGGCCCGTTCTTCTGGAGCCACGCGACACCCTAACACTGATCATAGAGACATTAACTGAAAGTGCCAGTTCGGCACAGTCCACATTTCCTAGAAAAAACGAGAGAAACCACTGGCGATGACTATCGACGTTTTTTGTTAGTGAGCCAGGCAGCATTTTTGCAGCACCAACATGCATTCCGAACAAAACACACTGACACAAAACATACAAAAACAATCAAAAACATGACAAATAGGCTGGAGTTTCAACAAGAACTGCAGTGATCTGGACTAAGTTTAGCAACTAGCAACTCATATATCAACTCCCTTAGCCTCACTAACCCCTCACGGCTTGTCATCTTGGCGGCAGCCAGCATGTGAAGCAGGCGTCCTTGACAAACTGAGATGCTCGATGAATCACAGCTGATCACTGGCTGCCATCGAAATGGCAAGGCTTCGCAGATGCATTCCAGCAGCTGCCCCTGCGATCCATTCAATTCCCCTTTCCACAAAAAAAACACGGAAACTACAGCGGCGCTGCTAGTCAAGGCTGATTCATCCAGAATTTTTGCAAACACATACTGACAGCTTTGATTTCTTGATGAAAAAAGTGCCATCGGTTTGATCTGTTTGTACCTTTTTAAGAGCTACTGAGAAGGCTTCGCTGCAGCCTCACTAGCATCCCCTGCCACTGTGTTCCAAGATATTCCAAGTCTCAGTGACCACATGTTGTCACCGCTGACCGCTCATGCTGCGCGACGCTTCTTGCTGCCAGCAGCGCGAGAAGCACAGGAAGCTTGACGTTTCGGAGCCTCCTTGACCTTCAGTGCGACCTTTTTCACCTCGTTGACTCTGCGAGGCCAAGTTGGATCTGAGGTTCTTTGCAGCCATCTATCTTGCAGCACCATGGACTTGGGCACCAAGCCTGCAACGGGCAACAAATGGATGAAGAGCCGTTCCAGGATGTTTTGGCTCATGGCATTCCCAATCTGAGCACCTAGGACCTTGTCAGACACCACCTGCTCGAAGCATCGCTCCATGCCCTGCAAGCGCAACATCTCATCCACAGTCATCCGGCGACCCCTTGAAGAGATCCAAAAGCCGGAGGGTCTAGACTTGGTCATACACATGACCCGATCTTCCATGTAGGATCGAAACTTGGGACTGGCATCGATGTCAATCAAAAAGGTTCGACACAGCGGGTTCTGCTTGGCTTTGTGCAACGCATCCATCACCTCCTTGACGCCCTTGTAGGGTGTGGTTGGATAACTTGGTGGCAATGTATTCATTGTTGGCTTCCTTTCTGCTTCTTCCAGCAAGGGCTCGATGCTGATCAAGGGCAGCTTCTCTGGCCATGGAAAGCTCTGGAAGTCTTTTGGCAGTGCCGTCTTCAACACTCCAACGATGTAGACTCGTGGCCGACTTTGTGGCACGCCATGCTCCTGGGTATCCAGGACCTTCCAATCCACATGGTAAGCCCCACGGTTCATGGTGATCAAGGTGTTCATGATCAGCTCCCAAGTGCGGCCCTTGTCATTGGAGAGGATGCGCTTCACGTTCTCCAGGATGTACATTCGTGGCTGCTTCTTTTGGATGTAGTCAGCACACCCAAAGAACACTGTGCCACGGGCATCCTCCAGTCCACGCCCTTTCCCTGCACCACTGAATGGTTGGCACGGAAATCCAGCCACGTACAGGTCGGCGCATGGGACCTCTGCACTGCCATTGTCTCGGGCCATGAGATCGTCGAAGAACTGGACCTGTGGATAGTTGGCCAGAATCTGCTTCTTGACGTGAGGGTCATTGTCGCAACTGAAGACGTGCTCAAAGTCCACATTGAGGCGTTTCAATGCCATCAAGGGCGTCTCCATGCCACTGCAGTCGGTGGCCACTCGCAGAGGTCTCTCCAAGGGCGCCATGAATGCCATGGGTTCAGCACGTGCAGCACAACTGAAAGCCACAAAAACGGCTGTAATTCGCCCAGTTCATGCCCAATTCTACATATTCTACCAATAGCAACGGCCATCAGCAACACAAACTTCATAGTCCACAAACAACTGGGCAAAGCTTTGGTCACTCAATTAGACAGTGTTACCTTGCTGTGTCCAAACCATTGCGCTAGGCTCAAAAGTTTGCCCCAAGAACCCCAAGAGAAATAAGAGAACAACAGCAAATGACAACGACAGCATAGGAAAACAACATCATCTGCTTGGCACTGTCGCATAAACGCGCTTGCATTAATGTTCAGCCACACAACTATTCTTTCACCTGGAGCTCATTTCAAACGACATACATGGACACCTTTGACTTCTGATTCTGATGACTTCGGATGACTCCGTTCTCAGTAGTCCCTGGCAAAACCGACACCCCGTTGTGCGATGCCTCTGATGCATCTCTCCGTGATGCGCTTGATCCTGTTCCAGAATAATGCCCTCGGTTGACAGGATGAAGATCCCAAGTAATTACATGGGGGAAAAATACGTTCTTCCTTGACTAGTGACTACTAAGAGGCTATACCAACATATGCCAGCGGCTATCCTTGCCCAACAACTGATCATCACAGTACCTTTAGGGTGCGGCAGGCCAGTGCCAGGCAACTGATTTGCGGTGTTGCGTCAAGAAGATAAGCTTCAGAAGGACTCCGCTAATGGTAAAGTACATCCTGAGTCCGAATCGAGGGAAGTTCAGTTGAGACCTGCGATGCAAGAGCAATTCAACCAGGTCTGTCTCTTGAGACCTATAATTACATTGATGTACTGGAAGAATCTGGAAGATGCTTGAGTTTCAGCATCTTGAAAGAGAGAAGATGCGCAAAGCCGGTGACCAAACTTGCTGGAGGTCGTGCTGCTGAGATTCTCCACACTGGCAGCTGTTCCAACGGTACGGAACAACCTGAATGCACTCGAGAACTTCTCTTCTTCATGTTCCGCATCCTGCCGTGCGACCCCAAGCAGGTTGGAGACTGGGATGTCTTGATCGTCTTGGTGGTTGCTTCTTTTTGCATATTCATCCATTGGAGGCTTATCGCGTTGCACATCCTTGCACCGTATCTGGAAGACTGGAATTTATATCACCTCTCCACTAAAGATCCTTACCACATCTTACCACTGCATGGTATTTTCGTAGTTTCCCACATATTAATATAAATATTCCAAATCAGACTGGCAAGCTGCGGTGACTGTGAAAGTCTTCATGACCCAGCTATGGAGATTGGAGGCCGAACCCCACCTGAAAAGCAGAGCGATTTCCTTCGCCAACTCTGATGGAGCTGTACCTCAGCTTTGGCAAACTCAAAAATGGCCTTGGGCGTGCGTTGTGTGCCTTAGGTAGTCAATTGAAGTCTTAGAACAACGTAGAACAACTTTGAACCCTTGATGCGGAGACTTCTGCGCTGTAATGCAAAGGGCTCATGAAATGAGATGTCCTGCGAGCACCATGGAGCACCACCAATTCACATCAATTCACCAATTCAAGAAATCAAGCCATCGTGAGCCATCATGGGCCATCATGGGCCATCATGGGCCATCATGGGCCATCATGGGCTATAATGGGCTATAATGTGCTAAGGTGGTTTACCGATGTTTACCGTAGGTTTGGTTTTTTGTGTCCTTCTGTTCCTGAGAATTGGAGTAACACTGGGGATCACTGGGGTCAACCATGCAAATCTGCCAACCGACAAACCCCCCAAACTCAAAAGTCGATCTGGAAAGCCAACAGATTCTGCAAACAAAATGTCATAAGCTGCCGGCGTTCTTTTCATGTTCATTCCCATGCGATTTGTATATGTTTGACCTTAAACATTCTTACACTTTATGTGTGAACAGTCTGGATATCATAGGTTGTTGGCAGCTGGACCCTGCACTTCTCGTGACGAGGCGCTCCTTCCATCTGCCTTTTAACTCACGGCAGGTGTCTTGGTCGAAGTGAATGCCCTGGAAAGGTTCAACGAAAATTCACTGCAGCTTCATCATTCTTTGTCCCTTTGTATGGAAGAGGCGCATACAATCCTCACAATCCTCTTCCGTGCTCTGCACACTCTACTGACAAACTGTGCCCATCAGTGGTTTCAATATTCAACATGTCCAAATGCACAAATCCATAAGAATCCACTATACTCAAGCATAAAGCATATTTTTCAATCAATTTCAATCACTTTCAATCATCCACACCTTTTTCTGCTCCGTGATGTTTGCAGCTAAGGACCTTAGTTCCAGGCCATGGGTCACCTTCCACCGTTGATCCGTTGGTTTTCGCCAAGGTACTCCAGGTGATGCGGCAGAGCGCAGATCTGCTTGCCCTCCACGAATGGCTTCATACATCGCAGCTCCTTGTCACAGGTGACCTGCAGCCCCCTCTGCGCGTTGTAGTCTGCGTTGAGGCCGGGATAACTGCAGCATTGGGGTAGGTCCTGAGTTGACTCATTGTATCTGATTGTTGACTCATAGATGACTCATAGTTGACTCTAGTTGTGACATGTTTTGACAATCTCGCAAGGTGTTTCAGAAAATGTTGCAAACATCCAGAAAACTGAACTGATAGATTGACAGCATTGAAATGTGTAAATCACGTTCCCATATCATCTAGGTCCAAAATAATGAACCTCCCATATTCCACCAAGTTTGCAGTCTGAGCTGCAGATGAGGTCTCGCAATCCTCCGCGGTCCTGTGGAACCATGTCTAGGGGGACATCAGAGACACCTGGTATCATCTCACAATAAAACATCGATGGTATGCCGGTATGCTTCTCCAATCAAAAGCTATGAAAAGCTCATGACTCATGACAGGCCAAGCTGCTGAAAGATTGCAAACATGGAACCTGCATACCTGAGCCGAGCAGGAAATTAAGTCACCAATTGGGGAATGGGTATCAGAATGCCTTTCAGATGACCCACCTGCGACATGTTTCAACCGTCCCATTCCAATCGCATTTTGTCCCAGCAGCACGAACGCAAACCAAAGGCAGTATTTGTTCCTGATCAAAAGCTGACTCTGGCACTTCTGGTGTCGGGGTGTTTGGTGGTCTTTGTGCATCGCTAGCACGAACGCGAATGATCAGGAGCCAAAGCTGAAACACGACTCTGCCAGCTTTGAGAACGTAGACGACTTCAGTATATGATCTAATATGATATCTAATATGATATCACATGCATTCATATGCATTCATATGCATTCATATGCATTCATATGCATGGTTTCAGTGCTCAAAGAACATCAAAGAACTTGAGATGCCTTTGCACATCCCAAAGGAACAGCACAAATTGTTCCAACGGGTCCTGAACTTGCCCGGCCCATCACGCAACGGTGGCTGTTTCCAGGAGTAGAAAGCGAAGGTCGCCAACCCACAGGGCCCCAAGAGCTGTAAAGCTTCAACTAGGACGCTTTTCCACACGCCTCAGGTAATTAGTGATGATTAGTGATGATCGATCGTGCCATATGCTGCTGGGGATGGGGCCAAATGTGATATCTAAAAAAGCTGGACTTTGTTTCCACATGTTGAACGGAGGAACAACGGTAAGAGCATCAGCAATGTGCCTTACCTTCCTGAAATGGTTGTTTTGCACCGGAAAACTCCCATTCACATGGCAATGTCCACCCTGATCCATCCTCATTCTGCGTTGCAGGAATTGATTGACATTTGGATTCAAAACCCAACATCTCCATCTTTTGATAAACTAGGGGAAAATGGTGGAAAATGGTGGAAAATGGTGGAAAATGGTGGAAAATGGTGGAAAATGGGTACAAGATGGTATGAATTACTTTACTTCGTGTGATCCCCACCATGACATTTATACATTTTGTTACTGGCAAATCTTCTGGCATTCTATCTGACATATTTTCTGGCATTCGATCTGGCATTCTATCTGGCATAT
>Ga0126342_10010801_pt1 | contig 16349 bp, 14 predicted proteins | sample Cyp1metagenome_FD_92528 | JGI IMG/M metagenome (GOLD analysis project Ga0126342, IMG submission 92528) | Coral microbial communities from Lord Howe Island, Old Settlement Bay, Australia - Cyphastrea 1 metagenome | ecosystem: Host-associated > Invertebrates > Cnidaria > Coral ... | reverse complement strand
CCATTTCCCCCCCCCAACGGCGCCCGCACTTGGCCCCCCCCCAGGGGACCCAACCCCTTTCTGGGTACCTGGTCCCTGGTCGGGGTTTTCCTGAACATGGGATGCTGGAAGGCCCCCCCCCCCCCGGACTTTTCATATACTCCCTTCAAGGTGCTTTATGGTGTTTCAAACGTCAACCACCAGCTATTTCCCAGAATCCGTTCAAGGGAAAAAAACTACAGGTAGCCCCGGTGACCCGGATGTCAAAACGAATTTCATGTCTTGCTTTTGCACCTTAAATCAACCTACACTCCCGTAATCACAAACGTGGCAATTAATGGAACACCTTCCATTTATAGATGATGTTCCCTTTAACCTCCATTTCGGCGAGATTGGGCCCTGCCATATGGCCCCACCTGAGGATGATGAGTTGCAGGAGGCCTTCCTTAGCCTCAAGTCATCCATCAATGACAGCAGCTGGGACATTGATGGCCGATGTTTGAGGAAATCTATGCACAGATGGGCTATGATCTGGATCGATGGGCGATGGGATCTAAACTTGGAGTTGGTGGATTTTGGGCCCTTCAGAAGACAATGTGACAAGTATGGGATGAAAAGAATGGTCATTGTAGCATTCAAATGTTGTTGAATGCTTTCGCACGGCTGCAAATAGCCAGTAACAATGGCAAACATGATATATTCCTATTTGAATGCACGTCATTGATTCCATGGTAAGAGATGTAAGAGCTTCATTGGGTGCGATTGTGGGTGAAGTCCAAATGGTTTGGGGCTCGGTAAGCCTTGGTTTGGTCAATGGGATTTGGTCCCATCAATGTGGAAATATTATAGCCATAGATATTGACCTCAACAGGACTGTCAGGATCCTTAAATAGAGGTACTGTACCATAGAAAGCCATATTGGGGATATTCCATTACATAGCCCTTATATAGGCCTTACGTATGGTACGTACCTCCAATTTAGGTACCTGAAATGGCCATTGATGACCTGAAATTGCAGGATATCTGAGACTAGCGGCGTAGAAACATGATGGATTGGAGAGTCTTTTTCTCCAAGTTCAACTGTTCTGTGTGCAGGCTGTCTATGGCTATCTGAGTATGAGCCATCAAGAACCACGAGCTAATCTTGAAAATAATCACAATAATTGTCTATAGTTATATAAGTTTGTTTCCACAAAATTGGGTAGATTCCACGTAGAAAATATCCAAAGGAACGCACACGAACCCAATCTCAAGATGAACTATATGACTTAGTGCAGACATATCAACATCAGGGTCTCCTTAAATATACCAATCTACAAATGGGGCTTTCCATAAATGGGGATATCCCCACCTAGCTGGATGGTTTATGATGGAAAATCCATTCTATAAATGGATGGTACATGGAGGTACCCCTATGACTTGTAGAAGTTACCCCCCTCCGAGGCATCATGGGTTCCGACTTGAGCCAACAAGTTGAAAGCAAGTTGCTGCAGGAGCGTGACGCCGCTTGGATGTGCTGTGTTGGTGAATTTCTCCGGTTACCCTCCGGTTGGAAATTGCTATTTATAGGTGATTTACCTATTAAACATGGTGACTTTCTATATATTAGTGTACCGGAAAGTATATGAATGGGATATACGAACGGGAGAATAGGGGGAGATCAATGGAATGTTGATATAAATGACACATTTTAACGGGATAGGTGCTTAAGGTGACTGTTTGCTTCCTAAATGGGAAATCCACCAGAAATGCCGAATATGTATAGTGCTGTGACATACGTCGTATTTTTTGGGGGCGCCTTTGTCGAAAGCAACAGAGCTGGTGGCGTCTGGGTACAGCCATTGGCTGGTAATTTATTGTAGCCATTTTCGATGGCTCCGGTAGTTTACTGGAGGTTCCCAATTTAGTAGAGAAAAAGGCAGAAATCTAGTGACAATGAACTGATGGCATCCAAAAGAATTCGGCAAACCAACTTGGAAATGGTAGGTGATTTGTTGTTTCTTTGCTGCAAATTTGAAGATGGTGGCAAACCCATGGAAATGCAATTGCGATGGGTGAATGGTAGATGGGTTAGTCTTGTTTCTTTTGAATCATGAGAGTAACCAGCTCAAAAAGAATCACAAAACTCAGTAATACTGAGGTTTAGCTATGACTTGGGACATGTGTGTGTGTGGGTTCATGCATGAACTATCTGACTTGCATGTCATGCACCAGAGTTCGGAATAAACCCATGAAATGATGTGCAGTTTGCACATCAAACAGGAAAACATGACAGTGCAACACATTTTGTTGAACGTTTTTAGTGGGTGTTTGTCATGGAACTTCATTGAACTGTGCTCAACCACTGACCGGCTCGTGCTTTGGATTCTGGTGGTTTACAAGGACTCTCTTTTTTTAAGGCAACCCGTGGATCAACCCTGGGTAAGTTGGTGGGCTATTTCTTCACCAGTGGGAAAAACTTGTGATTCACCATCTAAATCCAATTTCGTCCCAGTTTTCCATAGCTGTCCCATTTAATTTGATTTGAACATGGTGGTTCTTTTCTTACCCCATAGGATCCATGTATGGTATATATGCTAACATTGGGGGTATATTGATGGGATCCATGTTACCATATATAGCATACATGGATCCTATGGGTACAGGTTCCCACATCCTTTCATTTGCCACCGGATTTCCCGGAACCGACCGAGACCACCGAGGAAGACGGCCGCTGGGATGGCAGTGCCGCGGATGAGCTTCGCTTGGCGCTGGACATTTGCGAGGCGCTGCAGGCGGACCATGGGGAAACCGAAAGGTGATGGGCTCCAGGAAACATCGAAAAAGCGATGGAAAATCCACCATGAACGTCGATCATTTCCTAAACCCACGGATTTACATGGGTATTTATCTAAGTTGAAGGGGGCAACCATTCTAAAGTGACATAACTATCATTTCGAACAAACCCAGATAAATGATTTATGCGACATTTATAGGGTATATCGATAGGGACAACTGATCCTACTTTGCCCTTTGGTTAACCGCTAAGACTTGTGGGTTGAATGAGCCACAGGAAATGATATCTTTGGCGATCCCCCCCGGCAATCCATCAGGGGTTGACTAATCCAAAGTCCTCAATTCTTCACTATCTGCCAGCCGGTTACCACCACTAAGTCACTATGTTTTTGTTTCACTGCCACCCAAACATGACTTAATTTGGAGATGTACCTTGTGATCAAATGTGATCAACACATGTTGGTCAAAAGTCCATTGTTTGTTACTGCCCTTGGAGATGGAGATGGAGAGAGCTATCCGATCTGTCCAACGGTTAGGAGGGAGCTGTTCGGAGCTATATAAGTATCAATATTCCGATTCCTATAGAGTGGGTTGCTATCAAAAATTACACATAAATCTCCATGTTTCTTGCTGAAATCACCATGTTCCCTCATGTTTGATGGTAAAATCCAATTTGTTCCTTAGTTTGCTGGTGAGCCCCTAGTTTTTACGACCTGAAACCCCTTCCCGATGCAGGACATGGGCTTCACCCGCTCCACCGCGGATCAGCGTGCCTTGCTCAGCGCAGCCCATGCACTGGGCGATGCCGCGCTGGCTGCGGAGGTCCTGTCGATGCAGGCCGCAGGATCCTGCCGTGAGCCCCGCAATCAATACTGGTATAATAGTGGTATAATAGTGGTTAATATATAATGGGATAATCTATATTAATAGTGGTATAATAGTGGTTAATAATGGTTAATGAGATATTTGGTGGGTGGTTTGGAACATTCAAACCATCAACAATAGGGATTTAATATGGGTTAATGAGACTTAATATATCTTAATGGGACTTAATAGATCTATATACTGATTGGTGGTTTGGAACATGGCTGTTATGACTTTCCCATCATATTGGGAATGTCATCATCCGAACTGACGAACTCATATTTTTCAGAGGGGTAGGTATACCACCAACCAGTTATTTTTCTGGCTATTTTTATGGCTATATGATGTTATTTGGCTATATGGTTTGTGGATGGTTATTCCCCAAAATATGGTAGAAGGTTTTGACCCATATATGGTTATGTGCTTACTTTTACAGATTCTATGGCTATTTTTGTCAAAACCCTGGTGCCCTAGGGGTACCCAAACGGCACCTCCAAATGGCATCAAATGGCTGGTTAATCCAACATATGGTAACAATGGGGTTTTCACCCATCCCCTTATGGCCATTGGCTGTATGGTTATAGTAGATGTTAATAAACCTCCGTATATGGTTGGGGTTGTTTTACTCCATTTATAGGGTTTATTTAGGGGTCTTACAGCTATATTGCTATAAACCCCATAAAAATAGAGTACAAGCCCTATAGTCCTTAAAGCTGGGAAAATGGTGGGAAAATGGGTACATGATTGGGATACTATTTGATAATGTTGGGATATGGACAAAGATGACCAACTTAACTGTAATTTACCTGGATTGATGAATCTATTTGTTATTGCATTTTCCCAATGGGAACCCCACTGCTTGGGGCATTTTTTCCGGGAATAAGTGTTTCATGGTTGGGTAGGATTTTTCATGGTGGCGGTTGGTGGTTAGTAAGCCTTAGTTAAAACCTTTCTTATTGGATGGATATTGGTAATAATTATTAATACTGATAAATTACCAATTATGGCATTATTCTTATTGGGTGAGAATGATAAACGGATATAAAATAACAAGATGCTATAGTGGCACTATACTAGGGGCATACGTGGATACAATGGGAGATTAACAAGCAAAACAATGGGTAAATTGTGACCCCCTCAATAATATTGGTTTGTGACTTGTGAATGGCGTATCCACCACCAATAAGCACTGACAAGGGTTTGCTAACTTGTTAACGATTGATTGTTACAGTGGCCACGTTGGACAGTTGGTTTACAACTACAACAGCTATACACTATTTATGATGGATATAATCCCATCACCCGAATATTAAACACCCCATTCTATGGTAATTATGTGGAAATTCCCTACTAAACCATGGGTTCGTTTAGGGGGTGTTTAATATTAGGGGGAAGGGATATATCTATTGTTGAAGGTATTTATAAACCATCTCATAGCTGACCAGACATTGCAGCAAAGATCTCCAGAAATGGGTGGTAGAATCAAACCCCAAACTGACGGATCATTATTTGGTATATACTGGCCACATGACAAGTGTAAGGGGGATCGGACCATATCCGTTTGTTTTGGCATATAGTTTGACATTACACATTTTGATGCAATTTCCACATTTGGAATGACCTTTTCCTTGGCAAATCTTCCGGAGGAACTAGCATGAAGTGCTGTCGCTGCAAGTTTTTTTTACTCACCCATCCCAGCTAATCATGTCCACCAACTCGATCACAAACTCCTCATCAATCTTCATTTTTGATGGGTCAAAGAGTTTTTGGTAGGTCAATCATCATCACAACCATCATCAATCTTCATTTTTTAGGTGAAGATCCCACTTTTTAAGGCGAACTCCGCCAGGATCTCCCAGACGTGGCGGGACACGCTTCCGCTTCGTCTTCGCTGGGCCAAGCGCAAGAGTCGCTGCGGAGGGCCATGGTGCTGGGAGGTTGGGCAGCTGGGCACAAGGATTGAAGGGAGATTGGTAAATGCTGGTAATGTCAACCCTGGATTAATAAACCCCAAACGGCTGTTTAATTGGGAGGATACCATTTAAGTATCAAATGATGACTATTGGAGGAGTACCCCCCTTAATCAATAAACCATGGTTGACATTGACTATTCTATGAGGAGAAGAAACACCTAGGCATACCAACAGTTTCATACAATTTCTATTGGAATAGAATGAGGATAGACATTTAACGGAAGTATAATATGTGGGAACGGGGATGCAACGGGGATATCATGGGAATAAGGATCCGGGAAAATTTCATCATGGCCTCAGTGACGTCACTGGAAGGATCCTTCGGAGTGGCATCAAAGGTGAACGGCCAAAGATTTCAGGATGGTGACTGATTCATCATAATTCATCCAGTAACTTTGCTTTGGCGTAGATTATTTGAGGATATTTGAGGTAAAGCGGCTTAGGTTACCAATACTCCTGGACTCCAGGAACATTTAGAGGTGTTTTCATTCAGTTACCAAGGGTATCCAAGTAGTTGGCGAAGTTGGTTATGCTGGGTACACTTAGAACTGGGCCGACACCGCTATTGCGTATGGACACCGCCAAATAGAAAGAACAGATTGAACATGTTCCTTTGTGGAGCACGTAGATATATATATATACATTTTTTTTTTAAGTCAAAGACTAGCTGAGAATCTTGGATATGAAAGGTGATGACACGAAAACCTCACTATCATACAGCTTTCCTGTGCTGCCTGTGCTGCATAAACCGTGTTTGGCTGGAGGAGGAAGAGGAAGACTATATAATGCATGGTTTTTGTCCATGTTCTTTCGCTTTTTTGAACCTTTGAACCACAGAAACTGCTTCCAAAATTCCAAGGACTCAGAAACGACCAAAGACTTCTTGCAAGGATGCTGGGCTCAAAAACTGGTTCTTGGTGAATGGACATAATCAGACAACCTCTAAAGAGAGCCTCCTATACTATGGGATCTATTCATTGTTGGGTCCAAGTTATATATGTTGATGGGGAGTGGGTCAATGGACGTCAGGTCTCAAAGGTCGGTGCTCGGAGAAAAAAAGGGGGGGTGTTTATTCAGACAACCCGGAAATGGAAAGCCTGTAGTGTTCCGGAAATGAATGGAAAGGATATGAGATGATCATAGATGATTTATAAATTATTCATTCTTCACTGGTATACCTGGTATACCTACCATAAACCACAGTCAGCATGGCTATAAACTGGCCTGACGGATGTCTTAGATCAGCCTTCATTTGAGCACCTAAACAAACACCAAAAAACCTGTGTCTTTGTTGTCACCTATCCCTATTTGCCGCAATGAAAGCACATTCTTTGCCAGTGAATGTCGTCATGTTTGACTACATCACGGTGGAAATCTAGGGTAATCTGGTGGCTTTCTCCATTTGTCATTCATCATGGAACCCGCTCCCTTCATCCCTGGTTGAATTTGAAGGAAAATGTGACCGGAACCCGCTCCATTTGAGGTAAAGAACCATGATTTCTAAACCCAGTTTCAACTCTAAATTGACCCATTCAGAAATCCATTGAAACCAGGAAAGAGGTTGATTCCCTTGCGGGACGGCCACAGTGAGCTTGGAAAGTTGTGCCTGGACTTTTCACTGGTGGTTGGAAATGGGGAACCACATGGAACCACCGAAATTATAAGGATTTCATCGCAGAAATGGGACTGAAGGGTGCAGTCATCTTATGTTTAACCAGTTTAACCAACAGAAATGTCAAAAGACTTATAGTTTCCCAGTTTCCCATAAGGCAACCCGCTGCATTGAAACCACCCACAGTGGCCTTACTGGATCCATCTTTCGCATGCAAGGCTAGCTGCCCAACAGATCACGGCTGGGCCCATGGCAGAATGCCACTGTGACCCAAGGGAACGTTGCCAATGAAGTTGGATTCAAGCAGAACATGTGGCTTTAGAGAAACAAACTTTGTCAGGGCTGTTAAGTTAGAGCTGGTAAAGATAAAGCTTTCAAACATGACATTCGTGATGCTTCCACGAATAGACACTTAGCCCGTTCCCGGATTATCCCGGATTTGTTGTGGTTGTTTTTCTCTTTTTTTGGGGGGGAGGGGTATACGCTTAAACACGAACATGAATGGTGGTTTCAACTTTCGTGAGCACCTGAGGGTAGTGCTGTTGGTGATCGGCTTGAACCGGTGGAGTGGGTTGCGACTGTCGTGGCATATCGTGGCATCACAATCGTGGAGCCTCCCAGCCACAGGGAAGGGCTTCATATCCCATCCTTGGAGCTATTGGAGCCTGGCCTCTGGTCCCATCGAGCACATGATCTCCTGGGAGCAGCCTTCAAATCCAGGGTCGACCTGGGAATGACCGAGCCCAGATTCCAGTTCTTGGTAGATGGCGTCGAGAATTGTGGCCAGTTTGCATTTGCCAATGCCAGGGAGCTCCGATGAAACTCCTTTGCTCAAAGTCCAGGAAGTTTACACAGCTGGATGATGTTTTCCCATTGTACATCATTGTACTATTCCCAATATGTCCTGGCCAGGATTTTTAAATTGGTTTTATATTCACATGTTTGCTGGCTGAGCCCCCAATGTATAGCCATTGCCCATGAATTGGAAAACCTTATCGGCCAATATAATGAGACTATGTGACTATGCTATGCCGCTATACCTCATGTTTCCCCAAGTATTAATCAATATTAATCACATATCATATATCCAACTATATCCTGATGTTACAGTTCATTTGAGATTAACCATTGCTTGAATGAGTTTTACTGAGGCAAACCAAATATCTGGATCCTTTGCAGGGCCTTGCCTCTGCCACCGGCGCATCACCCGACGATCTGCTGCTCAGCTGCATGGTCGGATCACCTCTACTGATTTGTGGTGTCATTTTTTAAAGACTTACTACAGTATTAAATGTTAATAGTTTTATTATTATATCATATACCATCTAGTATCATATAGAATATCTATGAATATCTATCAATTTATAGACTATATATAATGAATATAGATATTAATATATAGATATATTAAAGTATCCATGTCATTTGGGAATCAAATCATTGGTTCCACCAGGCGCAAACCAGCAGCCCAAATTGACGGGTATAAGTTTGGCTAACTCAGTACCCCAAAAAACACGGCAAGGCTTAGAAGAGGATGTTGGGATAGGAGTTCAGCTGTGTGTTGTCTACATTTTTTTGGGGGAGGATGGGTCGCCCGAGGATTTCCCGGCATTTCACCTAGCTAATCAGAACTGGCAGGATGCTTGGGATTTTTTCCGCTACGGAACGCCTTGCTTCCTACCTAACTCCCCAAGTGTTCAATCTCAGTGGTTGAAGATTTGTTTTCACTCTGGTTTCCTGCGGAAATTCATCTTCAATCCTTCAACCAACCTGCTGTGCTAAACCCCAGAATGAACCTTCAATTTGGGATGGTTCAAACCATTTCCGGGTACGATGGTTTCCCGTTGATTTTGCGCAGAATGGGACCGAGGCTGGCGAAGTTGACAAAGCCTTTCAGTGGACGGCTGAAGCCATTTACCGCTCGCAAGCTGCAAAGTGGCGCCGATGCCCAGTGCCTTGGCGCAGAAGCCTTGGGCATGGTGAATTTGGCCATTGGTGAACTCTTTGTGTGTCATTTGTGACATAAATTGTTGACGGGAAATCCCTGCTGCAAGATTAGCCAACTGTTTTTTCGGGTTTGCCAGCTCCGTATCCTGACTCATGGCACTTGCGAAGCACAGTCGGCCGTTCCGTTGGAAGGAGCCGCGAAGACAGGATGAGCATCATCAAGGACTGCTGATGTGGATCCGTGGGGGTTGACTTGATGAGGCAGGTGAAGAATCCTTGATATTTACCCTGCAGGTAGGGTAAACTAACATAGATGTGGAAACCCATTGTTTCCCTAGGAAAATGATCTACAACTGATGCTTTGTTCCACATCTATATTAGTTTAAAGGAGGGCAATCATCATCAAGGCTATAGGCAGTACGCTTTGACCAAACAGAGTTCAAGGTTGGCCCAGCATTGTTGGGGTTCCACCGGTTTGGCGTCGCACAGAGTTTCCATGATGGTTCAAGAATTTGCGGAACAAAGATGGTGCATAATGTAGGATGTATATGAATGTATTAGAATGGCATCACAGGCATTCTGGAGGTGTGCCCTTTGGAATTGTAACCTGGTTTACTGGACCACTATTTTGAATAGGTAATCATTGCACTACATCAATGGCATGTTGCTCAATCATTGCACTACATCAATGGCATGTTGGAGGAAATGAATCTACAAATGGATGTAAAAGGGAAGCGTTCCCTTGCTGCGTTGGATGGCTACCTTTGCATGGTGTTCCATGCAATATTCTGGAAGAACATCAGCTTATTGAGGATGTTCACCTTTGGCATAGGCATGATGATTTTCCGAATCAACCGTAATCTCTTAGAGATCGAGCTGTGGAGCCCATTGATCCCAATAAAGATCCTGGACGATGCACTTGGCGACTGAAGGAATCTGGGTTGCAAGGATCTGATCACTGGCGAATTTCTGTCGCTCTTTGCTGCTTCAAATGAAGGGCTGCAGTGTTATGCGTGACCGACATCACCAACAAAAATGAACCACTCGAAGTCGTAATTCAATGTAATTCATGTATAGCTTTAATTTTCTGATGAATGGGCTTGTAAACGAGCTTATCCGCTTATAACTCAGTTGCCCCAACTTGCACCTTCCAAGACCACATCCAATCCAAAGTGTAAGTGAGGTCGATCGACCAAATCATGCATGCCAGTGCTTGCACCCATTGAGAATATCTTAAGAATTGCCGTTTTGAATGCATGTTCTAGTTTGTTTGCCCTTGCATGAAAATGGCTCATTATTAGCAATTGTCCATAGCTATGTTGAATTGCCGCATGGTATTCTGTGGGAATGCCCCTTGGGATTTTATACAAAATTGAATTTGTTCCAGCTTCTTCCCAGAATACAAGCAGGGCATAGCGCTGGAAAATCACGAGCATCAACAGGACAGTTATACTTCAATCTTGGTATGATCGAATCGCGCAACAGATCAAATCCTGAGAGCCCCGAATTGCATTACCCAAGGCACACCTCAGAACTGGATGGATTGAATAAAGCAGCAATAGGTAAGGTTGTTTCAAAAATCAAGCCACATAAACCACTGAGAAAAGCAGAAGATCAGTAGAATTTGCATCCCAGGAATCGCAAGTGTTCGATAAACAAGTGCCCCAAGGAAGGATGTTCCGTATATGACTGGGTTGTCAGAAGGCCTGGTATGTTTTTACTATATAATTTGGATGAACATGCAAACAGAGATGTTTTTCTGTTACAGCCTGGTTGACACTGATAACAAAGGAGGACGAGAATTCTGCCCTCAGCAGCGTGCAATGGGAGATGAAGGCCAGCATTTTGTGATAGCGGGGGATGCGAAACAAAGATGGCTGGAGCAGGACGAGCGGCAAGATATTCAAATTATTTGGGTAACATGTGCTGGGGCAGGTGCGTGTTCAAAGAATGAATGGGGACAGATATTCCCATACCGATCCATGTTGTTCAAAGAATGAATGGGGACAGATATGCCCATACCGATCCATGTTGTAGAATAGCATGCTGATTGTTTCTTGCATGTGTTTTCTTCATCGCTGTTCATTTTATTGGATAATATTAGCTATTCTAAGTGTTGCCCCAAAAAATTCATGTAGGACCGTTGGTGGCCCCAATTGCGGGCAAAACCGCTTGCACGAAACAGTCACCAGCTCGCCCGCTGAGGGGCTTGTTGATCCAACCATTAGGGCACCCCAGGAACCATGAACTGTGGCGCACTTCAACTTGGGATTAGGATTATTAGGACCACTCCATTCAACATATTCAAAAAATATTTGGCTGCGGGCCCCACAAATGCACAAAAAGCATGGGATATCATGGGATTCTCATGTTTTTTTTGTTTGGTTTTATATGGAAGCCAGGAAAACCCAACGGCTCAATGGGCTCTCTCCCAGCATTTTCGTCCTGTCCCGATGGTCCAACAGCCAGGTGCCGGACCCAGAAGACCCAACAAGCAAGGTGTGGAAATGTCATGAAATGGGGGCTGAAATTCTGACTCCCACAGAAAATATCGAGTTGTTCCAGAATTTCCAGAAATATTCATATGGGTTTGTCTGAAAATAGGGTATATTCCCAATTATAGCCATTTAATGGGGATAATGATCACTAACATTCATTAACCATTGGGTTTAGGGGTACACTATTTTCAGACACACCCATATTGGCATTGGATTTATGGAAGCCCACAGAAAAATGGGGAACCCCGCGGAATGTCCAGAAAAGTCGATGCCATGAGGTGCACCGGTCTGTGAGGGGAGATCAGCTAGATCTCCGTGGGTGCTATCCTGTGCTGTCTTTACTTGTCGGAAACAGCATACCCTCTGGTAAACATACAAAAAGCATATGGAAAATCAGCATTTGGATCCATTTGGAATAAGTAAATCAACTGTTGACGAGCCTTTTTCAATAGAAAAAACTGTTTGTCATTACCAGAGGCTAGCTTCGTTCTTGTGGAGCCTTTCACATGGATCGCAGCGTTTCAAAGGGTTGGTGGCTCATTGAGTCACCAGAGGCACGCCTTCAGGGACGATCCCAAGGTGCCCAAGAATATCCAGGTCATTCCAGGTCTAATTTCTTGATGTCCATTAAACCACCAACAATCAGGATGTGAATGAGCCAAAAAAATGAACCTCATGTGGTTGGTGGCTTGGAACATTTTTTTATTTTTCCATATATTCGGAATAATCATACCAACTGACTTTCATATTTTTCAGAGGGGTTGAAACCACCAACCAGTCATCAATGGTTATTGTAAGCTGGAACTTCACTGGTTTGTTTTGTTAAACAGGTCACGGAACTCGTGCAAGTAACGCGCAGCGATGTGACTTGTTCGCACCATTTTTTTGCGGGAAGCGACTGGTGACATGTTGCTGAATGGATTTAGAGTAGTTTTGACTAAGTTTGATAACTTCCATGTGGTGTTCAGAGTTGTTGAAGTTTCGAGGTGAAAAGAAGAAATCATATTAATTGGTGGTTTGGAACATGAATTTTATTTTCCAATATTTTCAATATCCTAACTGACGAACTCATATTTTTCAGAGGGGTAGGTATACCACCAACCAGATATATGTTTTAGAGGTTGAAGATAAGCATCCCTGATGATTGACATACGTCATTTGACATGTTTTGGCTAGGTGAAACAGCGTACGAGGTTTCGTTGTTGGTCCTGATATGCACATTGATCATCATTGATCATATGTCATATGTGTATATATGTGTTAATTACTTGATTCTCAAATGTCGCATATAATTATACATCTGTGCCAGAAAATGTGTCACTCTCTGTGAGCACAAAGCGATGACATCGTTTTGATTATCAAAGCCATTCTTGACACCAATTGACCTCCCAGCGGCGTCACTGAAGCGATGGTTAGGGGGTTATCCCTTAAAATAGCCTGAACAAAATCAGGCTGTGTCAATCCATGAGTCTCACCCTTCCGACTTTTCCGCCCATGTTCCACCCTTGCAACCATTTTCATTTGGTACTTAACCCAATGTGGGATAGCCAAGCAGTGTGAAGGTTCTCCCCATCTCCGTGATTGAAATTCCCCACTGCTTGCTGAACCCAAGAATGCACCATACCACATTCATCCCATTTTACCAATTGGAATGGAGCAAAAATATTGAAAAATCTGGTCAATCTCGAAGGAAGTTACGGCATGTTAAACCTGTTAAACCCCACAACATCCCACAACGCGTTGCGTTGGTGAAATTGGTGAAATCCCCCATGGATTCTCCAACTTTGGTGTTTAAAATCCCCATGTTATCCCATTGGAATCCATGATCCCCATCATGCTGCTGGAATTCCCATCAACCACCGAGGAAAATAGGAAAATCACTGGAGGAATGGTCATCAATTCCCTATAGAAATTCGTGACTCAAGTCATCTCACGTCATCATGTTACCCATATTGTCTTAGATAAATCGTCTTCAATATTCGTTATAGAGTTATATAGTTACATCATATCATATTCAAATGTTCCTTCTTTGTCCCATTTAAGTGATGTTCAATTCCGTATTTCTTCCCTATCATTCGGGGCTCCTGGATAACCCACCTGTGCAAAATTATCGCTCGAAATCCAAAACAGCAATAATTATCGCCGGTTGCCTAAATTTTCGCTGTTTGCAGTTTTTTTCGCCGTTTCAGTTTCCACATTTTGGGTTCTTAATTTGTTTCGCCGTTTCGTCGGGTTTTTTCGCCGTTTCGTTGCTTTTTTTCGCCGTTTCAAAACCGGCAAACATATGCAACATGAGAAAAATGATGAAACATGCAAAATCTGTTCGGAGGCAGAAAAGAATGCCGCCAGCAATAATTCCTGAAAAGGCGATAATTTTGCATACATTGGAAGACGCAGGATATATATGGCATGTGCCAGAGACCAGCCCTGAGGTTCTCAAGGCTCAACTGCTCCACCCTAGCATCTGCGATCTCCTGCTTCGTCTCAGCAGCTCCCCTCAACTCTCGAAGTCCGCGCGGTCGTCGACGGCGGAGGTGGGGAAGATGCTCATGGAGATGCTTGGATTTGCACATGGCAATTTACCCATATATATATAGTGGATTTACCCATTAAAAATTGTTATTTTCCATAGTTATGTTAGTTTACCAGAGGGTAGTTTAGGTAAAACAATGTCATAAACCACCCATTTTGGGAATGGTTTATACGACCTATAAAAATGGTGATTGGTAAACTAACAGTTTGCTATGGAAACTCACCATGTTGAACAGGTAAATCAATGACATATAGAATTTTAAATAGCCATGTTAAATTACCAGATGGTATATGAATGTGTGTGCATGTTTCCTAAGTCATGGGGGTCCCCCCCAACTCATTTGTAAAATCAGACAATGACTTCGTATTGAAACCCATGGTGACTTGGGGATCCCCCATTTTTGAAACCTATGGAGTTTTGATGGCTCAGAGATGTTGAATGGTGATTGATAGAATTATCTTATTATGGAATATTATAGATTATTTTTGGCCTAGATAAATCTAATTATATATATATACATACATGGGTTTCTTAAAGTGGGGGATCCCCAAAACCACGGGCTTCAATACTATATAAATTTATCTAATTTTGATTTTGGATGATTTGTGGGTACCTCTATTTCAGGAAACCTCCATATTCCATACTTGAATATTATATACCTATATATATATATATATGTATATACATGATTTGAATTTATTTCCATTTGCAAGAATCACCACAAAATGGGCATCTATGTATTCTGCACAACTTGCAAATCTATACAAGTTTGCCAAGGCAAGGTCTTTGGCTATGATTATCATTGAAACTACTGTTGTTTTTTTTTACTACCATGTCTAATTGAGATAAATTATAAAATTACCATATTTGGTGCAGATAGATCAAGATACTTACCCGTGTAGTTATTGAACATAGATATAGACCGTCAAATTATTTGATATAGATACCCACATGCTCCATGGTGCTGGAATATTTAGCAACACGTGCCCCAAGATTCACCCAAATGTAGCTGAATATACCTGGAGCATATAGGATATAGACCATCAAATAGCCTATGCTATTACTAAAAAAACTCATCGGCTGCAGCCCAGCTATTTACTCCAAGGATCGGCCTGCCGGTGCCGGCGCGTCAGGACCTGGGAGATTGGGATTGGCCGCAAGGGCATGGCTCACCTGACGCGCTCATTAATGGTGATTTAATGATGATTCAAGAAAACCTTGGAAGCACAGACGGCGGAGTTTGCGAAGCCTGGCGTCGACTGGACTTTGGGCTTGCGTCTAGAGCTGATGCACAAAGTGCTGGTTTCGAGTTGGCAACGGCCTCTTGATTTTCACTTGAGATCCAAGATGTTCAAATCTGCGCAGGCGAGCGGAAGAGATTGAGTCAAAGAGCAATTTGCCTCCAACCATGGGAAGGGTCCGCAAAATCGGATATTGGTCTTCGAGACAGAACAGTTGAAGCAGCAAGTGGGGTTTTCTACATGGTCAGTCTGTAGTTTAATGGCATTGTTTCTGAGGTCAAGCGGAGAATATGATGATGCGTTTAAGTTTTAGACTTTGAGCATTGAAAATGGGAGATTTGATAGACACCTGGCTCAACCCACTTGTGGCCCGGAAGGATTGTCCCATATGACCGGATCCCTCTATGGCACAATGGCATACAATGGCAATACTGGAGAATTTAACGAGCAAAGGGGGGGGGGTTGTGACTTGGTGCAGCTTCATGGATTAATTAATCTAATTTGCCATTTTGGAGGTTCATCAATCATTACTGGTTGGTGGTTTGGAACAGCCGTGGGCTCTACACCTACCAGCAGGTGCGGCCGTGCCCTGCAGATCGTAGAGCGTTCCGTTCACCGTGTTGTGCCATGGACCGTCATGGATCTTGCTGACGTTGACGCTGGAGGTAGCTCTCTGCTGTGGTCATGGTGGTCTTTGATCCTGTGCATGTGCGCCACTTGGTCCTCTGTCCGCGATGGGACTGGTATGGTGTTTACTGGCCTCTTGGATGGAGTTCCTGATGAGCTCACTCTGGTGGATGTTGTCCTGGTGCAGCAATTCTCTCTTCCGTTGCTGAAGGTGGATGATGGTACTAAGGTGTTGTTTCACTCACTGCATACCTGGGAGGACTTCTTCAAACTGGTCGATGCTTGCTGCGGGTTGGATGG
>Ga0126342_10010800_pt1 | contig 16352 bp, 18 predicted proteins | sample Cyp1metagenome_FD_92528 | JGI IMG/M metagenome (GOLD analysis project Ga0126342, IMG submission 92528) | Coral microbial communities from Lord Howe Island, Old Settlement Bay, Australia - Cyphastrea 1 metagenome | ecosystem: Host-associated > Invertebrates > Cnidaria > Coral ... | reverse complement strand
TGGCTATATGTTCAACCAAAGCCTGGAGCGGGTGACCTTGCCATCGAGTCTTCAAAGCTTGAGTTTCGGTAATAATTTCAACCAAAGCCTGGAGCGGGTGACCTTGCCAACGAGTCTTAAAAGCTTGAGTTCTGGCTATATGTTCAACCAAAGCCTGGAGCGGGTGACCTTGCCATCGAGTCTTCAAAGCTTGAGTTTCGGTAATAGTTTCAACCAAAGCCTGGAGCGGGTGACGTTGCCATCGAGTCTTCAAAGCTTGAGTTTTGGCTGGAATTTCAACCAAAGCCTCGAGGGGGTGACCTTGCCATTGAGTCTCCAAAAATTGAGTTTTGGCTATATGTTCAACCAAAGCCTGGAGCGGGTGACCTTGCCATCGAGTCTTCAAAGCTTGAGTTTTGGCTATATGTTCAACCAAAGCCTGGAGCGGGTGACCTTGCCATCGAGCCTTCAAAGCTTGAGTTTTGGTGAGAATTTCTACCGAAGCCTGGAGCGGGTGACCTTGCCATCGAGCCTTCAAAGCTTGAGTTTCGATAATAATTTCAACCAAAGCCTGGAGCGGGTGACCTTGCCATCGAGCCTTCAAAGCTTCAGGGCTTGCCATTCATCACGCAGGGTGTTTGTCCGTTCGGGAGGCTGTGCCTAATTAGTTTGTTTGGAAAACATAGATTTCTATCACGAAAGAGGCTTGCGCTTTCAGGGATACTTGAGGCGAGTACTCTGGCGTGCTAGTTATTGGTGATATGAAGTTGCAAAACAAGGTGTTGTGAAGGAGAAAGGCGATGGAAAAAGCAATGAGCTTGAGGGGAAGTGTAGGTAGCAACCAAGTTGGGTACCCGCTAGTATTCAAACATGGTTTGCTGGAAAAGAAAACATCTAATCCGATGACTTTTCCACCTATAGCTGCCCATGTTTGATGGAGATTAGCCAGCTAGCCATGTTTGAAGAGACTGGAGGGTAATCTTTGGCGATTTTTGTGTTCATGACCGTTGTCATGCCTTCCTGCTCATCGTATTGGGTCCAACATAGTCACCAGGTAGGGATGTGACGTATGCCTCAAAATTTTGCAGGAAGCACCAAGATGGGCTATGTTTAGTAGATTTTAGTAGTATAGTAATCCAGAAAAATATGATTTTTCAAAGAAACACTCCAGTAGGACTTGATTTGAGATTCCAAATTTGGGTCTTACTTTTCTAGACTAAGTCAAGTAAGCAATCCTGGTGGCAACCTGGTGGCAACTCCTCAGATGGTTAAAATGCTTAGCAATCCTGAGAATCTCATGGATGTGCCACCAGGATGTGAATGTTCGGTATGATATTTTGGAAAACACGGCTTTCTAAAACCAGTAGATTTCCAATGATTTCCACTAACAGGTTCATTAGAAGCATTTCGAGGATATTTCCAGGCTTGCGTCATATGCTAAACCAGTCCGGTTTTGCCGTTGAATGGCCGGTTTTTGCCAGCCCGAAAATAAAAAGCGCCAAAATGATGCAGGTTGAAGCGGTAAATGACTTTGGCAAAGCTCTGCCAGGACTGTTTGCGGGGGGGTTCATGAAGGATTTATAGGGAGAAAAATATGGGACACAGCACAGTAGCTATAGCTGTAAAGCCAACCTATAGGTTTACTGTTTTCAAGAAACATGGGGGAGTTAAACACCGATCAATGTTTACTCAATATTGCCATATTGCCTTAGTCTGATTCATGTGTCTTCATCTTCCATCTCTAAAAATAAAGGATGAGAATCAAGCAAGATGGGGATGCTGATCAAACATTTGAATGTCGACGTTTCCCACATATCTTATATTCAATGGGTTGCTTAATGGAAATTTCACAGGAAACCCCAAATTTCATGAACAAAAAAGCATGGTTATCATGGTTTCCGGTTAAGATTTTCCCTTAAACCAATCCTATGTTACCCTCTGGTAAACAGCCACAGAACTATGGAAAATCACCATGCTATTAATGGGTATTCATCAACTATAAATGGGCCATTTTCAGTAGCAAACTGTTAGTTTACCAGAGGGTATATGATATGTACAATGTATGGTTTCTGTCGCTCCATTGGCTTGCGCCTTCGAGGAGCAGAGACGTGTTTGGCCAACCTGTCCTTTGAAGTGGCCGATTTCAACCGCTGGAGCTGGGAAGACGAAAACGTGGACGTTGGAAGGGCCTTGATCTGCACCCTGCATGCGATGGAAAATTTTGACCCTAGAAGTACTGTAGATTAGTGTACCACATTTTTGGCCATATTCTGGGGATATTCCCTACATAGCCCTGATCAAAAATGAGGCTGGTCAATATTGTAGCCCCATCAACTTCATGGGACAGGATGTAGATTCTTTTGGGTGTGCCTGAAAATGGCTTATTACCATTCATATGCATATATATATATATTATAATATATATAGATATATATTATAATATATATATATATAAATATAATATACAATATATATATATAATATATATATAATATTATAATATATATATATTATAATATATATATATATATATATATATTATAATATATATATATAAATAAAACATATATAATATATTTTATATAATATATATATATAATTTATTGTATACAATATTTATAATATATGTAAAATATTATATTCAATATTTATAATATATATATACTCTGTATCGTTATATACATATTTTCTATATTTACAGGCATCCATGTTTCGACAAAGGTGCTTAGGGTGGGATCGACAACCATGCTGCGACCAGCATGGAGATTTTTTCACCAGCAAACATGGGGATACAACGTGATACAACCATCAAGTGTGAGGATATCATCGGATACAATATAACAACTTATTGGTGGTTTCATTTTTGTTTATTTTCCATAATATATGGGATAATCCTTCCCATTGACTAATATTTTTCAAGATGGTTAAAACCACCAACCAGACAATCTGGGTAAATTATAACGACCTCACTGTTCTCCCGAACCCTGGGTTCATGGTTTATTTTAGGAAATCATCCCAAAATGGCCCAACAGTTCAGGTTAGTGAAATATTATAATTTGCCCAGATGATATCATATAGCTGGAAAACTAGCATAAACTAGGCAGAACTATTGACAATTGCCAATTTATAGATGTTTTACCTATTCAAAATGTTGATTTTCCATTGCCATGTTAGTTGACCGGAGCCAATACAACTGGGTCAAGCGCAAAGAGAATGACAGGCTGGACATAGAGACGATGAGCAAGGATACATTCTAAATTTCATGATAATCTGCAAGAACACAAATCAGCGCTTTGAATCCTCAACATCTTTCGACATTTTTTGCTTTCCACCCTAAGATGGTCGCATCGATATGGACATGGTATTCCCATGGATATTCCCATAAAAGCTGGGTTTTTCACATGGTTTAACCATTCCACTGGGAATATCCATTGAAATAAAAAGCCACCAATCTTCAGTTTGTAGATCCTGGCGCCGAGGTGTGCACGGTTGCAACGAGTTGAACCTCGCGGTGTTGCAGCGCGCAACGGAAGCGGAAGCGGTGTGGCTGGTGGTCCCTTGTTGCATCCGAGACGGCCTGGGAGCCAAGCTGAGAGATCGCAGAGAAAGCGCGGTGTTTTTGGGTCATCCTAGCGTCATTTTGGGTGTATTTGGGTGTGTTCTAAAATGAGCAGTGTTCAAAACCCTGGTTGGTTGATGATTAATGGGGATTATACTACCCAATATATTGGGGATTATAATAATCCAATAGGGAATCCCTATAAACGAACCAGTATATTGGAATGAACAGAGGCAGAAAGCTTGAGTTTGCAATGGCGGAGTGCGTTTTTGCCCTCGCGGCGTTCAACTTTATCATAGCTCATGGCAACGCCGCCGAAATCGCAGAGCTCCTGGCTGTTGGCCGACGGAAGCTCAGGCAAAGGGTTTTTCCCAAAGAACTGCTGTGAACCATCTCCTACACAACATCATCTGGTTGGTGGTTTGGAACATGAATGTTATTTTTCATATATTGGGAATAATCATCCCAACTGACTAATATTTTTCAGAGGGGTTGAAACCACCAACCAGTCATCTGTTCAATTTTCTTTTGACAACTTGACCTGATGGAGTTTCCCGGGAAGGCTTGATCAGATTTCCGGAAAACTTGACACAACAACAATTACTTCACATGATGTGGCACATTGAACAGGGGGCACCATGGCCTGCAGCCCTCCAAGTTGACCTCATAACAGCGATTGAAAAGCACCTCCATGCGCAAACACCTTCAGCCTTACGCCCAATTTGTGTGTTGTCCTTGATTTACAGAACTTGGTCCAGTATCAGAACCAAAGAGATTCTCAAATGGTTGGCCCAGTTTTCCCCTGCAGGGCTGATTGGTAACAGGTCCCGTAAAGAGACAGCACATATCTGGTACTCAATTGCAGCCATGATTGAAAGGACCTGGTATGATGGAAGCACATTGACAGGCTGTATAAGCGACATTGTGAAGTGCTACAACTGCTTGCCCCGCCCCAGTTTTTGCCATTGCCAAAAGAATGCGATTGCCAGAGCAAATCCTTCGACCTTGGTACCATGCCATAACAGGGTTAGAGCAACGGTTTGTAATCACAGGACGGTCAGGACCAGGACTCCGGTCCACGACAGGTTTCCCAGAAGGTGATCCACTTAGTGTCACATCCATGTACCTAGTAAATTTGGTCTTGTTCGAATGGGTCAAACTTGACACACCTCAAATCCAACTTTGGAGCTTTGTCGATAACTTGAAGACTACAGGTGAAACCCCTGAGGAAACTCTGGATAGTTTGATCAGCATCCAATCCTTTTGTGATGCCTTGGACATCCAGCTAGACACAGCCAAACCATTTGTTGGGCAACAGAGACAGAGGCAAGAGAATACATGAGGCTCTCAGGCCAAAATGTTGTCTACGACACCAAAGACTTAGGGGGCCAACTTGTCTTTTGCCGACGACACACCAACAAAGTGGTCCGTGCACGAGCTACAGTACAGGCATGGCCGAAAGCATTGCACGGCATTAGTACCACCATATTTGGATCAGACCATGTGCACAAACTCAGAACCAAGGCACTACGAGCATGGGATGGTCCAATAAGGGAATGCACCCGATGCTACAGCTTTCATGCCTGTGTGACATTCGCAGTGAACCAGGGTACTGGTGTTTGTGGCAAACAGTCAACGCATTCCGCAGATTTGCTGATGAGTTGCCCAGCCATGAAGTTTTGGATTACATGGTTGCACACCCTGACAAAAGGATAGATCCTGGCCCCTGCCGAGTCATGCTCCAACGCCTACACATGATAGCATGGTCATGAATAGGACAAGGATGGTTTCAAGACCACCAAGGACTCCTGATTCACCTCAAAAATAGCCCGATCCAGTTGTTGAAACGCCGTTTGCAACATGGATGGCGAGCCCTAGCATGCGCCACAGCAGCTGAACGTAAGTCAATGCAGGGCCTTGCACAAGCTGATGTGTCCTTTACACTTGCAGCTTTTCAGCGATGAGCCCAAAGGAGCAAGGGTACATGAGATACGCCCTCAAAGGCAGTTTCTACACCAACGAGAAGCTTATCCATAGTGGTATTGTGAATGACAAAAATGCATTTGGTGTGAAGCCGACGACTCAGGTTGGCACAGACATTGGCAATGTCAACGCAATGCCGACCTTGTAGCCCAGCTACCAGACAGTTTGCGTGCTTGTTTTCAAGATTTGCCCCCTTGTACAGTCAACCACGCATGGCTGATAGAACCCACCAATTTGCTACCCTATTGGAAATTGCTTTTTGAACTGCCTGACAAGTCACGCCAATGCCATCCACATTGACTTTTCTTTTGCACGCATATTCACAGATGGAAGCGGATGGTTTCCCAATGACACCGTACTGCGAGTAGCAACATGGGCGTTTGTTGTTGCGGACCTACCCGATGAAGGTTTCGCCAAACTTGCTCAAGGCTTTGTCCCAGATCTTATTCAAACTGTTTTGTGTGCAGAGATTTGGGCCGTTATCGCAGCATTGGAATGGGTATTGGAGACTTCCACACCCGCAATCCTTTGTGTTGATAACCAACAGGTTCATACCACAGTTGAAACATTTAGGCTAGGTCAACCACCATGCACCAGCAACTGCCATGGTCATGACCTTTGGTCCAAAGTCCATGAGCTGTGTGAAAAGTCGGTTGAACGCAACCTGCTTATCAAACTGTATCCGAGTCCATTTTGGCAGGTATGGGATGACCTGCACAAAGAATATGAAATTCAAAAGCAAAGGTGTGATTCTCTATTTTGGCTTTTTCCCACTGTCGGCCAAAGGGCACAGATGACGAAGAGCATGCACTGACCAGGGTTTTGCGGACGAGAGAACAGAGGCCCCACCCGTTGTGCCTGAGGACCAAGATTGCATTTTTGAACCTTCGCCAAATTGGGAGAGCCGTGGCCCTGCTGTACACTTAGGTGATTGTGGACCGGCAGTTTACAACTGGTTTCAAAGATGCACAACCGCTTTGGATTTCATCCTATCAGCTTTTAGTCCATTTCCAGCTCTTTTCAGGTAGCATTGGCCCAGTTTGTGCGCATAAACAATGGTTTGCAGGTGAGGATAGACCAGACTCCCTTGCTGAATACGATTTTTTTTGCAACAGGCTACATGGTGGAGCCATTACCTACGTAGAATTGGAACGGCATTTGGATTAGAAGTAAAACCAACGCGGAGACGGCCGACAGGTACATCAGTTGCAATCTGGACCCGGTGTTTTTACATCAGATTTTCTCTGACTGCTGTTGCTGGGGTGGACAGATGGATTCTGTCACATACAGGACGACCAGTGACGAAGGTTGGACAGGAAATGAAAGATATCCCCGCCCCACTACGGGGAGGGTGATCACGATCTTCGTTGGCAGCCCTCGTTGTTTCACCAGCGCAGGACATCAGAGCCAAACGAGAAACGGAGAAATGGAATGATAGAGGGATTTTGACCACTGCTCAAATTAATGGGGGTGTCCCAAGATCCAAAGATGATGCTTTTTATTCGGAAAACGATGGAAAATCAGTTGTGGGGGGCGAATTTAGAAAAGACTGGAACCAGGTGAAGCAGTTGGGATGTTGGATTGAGAACGACGACCCAACTTCGTATTTTTACACTTGACCCATCAGTGAAGTCTTTTTACAAGTTCAGTTCCTTCAAGCAGCAAAATGAAGTCATCATGAACTCATACCTCGCTCGTATTCAGGGACTCAACATATTATGTACTTCAAAAAAATGTGGGTCTCCTAAACCTCCAACTTCTACGGTCTTTTTTCCATACTTTCTGTTACCAAAAAAAACGACCATGCTTGCCACCACCTAGGCCTGGGCCAAGTCTCCGTTCGCAGTCCAAGCCTGGAAGGAAGCGACGACACCCGACACGCCCTGCTCTGCGGCGTTGTGGCGGCGGAGTTTCGGGCCACTGCGGTGAGCTGCATCGATCGATGCATCACCAACCGACATTTGGTGATTCAGGGAGATGCCCAAAATGCGGCGAAAAGTCCAGTCGCGACTGTCGAAAAATACTGGGACCCTTGGAAAAATCCGTGAAAATCACGAAAAACAAACTGAAATGGCTGATGTTTGGTGATTTTTACGGATTTTGTGATTTTCGAAATGCATGTTTTGACTGATTCCACTGGTTCTAATGTTGATGGATTATTGATTGGATTGGGTGATTGGATCGGAAACATTGATTGGAATAGATGGAATAGAGGGAATCAATATTAATCCATGGCATCCAAATCAGCCCAAAGTCTGTGCATTGGGGCATGTTCTTGTATTTGCCAGGTCGATGTTTTTATCAACTTCCCCATTGGTGTTTTTCCAATAGAACTAGGGGACCAACTGGAAAAATGTTTTTTGATGTTGCGGCTGTCTTAAGCGAATCCAAATTGGTTTGGACTGGTGATGTGTCCTGGATCGAAATTGCCCCGTTGGGGGAGATCTCGTTTGGGCGTCCCATGGTGTCTCCCACCCACCGAAAATCTTTGAAACGCCTAGACCTAAATCAGCGTGTGAAACAGTGATACTTATGGGACATTTTGGCAACTCCATTTCCCAGACCCCTTTCAAAAGATGCCGAAAAGTTGAAAACCTGGAAATATGATGTAAGTAGTACAATACAAGATTATATAGTTACAATATATTATATAATATTATATTATAATGTAAGTAATATGACATTTTTTTTTGAAGGTTCCTATATAATTTGTGCTTTCCGGTGATTTGTGCTTTCCGATGCCGAAGTTTTCTTCTCATGAATGTTCTGAGTACCCCGAAGGCGTCCAGAACTTGAAGGATCGCTGATGTCACCCAGTTGGTTGATGATGACTTTGACAGCTACCATGGCCATCCGTCAGTGGTGAAGTTTGTTTTAGATCGTTTTCATCCAGGCTTAATTCTTGGTATTTTCAAGATGTTCGCATCCTGAAAGTCCTGAAGTCACCAAACTTGTGCTTATGGGAAAGACGGGTAATTGCCGTGGTTTCCACATGTTTCCACATCAAAATAGCTGGTACAGATGTTCATCTCACGAAAAAGTCTCATCCCATACAAGGTGAGCCCTCTCAGTTGTAAGTTGGTTGTAGTTGGTTACATGGTCTAAACCCTATCAACTATAGCTATAGTATGCTATAGTTATATCATGTTATACCATTGCCATAAACATCATCAACCATAGTTATCTGGTTATCTAGGGGCCTTGACCTTGCAGTTAATTGCACGGTTACCCAGAGTAGTGATGAAGGACTCTTAATTTTTATACCCCCGCATCAATAGACTGGAGTTGTCGGCAAATTCCGTTGAGATTCTTGCTGCTTCGTCCAGCTGTTAAATCCCACTTATGGCTGGTAAATCCCTACTATATCCCATGAAATCTCCATATGGTTGGCTACAGGCATCCCCTGTATATACTGTACCCATCTGTAGCCCATTATATAGCCATGAAGAGCTATATAGACTTTTTTGTTTTTTTATAAAGTGTATAGATCATTGTCCTCCATATGTTCTTATTCAAGTTAGGATTGCCGAGTATTACTGTACCCACTATGTGAATCCTGGGTAATGTGTTAATTAAACCCAATGCCGTAAACCTACCATTTGAGGATGCTCTTTACAACCAATATATGATGATGTTGGGGATGGTTTATGGCATTGGGTTTATCGCATTATTATTAGAGATTCCTATGAGATTCCTGTTGGGTATAGTCATTAATCAACTCTTCTATCCCATTCAATCTGGCTTTAATGTACCATAATATACCCATATTAATTCTTAGAGATTCCCTCGCCCTTGCTCAACCTCTTGGCACCGCAATTTTCAGCTCTGTCTCCTCCGATTCGACAGGCCGTCAAAAGGCCGGTGGGCCATGTAGCATATCATGCCCATCGTCACCCACATGACAAATGGGTGTTTCCTAAAATGATGATCCCCAAGTTACCATGCGTTTCAATACTAAAATGGCCTAAGTTTGGATGATTTGGGGGTAACCCTATTTTAGGAAACTCCATATTGTAATCAGAGTAGTAGCAAACATGTTCGCGCCAACCCGGACGTGGCTCCACACTTACAATCGTCATGATCATGATCATCATCACCACCACCATCACCATCACATCATCATCATCATCATCATCATCATCATCATCATCACAATCACCATCACACCATCACACCATCACACCATCACATCATCACATCATCACATCATCACATCATCACATCATCACATCATCACATCATGACATCAGGATCATCATTACATTAAAATTCGCCACCCCCTCTGAACAATATGTTGACTGGGGTAATAACATCAACTTTATCTTCATGAGGGGTCAAAATTCGCCACCCCCTCTGGACAATATGTTGATTGGGGTAAAAACATCAACTATATCTCCATGAGGGATCAACAATCGCCACCCCCTATGAACAATATGTTGGTTGGGTAGTAACATCAACTTTATCTTCATGAGGGATCAAAATTCGCCTCCCAGTATGAACAATATGTTGATTGGGGTAAAAACATCCACTTTATCTTCATAAGGGATCAAAATTCGCCACCCCCTATGAACAATATCTTGATGTGGTATTAACTAACATCAATTTTATCTTCATGAGGGATCAAAATTCGCCACCCAGTATGAACAATATGTTGATTGGGGTAATAACATCAACTTTATCTTCATAGCCACCTGAAGTCAGACGCGGCGCAGCGTCAGGGTTGCAGCGAACATGTTTTGTTCGAATGTTTGTAATAAACAGTCATAATCATAGTCATAGTAGTAAAATCATAGATAGTCATAGTCATAGTGATAAATGATGATAATAACAAAAATCATCATGATCATACTTCTATATAATTTTCATTATCATCATAATCATCTTCATCCCTGGGCAAAGATCCGGTTGGGGAATATTGGTGAGCTCAGCCGCGTACTTTTTGGCCAGACACGGCATCTTTACCCAGTTTCAACACAGCCTACTAAACACACCACCAATCACCCATGTGGCCAATTCTTTGCGCTTTCCCAGTTTCGGAGTCAATGTTTTGAGCTGATTTTGGTTGGTAGTCACGGTAGTCTCCCCATTCTATGCATATGTCCAGTTCAAGTTCAAGTTGACCCCAATGGCTGCTGGCTACATCATCTTACATCCCCATTCTTGCATTGTTTGAGTTTAAATTTGCGGGCGTCCATTTTTCTGAGTTGTTTACCCCATGTGTTTCCTTTTTTTTCGAGATCTTCGGGTTGCAGTTGGATAAATCCATTGGACAAAGCTGCGGCTCGCGAGGCAAGGCCCTGACTCGCTGAGTATTCGGCAGCCATGAGCATGGATCACATTAGGGAGCCAAAAATCCGAGAGAGTGAACCAACCAGTGGGATTTTTCAGAGGCTACATCATGACGTTAGCAAACCACAATGGACCAAAACGAGGGTTTAAAATAGATTAATAATCGTAGTATATAATAATAATTAATATATATATATATATATATAAAACATAATAGATAAAATGGATTGTTAGACTGTTAGTGCTTAAAATTGTTTAAAAAGGGTGCTCTAAAAAAACCTGGCGGACAGCGTCCAGCGATTTCGGGTATCTATGGGATCCTAAGGCTTGGCCGGGCTACGGGTACCAATACTCTCCAATGAACAGCGATCCATCAATGACGTTATTTCCATAGTTATTTCATGTTTATTTCCTGTTACATATTTTTTTGATCAATTCTGATTGATTTCAGAATTACTTCTTATTTCTATATTTTGATATATTTTGTTTAACATCTGTTTTGAATCAGTTCTTTCAGAATTTGAATTCTTTATTTCCAGATTCCATCTTTCCAACGTTCGATTTCCAGAGGTCAGACAGGTCATTCCACAGATCCGTCATGGCGCAGGAGCCTGTCTTCTGCGACCAGCCTTTCACTCAGACCTTTCCCTTGCCACCTGCAGTTCCTTGGCCGACAGGTCTGGGGTTGTCCGAAACTTTTGGGGAAAACCATGGGAAAATTTCAAATTCTTGGGTAAAACCATGGAAACCTCCTAAATTTCGGGGAAAACCATGGGAAAAACCAAAATTTTGGGTAAAACCATGGAAGGAACCCAACAGTTCATAATTTTATGGGATTGACCAGCCGACAAGAATGAGATATACTGAGACATAATGGGATATATAGCCAAGAACATGATATTTGAATATATATATATATATATATATGTATGTGTGTTTTTGAAAATGATGTTGTTCTGCCCAAATGGCCATTACAATGGGGAAAATGATGATGATCCACTGGGTTTTCGGGGAAAACTATTTTCGGCGGTCCAAAGAGGTGATCCACTGAGAATTCGGTGGGCTTTCTATGGGTTTCTTAGGGGGCTTATCTAGTAGAATGACACTGACAAGTGTGTAGGTGACACGAGACCTGGCCAAGCATTTGCCAATGATCTGCACATTTTGATGGCTGTGTTTCGAGGGAAGATATTCAAAGTTGCCTAGATTGTCATTCAAGTGTGGCTTATTCCCATTTTGTCCATATTTGTCCCTGACTCCGGAGGTGGTTTGGTGGTTTGTCTGATGGCGCCCCGGTTGAAACGGCTTACGGTTTCTCAAATGTCTACGGTAGAAGCATGGGTTCTTGTGGTCCGTCCAGTATGGGGATCAGTAACAAAAAAACCCATAGAATGCCTCCATAGAACCACCAAGTGCTCCGTTTTGCAAACTGGGTTACGATTCTAATAGACTAGGCTTAAGGAATCATTTCTTCTGAACGACCTCTCAGCAAATGATGGCTAGCAGGGTCAACTGCTCCCAAAATGGTGTTATTTCAGGTCGGGGTATTGGTTTGTAATTTGCTTTTGTTTTCCAAGATTCCTGGATTTTTAGGGGACATGTCCAAAGTTTCTTTAGGCGCACTTAAGTTTCCAATTATTTTCAGGGAGGCTACATCACCATTTCCTCGCTTCGCTGAAAGGTGGCTAACAACCCCTGTATTTGTTGCATGAAAGGTTCCTTGGTGAGAAGAGCTGGCTTGAGATCGGTAACTTCAAGTTGTGACGTTTTTGACGGAAATAACATGATATCATGATATCATCTGATACAACCAGGTTTAGACTTAGCTAAACTTTCAAGATTTTGTAAGGGGGGCATCATTTGGGTGTATCCGAAAATGGGGTATTCATTCCCAATTATGGCAATTCGAAGTGGCAAGCCGGCATGATTTTCGGATGTTTGGGTAATTCTTCTGTTTTCAGACCCCATCAAAATCATCAAACAAACTTAGGTTTATAGTTCGCTAACTTAGTTTATGTCCGATTCGGAACCGGGTTGGGCTTTGTGGCTGGGAGAACTCATCAGAAACTCACTAATTATAAATCAAAAGTTATGGATAATATTATAGAAACTCCATTACATTACATCATAATCATTATAGTATCCAAAATTATTCGATTTTTGGCGCTATATTCACTCTTTTCGATTGAGAACATGTATCTTTGTTTTGCAGAAATCAGAAGATATGACTCTGCAAGGTGCATAGGTGAAATTCTTGTTCGCTTTTCTGGCTGTGTCGGACTAGGACATTTTTGCAATCCTGCAATCTCTTTTCATATCTCCGATCATCTGCGTATGGATTCTCATCGGTAGTTGGGATTTATTTATTTCTGTGGTCTTCCAGCACATATTTGTTGTTCAAATGATCCCAATTGGTTCTTGTTTCCACCTAGAATTGACCAATTACCTAAATTTCGGCTATATATTTGGCATGGTGCTCCCCAATTTACATTCACTACTAGTACTGGATGGATGTATATAGAGACTATCCACAAAAAAAACAACACAGCGAGTGATGAGATCAATGCATGGAAGTCATGTGACATTTTTCATCTGGGATGGAGCAGCATCATGCATCGAAGCGATCCAACTGTAGATCTTTTGGGTTTCGTCTGAACATTTGGGAGAAACCCTCACATTTGATGGTTAAGAAACATATCAATGAATGAAAACTGCCATTTCTAGGGATTGTGAGGTATACCCCATTAAGAAATCCCATCAATCGTTGACCGATGCAGGTTTTACCTATCCAGGTAGCCGCGGTAGCCACCGATCCAGGTGCGTTTCCGAAGATTCGTGGCATCCCCACTGGCTCCCAGCCGATGCCGCCTGAGGCTCCTGCCAGCTGATCAAATGTGGATTTTCCCCCGGACATCTAGTGACATCTACAGAAATCCAGCACTTGGACTTGGATGACTTGGGGAATTGAATGGAATTGAGTAATGTGTTTTTTTTTTTACTATGCCATAAAATCACCACATCCCCCAATCACATTTTTTTATAGGTGGTAAAAGTAAGGGAATATTCTTTTCTTATCGTTTTGGGGTTCCTTAATCCAAGACAAGATTGGGCATAGAACTAACCAGCAATAATGGGGAGTTTTCACCAGCAAACATGGGGATACAACGTGCAATACAACAATCTGGGTAAATTTCATCACGAGCTCACTGTTCTCCCGAACCCTGGAATCATGGTTTATTTTAGGGAAATCATCCCCAAAATGGCCCAACAATTCAGGTTAGTGAAATATTATAATTTACCATAATTTACCCAGAGCAATATTAGCAACAATATTGGGATAACATTGGGGTATAATGAGATCTAACATTTTTTAACCAACATCAATATATGATATTTGGGCGGTTTTTCATAGGGATGGGATGGATGATTTTGTCATGGGATGAGGATGTTCCTCTATGTGGTTGTAGCGGTCTCCCTCACAAGGTATATAGGTGTATTTTAAGTTGCCCTAGGATCTGATTAGATCATCATGAACCATTAATCTGGTTGGTGGTGACTGGAACATGGCCATTTACTATGGTTATATTTGGTTATTTGTATGGGTATATATGGTTGGTGGTTTGGAACATATGGGTTATTTTTCCATATATTGGGAATGTCATCATCCCAACTGACTTTCATATTTGTTAGAGGGGTAGATCAACCACCAACCAGTTATTGATCTACTTCCAAGATATCCAACTGTTCAAACCGAAAAGGAACTTACCCAACTGGGCTTTGGAAGACAATTTTACTGCTGAAAATGTCCATACAATGCTTGTGTTGTTGGTTCCACGCTGGATTTGTGAGTGTATACGATGAGAGTTTTGGAGCCTTACAGTATTAGCCTCAAAGTCGTTGGTAGGTCATGAAACATTTACGCGCATCAGTTGGGGCCATCGAGTCTCATGCCAGCGACCTTAATGGCTCATACAACAGTCATGCATCATACAAGCAGTGAATTACTACAAACATTTGGAGGGGATGATAAGTTTTGGTAAACCATAGATGTGGATAAACTGATTGGTAAGATTTAGACTGGTTGGTAATTATAAGTAACCCATGGATGGTAATCATGTTTGATAAGTTTTATTTATGATAAAATATTGTCAAATTAAGTAACATAGATATGGAAAAACCATGGTTCGATCGTTTGGAAAACGATCAAACCATTGTGGCTTTTCCACTTCACACATCTGTCAAGCGGCGTGCCCGGGGGCAAGGAGGTGGCTATGCTCTTGAAGCAGTTGGAGGGCACTTGGCACATTCAAGTTCTAGAGAGCCCTTGGGACTGGCTGCTTTCCGTTGGGATCCGGGTGGGCTACATCCTGCAGTGCCTCTATGGGTTGCCTTGACCGAGCCCATATGAATTGATATCAAACACACATTAAAAACATCTCATCTATTATGCATCATATGATAATCAATGATAATCAATGAAAATCATATGGCATGTTGATGATTGGCTAAATGGTCCTCAGTATAGGGAAAACTAGCCTAGCTTTGATGCGTTATCCCGATTTTGGCAGATGCCGCACATTCGTCACACCAGTCTGATTGCCCATGATTCCTATTAGTCAGAGTATTCCTTAGTTCATTGTTTCAAGATGTTTTTTCCGCAACCCCAAACATCAATCGAACAGTTGGATAGAATATCCATGAGCCAAAGATCATCAGCAATATCCTGGAGTATGTTTGTTAGCAAATCCAATCAATTCCATGAAAGTTTGCAAATATTATTTGAAATCTATTCATTGAATAATCAATTTTTGGATCACTTTGACTTGCCATGTTTGATTATTCATGCTGAATCATCCATATTTTGTCGATTGTTAGTGGCACAATCCAGACATTTTGTCATCATGGATAGACTATACTTTGACAATAATCGAACAACATCAGCAACCACCAAAACTGAATGCTTTATCTCAATGTTTTGTAATTTTGCCCCAGACTATGACTTCATTTGAACCATTCATCTCTCGAGGCATGGGCCGTGGGAACATCTCATACGATCAGGTGCAGCGACTTCTCGCAGCTGCATGATGGAGTTAGTTAACCCAATTAGTAAATGGACTCTATATATACTATATATATTATGTGTATATATATATATTTGAGATATAGTGGTTTATACATGATATTATATAATCCCGCATAGGATCCATGGTGCTGGTATATATGCTAACATTTCGGGTATATTAATGGGATCCATGTTACCATATGGCAGCACCATGGATCCTATGGCTCATCGCTGAGATATTCCTCGATTCGAGATCCCGGATGCTCCACACGTCTCGCTATGGCATGGTACGGCAGATAACTCGTGAAAAGACAACGGAAATGATCCAACGGTTCAATATATACAATATATATATATATACCTGGGGCACCCCCAGGACACCTTTTCCTGTCCAGATGAGAAAAAGTAAACTATTGGAAAGTTGGACAGGAATTGTTGTCCGGGACGGCTTTTCATAAAGCGCTGTCAAACGATGACATT
>Ga0126342_10010799_pt1 | contig 16353 bp, 15 predicted proteins | sample Cyp1metagenome_FD_92528 | JGI IMG/M metagenome (GOLD analysis project Ga0126342, IMG submission 92528) | Coral microbial communities from Lord Howe Island, Old Settlement Bay, Australia - Cyphastrea 1 metagenome | ecosystem: Host-associated > Invertebrates > Cnidaria > Coral ... | reverse complement strand
GCCAAAAAACGCGCCCCAAGTTTTTCCAGGATTTCCAATCATCAAATCAGCACGGCACTGTGGTAAAATCACCATTTGTTTAAAAAACGTGCGTTTTATGGGAACGGTTTCCGGTCCGGCGGGTAGTTTGTCTAAACACACTTGCTTTTACGCTATCAAACTTGGCAATGGGAAATCCTCTATGGATGTTTTTCAATGGAACAATCCTCTATCAAGGTAAAATGGGATGATGATCCCCAATGACTTTCCCATAGTTCTTCAAGTGGATTGAAAGCACTAACGGCACTAACTTAAACCATTTACACACTGATCAAAAACGGGGATCGCGCCACCAAACAGAACGCGATTACGATTTTGATGGAATTCATCAACAGAAATGTGGAAACTGATATGAGAATCCGATGGGTGTGGCTGAAAAGGGGGGTATATAATATACCCTTAAGCAAATGCAAATTGCTTCGGTACAATCATGGTTGACCTGTGGCTTTGAGGGCTTCCCCGGAAATTTCAAACAAACCCACGTGAGCCGCTCTAAAAACTTCCCTTTACATGTTCAGTAGTGGCCTTGTCATAGCGCGTTTTGCGTAAGCAAACCCTCACTTGCGTAAGGCCGTGTAAGGACTTTGCGTAAGGGTTTTGTCAATTTGCTCCACGTAAGGAAAAACTCTACTCTACGCGCGTAAGCATGGCGTAAGCATGGAAAAATCGTTCAGAATTTCTCACGTGGATCAGTATTTTTAAGCTCTTGATTTGGGACGATTTGGGACTTGTTTTGTAAAGTCCAGACGTTGATATATAGAATGGTGGATTTTTATTAATGGTGGATTTCCATAATTGTTGATATAATTTCCATTGATATAAGAAAATCCACCATTAATTAGCCATGACATTTTTTTTACGAAGAACCGCATTTCAGATGCCAGCACCAGCCTCGGATGGTCGGTGGCTGGCAGTCACCAGGTCTATCCCATTGGATCCCGACAAATGTCCATAGCGCCATGGATTTTGTTGGTGAAATCAGTGAAATCCCATGATATTTCTGATTTTTTTTGCTGAATTCTTGGAGAAACCCCATGGAAATCACCATATAAAATATATTAAAATATTAGAAGATCCCATTTTAAGCAATGTTTTCCATGGTTGTATGATGTTGTATGCAGTTGTATGCAGTTGTATCCACATCTTCAGCGTAGGAATCCTCATCATTTCGTTGATCCCCACGTTGTCGCTGAGGGAATTGGTCCTTCAGCTGCCACGGCCTCAGAGGGCTTATGGCGGAGTTGATGGTAAAATGAGGGATGGTTTGTATAATAGGATTTTGTATAAGATATTATGATATAATGGGAATGTATATTATATATATAATATATATATAATATGTATAATATATATATATATATATATTATGTTGCACAATACACTTATATTATAAGTCTATGTAGGATTTAACGGGATTTATATCGTAGGATTTTCCATGGGATTTTTGATTGAATGGGTTTTACCCTCTGGTGATTTGTTAGATAGCTATGAGAAATGGTTCATTCATAAATAATTTAGGATGACTTACCGAACTCAAAATGGTGGTTTCACCAAAACGGCAATCGCTAAGTTGGTGCAAAGAAGCAAGATGTCAACATTTCACTGCTTGGTTTATGGATGTTTATGGTAGATATATAGTATGTATATATAATTATATATATATATATATGTGTGTATATACATATATATATATACAGTATTCCAAGCCCTAATTTATCGTATGTAACAATTTTACAGATCCAATTATTAAGTTGAGTCCCTTGCCCGTAATAGAATTCTCTATATATATATATAATAGACAATGACCCCCATGACCGGGCCCTCAAGTCATTTTTATAGATCCAATACATTCCGCCAGGCTTTCGATTGGAGGGGGGTTCACAAACTCCAGGAGTTTCGAATCAGTTACAGGGGGGTTACCATCAAACACACATGAATTATTTGATCAAAGATGATCAGTTGATGATTTGAGGCCGAACAAAAATACCCTTGAAACATATTACCGTTGATCATAATCCATAGTTGGAACCCCCCCATCAACCAATCATACAAAAAACAGCTGTGATTTGTTTCCCCGGTTCGGCGTTGACACTGCTCAAGTGGGTTTATCTGAAAGTAGGCTACGCCAAACAGGTACCCGAAAGGATTGACCCCATGGGAGATTGCCACTCCCAATGACTTAGGATGCCACGGTTTTTTTTCAAGTCCATGTGCACCCCTATTTCGAGCACCATTTCGAATTAAATATGTAATCATATGTTGGCTATGCAATTTCATGTTGGTTTTCAATTCCATGAGTTCCAACTATGCCCCGATGTTTGACTCAGCTGGGGTTAACCTGGATTTCAGTGGTTTTCAAATCCATGAAAATTTGACCGTGAGGAGAAGTGTCCTCCCCAAAGAAAATGGGGAGATCACCGGCTGGTTTAGAATGGTGGTTTGGAACATTTTTCCATGGTTAATCTATGGTTAATAATGGTTAATAATGGTTAATCTATGGTTAATCTATGGTTAATAACAATATATCTGGTTGGTGGTGACTGGAACCGACTGGAATTTATTTTATGACTTCCCAGAAACAGTTGGGAATGGAACATCATCCCAACTGACGAACTCACTCCATCATTTTTCAGAGGGGTAGGTATACCACCCACCAGGTTTGTTCTCAGTTTTCCTGTTTTTTGGGGGCTGAACATACCCTCTGGTAAACTAACATAGCTATTGAAAATGTCCATAGAAATAGTGAGTTTTCCCATTAAAAATGGTGATTTTCCATAGCTATGTTAAATTACCAGAGGGTATTGACTCTTCCAGTGCTGTGACATGGCATTGGAAGGTCTCAAGTTGAACGTTCCACGTAGCGTGCGACTGCAACTCTTCCTCGCCTCCGTCCGAGGGTTCCTAGGCTGAGCACTTGGGGATTTCCATGGTAAATTGGCATACAAGGTGTGACCCCAAGCGATGCACAAGTTGGCTTCTAACTAGCTAACGATGGGGTTTATCGTGGATATAAAAGTCTGTGGGTTTCCATAGAGAACATGATGTACAATATTGGTTTGTCCCTATTTGGTTTGGCTTTATGCAGGGTAAAACATGACAAGTGTTTTGCTGAGTTAAGGTCACATGCCGGTATTTAACTGTGTGTAATTCTTTTGTTTGGGTATTTCTCTATTTCACCAATGTAAAAATAGGACAAAACCTCAGCGAAACTGCGCCGCCTTCCCACCTTAAGTGGCTGGTTTCGCGAATTTTAACTGGCCATGCGATGTTCGAAGATTCAAAAATTCAATCGTCTACAAATAGTTACGTGTTTGCATTGGCATGTCAAATTGCCAGAGGCATCCAGAGAGTATGCATGCAACATGACAATCTCACCAAGATGAATCTTTGTAAATGAGTTGGTGGATGGTTGGTGAATCAACTGTAAGTTATTTTCTCACCAAGAAGAATGTGGTACTGTCTAATAATTCATCGTAAATCATTAGACGAAGGATATCACCAACAGAAATTCACTATATTTACTGGTGAACCCTGAACTGAACGATTGGGTAATCATAATGCATCATGTGTGATTGTAAATGAAACATGATCTGGTTGGTGGTTTGGAACATGTTTTATTTTGTTCATCTATTGGGAATAGTAACCCCAACTGACTTTCATATTTTTTCAGAGGGGTTGAAACCACGAAAGATATCCAAAGTTCTATATGCTTTGAAGGATGAAATTCTGATACTGATAAGATTTGTGGAGTGGTGGAGTGAGTGGACTGATTGCTATGTGGGGGGGGTTGGAAGGGAGCACCGATTGTTGTGGCAGGGGCTGTGAAGACTGCTTGGATCTGATTCTCCATCTGTCAGAGAGGGATCCCAAATCCTTAACTTGTTGATGAATGAATATAGTCAGCCAGTAGTAATCGACTACAACAGGTTTTTCCCAGTAAAAAAACTACTTTGTTTATTGGGTGTCTTGTGACCCATTCATTACAGGATCTCCAAACCTCAACCAACAAGTCTTGCGGAATGGCAAAGCTCGGGGGTCTGTGAAGACATTAACCGGGGGCGATTTTCCAGGCAGCTCGCAGTAGTAAAAAAGATGCTGACAAGCAAGGATGTCCTGGTAAGAGCCCTTGTGACTCCACTCTTGTTTGGAGCCCGGCTTGAAGTGCCCCGGGATACGTCTATCAGTTCTTCATTTGCTGCACCCGCAGAATGGCCGAAACCCGCAAAAAGGTTTGTCGAACAGGTGTTCTCTTCATTGCAGGTTGTGGCCCTCCTTGCGCCGTATGGAGCAGGCAAGACGTTCCTGCTGTCGCATATTTTCCAAGAAAAGGTCAAACAAGGCAGGAAAGTCGCCTATCTCACGACCACTAACGAATTGGTGGCTGATTTTTCGTCAACTTTGGCGAAGATGGGGGTAGCAGCCGTCGCCGCCCTGCGGACATTTTCATCCCTCCAAATGCATTGTTTTTTTGTCCGGGTGGGAAGTTCCTGCCATTAGATTCGGTAGTGCCCTCATGTCAGAGCGGTTTCCAAGGCCATTCTTGACCGCGGGTCTCTTTGGTATCTTCAAGAAGACTTTGCTGCCGACCCTTGGTGCAGCTGTTAAACGCCAATGTCCAACAAGTTTTTTTTTGGAAATCTGGATGCACCCTCTGTAATTTTAGCCAAACAAATTATCCAAATTCCAAAGATGTCCACAGGATGGGGCCCCCCAGTTATAAGTTGGTTTACAACCCAATCTAAATGTAGTTATAAGTATCATACACACTATTGTTATTATAGTTATTTGCACCAACTTAGCTAACCATGGGGCCCCATCCTGCAAAGATGATTTTGGATGATTTTGGTACTGGGTTTGGAACCAACTGTTGGGTTCCATACTAAAACCTAGTGGGGGGCAATTGCTGAAACCACCATGAAACATGCTGAAGAGACCTAGGATGAAGATCTGTTTGGTGGCATGAGTTCTTTTTCATCCTAGAATTGGTTCTAAGGAAAAAAAACGAGAGGAAACCCTCAATGTTTGTTGGGTAAATCTGTTTATGATTTCATGTACCCTCTGGTTATTTAACATAGCCATGGAAAATCACCAAATTCAATAGGTAAACCATCTATAAATGGGCCATTTCCCATGGCTATGTTAGATAACCAGAGGGTAGATGTTTCCGAAAAAACCAAAGCCTTGAATCAGATGTTTCGATCCCATGAATTCCTCATGTTTTTCCTGTTGAAGTCACCATTTTCCCCTGGTTACAGCAGTAAATCTGGATGATCTTCACAACTCGGCAGTGGGATTTCCTATCCAACATGCTCGATACATAGAACTTGTGGTATTCATTGGGGGTTTCACGGGATTTACGGGGATATATGATGCTTACCCTCTGGTAAACGTGTACATAACTATGGAAACTCACCATTTTTAGTAGGTAAATCAACTATAATCAACTATAAATGACCATTTTCCATAACTATGTTAAATTACCAGAGGGTAACCCATGTTGAATTATGTTAACGTCGCCATGTGTTACAGGTAAATCAACGAACTCAATGGCCATGTTCAATGGGATCAACGTGTTTACCCAGCCGTGGAATGGGCGGAATCCGCCAAGGATTCTCCTGGAATACTTGCGATCGCTGGAAGCTACCACTCAGCCCCTGAAGTGCATTGTGAGGCCAAGAGTGGAGATCTCTGTGCAACCATCCACAATGGGAGTATATACATAATACATTCTAAGAATGTAATGTGTTTATATACATATATACATATATACATATATACATATATATATATACATCTATACATCTATACATGTATACATGTATACACGTATATATGTAGTATTTAAACAAAAACGCATTTACACTGTGTACATATATGATATGATACGTGTACATATGTATATGCAATATACGCATAACTATGTATTTCGTAATTCAATGGGTATACTATAGTATAGATATATTTATGGTGAATGAATATTTATATAAGTGATAGAGCTTATAACCCATCTGTTTGCTGAGCTGGGTATCCTTTTGTGTTTGTGTCTTTTGAAGGGAAAGCTTGGCCAGTGACTCAGTGTGGATGAAATGGGGGATGAATATCTCCAATGGTGTGGTAAAAAGCAGTGCTTTAATAAACAAAAAAGGCCGAATTGGGTGTCTGACATTAGTTATACCTTTGGATAATGGTAGAGATATCGAAGTAGTTATATACCCTCTGGTAAACTAACAGAACTATGGAAAATCACCATTTTTAATGGGTAAATCAACTATAAATGGCCATTTTCAATAGCTATGTTTGTTTACCAGAGGGTAATGGGATCAATATCAACCAACAAACATCACTGGGGTTTGCCCACCTTGCAGTAACTCCCCCTGATATTCAACACCGGCCCGACATGGTCTCAAACATGTGTATGTCCTTTATAAACCATGTCCCTAGGTGGTGTTTCCAAAAAATAGGTGGCAGAGACATGTTGAAAAACTCCGGGGTTCCATTCAGTTTTAGCACAGCACCGCAAAAGGTGGACAGTTTTGTGTTTTTTTTTGTTACCCTCTGGTAAACATACAAAAAACTATTGAAACTGGCCATTTATAGTGAGTTTTCCGATTAAAAATTGTAATTTCCCATAGTTATGTTATTTTACCAGAGGGTACTGTATGTGGAAAACTGTTCCTCATCTTTTTGGGAGGTGCCAACAAAACAAAAAAACAAGATGTCTAAAAATGTTGTAACTTGTGACCTTGCATAGGTGCTCCATTGCCTTCCTGCGGTTGGGGACCTCAGTCGTAGGTCCAAGTGTCACAGGGATAGTCCTATCCTGGTGTATCAGTGTCACTTCTGTAAGACAAAGGGTGGAACAAGAATCACTCAACATCTGATTTCCTGCTGGTCATCAAACATGGCACTGGAACATCTCGTATGGGCATTGAAATGGAACAACAGCGAAGAAAATTGGTGAATTGCCTAGCCATATTGGATTGCCAGAGGTACCCTCTGGTAAACATACAAAAAGCTATTGAAAATGGCCATTTATAGTGGATTTTCCCATTGAAAATGGTGATTTTCCATAGTTATGTTAGTTTACCAGAGGTAGATATCGATGATTATCGATGCTTCGGAATCAATGGAGGAGTCTCCGGTTCCCTACCGGTGAAGGCCATGGGGATGCAGGTTGTTGATGGCGATCTTGTACTGCGACCTGTATGCCAGAGGTGCCCTGGGGCTTTTTGGCATGGTGGCGCTTGATATGCATAGAGGTAAGGTAAGGTGATACTGTTAATAATGGTTAATATTATAGTGGTTATTATTAATGGTTATTGTATGGTTAATGATGGTTAATAATAATAGCAATATGGAGTGAGAACTTGTTAACTGTTACCTATCCAACTATAGATAGGCAAAGCAGCGCGAATTTATTTAGCTATCTTAGCGAACTGAACTAACCTAGGAGACACCACCCCATAGAAGAGGGATCCAAAATTTTATGGTTGTTGTTTTTTTTCCATAGCAACCTACGGTTGCAAAACACCTGCACAATATCATACAAACACGCAGTCTTCTGGTTGGACACCAATATTGGAAATCGCTTAAAGATATCAGACAAATTGCCGCTGAACTAGCAAATACATGCGGGTTAACAGTTCGGGTTGGCCGCTCTCTACCTTACATTCCTCCATCAAGAACAAACTGAATAAACACCCTGCCCTTTTGCTGATTGAACTCTCCATTTTTGCACTTGTTGATGTTTGAATCCACGCTGTTGACACTGAAGTATGCTTCTTACATCACAATTTGTGCGGTTATACCCCTAAGTTTCGTGGATAAATTCTTTATGTTGTTAACTTCGAGTTGCATTTTTCTGATATGTTGGTTACATATTTAATGATTATTATCATGATAATGACATATTAAATATGACTAACCTTTAATGGTGACATCACAAAGTTTGATGGTGTGATCCAAAGATATTTTCGTGCTGCTGAAATCTGATTTTCTACGCTTTTCTATCACCATGTATTGTTGTTGGCTAGTGACAGTTTTGGTTCTTAGATCACTTAGATCCAAAATATTCATCATCAGGTCCGGAATTTTGATGCTGAAATCTAGATGTTCATGATAAGAGGCACATGTGTTGGCTAGTGACATGACAATCTCGTTGCCGGAGATTCTCTCATGGTTCCATGGGAAATGTGAATTTGTTTCATCATTTGTCATAGGTAAATCATGGGTAAATCCCAATTGTCATAGTGAAATCATCAAATTATAGTTAGAATTCCCCACATTTTTCCATATTTAAATCATGGTAAATCCATGTAAATCCCATATGTTTCCTAGGTTTTTCCATATCATCCACCATTTTTCATCATATGTTTCCCTATTTTTCACCATGTCTCACCAGTTTTCCAATTTTTTCCCAATTGTTCACCATTTTTCACAATGTTTCACCCATTTTTCATTATTTTTCACTATTTTTCACATTTTTTCCATATTTTTCAATGGTAAATCCCCCCTTGGACCACCGCCAGATGCCGGTGCCGCCGCGTCCTTGGGCTCCGTGGTGCGGCTCGCGGCGCCCAGCGACGCGGCGCAGCAGGCGCTGCGGGAGGGGCAGCGGAGGCCCTTTGATCCGTTGAAGGCGCGCGAGCGTTGGGTCCGTTGGGTGAGAACCTGGTTGGTGGTGACTGGAACCATGGAATTTTATGACTTTCCATCTATTGGGAATTTCATGATCCCTTAAGTGACGAACTCATATTTTTCAGGGGGGTTGAAAGCACCAATTAGGAATTGGTGAAGAACTTACTGGTGCTAAACGCAGGGAATGAGAGAATGATTCATAATTAATCACTAGTAATGTCATCATCCCAGCAACCCCCAGCAACCCCCAGCAACCCCCAGCAACCCCCAGCAACCCATCCATTCCCTACGAACTAAGCACCAGTAAGAGAAATTGGTGAATCAAAAATGGTGAACTAATGGTGAATTCATGGTGAAATCATATAAACTAATGGTGAAGTACTGATGAATTATTGGTGAATTAATGGTGTTTAATGGTGTTTAACCTATAAACATTGGCATTTAAACAAGAGAATAGTGAATTGATGGTGAGAAGCAACAAAAGTTGATGATTTCATGAGGAAACATGGAAACTATAATTCTAGTTAATTAATGGATGTTAATGGATAGAGCAAGCAAAGCAACATGTAATTTTACCGTGACCGGGGATATGTTGGGTGGATAACCAACAAAACCAACATGTTTTAACCATTGGGGTGTTGCCTTGGCATTTTTTTGTTTTGGGGACTTCATCATGGGAACATGTGACATTCCCGTAATTCATGGGCTTGAAGCAACCATTAAAACCCCAAGGGAACCGCTCCCGCCTTGTCATGGGTGACATTCCCAAGAATGGATGGTGAAGATACGGCCTATCCGACCCATCCCTGAATTTCAGGCCCTGAATGTGACCGGATCACCGACCTTGGGGGAGGCAGTATATCAGTATATCCCATGATATTCCGTTCTATGGCATATTATACCTATATATACCTATATATTCCATGATATCCCCATACTTCCACGTAATTTGTTATTTTATACTTCCAATTTTGGTGGTTGAAGCAACATGTATGATTGGTTGGGTCATCCTTGTGAAACTTGACGGCTTGACGGATAAAGCAACCAGCATACCCTTCCGCAGGGACATTTGGCAATGAAACATGACTTTTACATGTACCTACATGTATACATAATATATATATATATATATATGTATATATATAGACATATGTGACACACACACATATATATATATTATATATGTCTATTATATGTCTATTATATTGTATACATGTATATGTGGTTTTTCCATGAATATCTCCATTTCACTTGTAGCGAAAAGATCCCATATTAAAACCATCTGTTTTTTATCGACGAATCTTTGGGTTTTCACCTTGCAGGAGTCGGTCGAATTGCTGATGCATTTCCTCTGGGTCTCCTGCTTCGTGGCTGTCTATCCGTCGCTTGGAACGCCTTTCTGGAAATGGGAAAGGCGTGGAAACTGGGGATGGCCCTGGCCCTTCCCTTTAAAAAAAATCTGGAAGGTATCCAGAATAACTGGTTGGTGGTTTGGAACATTGTTTATTTTTCCATATATTGGGAATCATAATCCCAACTGACCAATATTGTTCAGGGGGTTGAAACCACCAACCAGAATACTGTAATATCAAACTATTCCTAGGTATGGATAGGGGGGTCTCTAAGGCCTGGGCTATGAAATTGGGTGTAAACTATTTCAAGCAAGACAAGAGTTGTGATATCTTGTGAATGTTGGTTTATAAATCGAGTGAACTATGATCTATGGATATATCTATAGCAGTATAGCATAAACCAAACAGTCACCCAGTTGAAAACCGAATGTGGGGATCCAATCATGAAAAGGGTGAAATCTTGGTCAGAGATGGTGAAAGAGCAATTTGATAAACCAATGTTTTTCTTTGCAATAAAGTCTGATAGATGTTTGACCAGCAGTTTGAAATTCTTGCAGGCTATCTTGCATAAACCATGAGTGGCACAAATGACAAACTGGGAGCTCGCTCAGAAAAATCTGAATCAAATCGAGAAACCTGGACATTTGAACCAACACCAGGGGATAACTCACGTGGGTCAGACTTCAGGACTGTTGCTGGTGGATTCGGGTGCCACAAGGAGGCATGTCGTAGCATGACATTGAAGAAACAACACGCCGCCACGACGTTTTCTTTACCTTCAATTTTTAATTGCCAAAAGGCATATGGGGTTAACCATATGTTGGTTCAGTACATGCTTGTGAAAAACAAGGTGTACACCATGGTACACCCATTGTTGCTGCGTAACATCATAGTCAAAAAGACATAGATTCACTGATCACTTGGTATTTTGCACAATTTGAATGGATTGTCTAGCGTCCCAAAACATGGACATGTAGCCAACACGGAATGTCATGGCATGTAAGTATGAACATCATTTGAGTTTGGTTTAGAACATCTCCATCCTGGCTATGTTTCTTGAAGATCCTGGCATGCAAAGGCTCGGTGGCATCCTGGCCTTCGCCAATCAGGCTGGCTTGGATCGATGTTTGACCCCGGAAGATCCTAAAGATGCGCTGCCAGTATAGTCTTGCTTCGGCTCTTTGAGTACCCTCTGGTTATGTCAAAATAGCTATTGAAAATGGCCATTTATAGTGGATTTTCCCATGAAAAATTGTGATTTCCCATAGTTATGTTAGTTTACCAGAGGGTATCTCATGGAGTGATTAAAGGGGTTTCGCCTTAACCATTTAACCCAGATTTGCCTACTTGGAGAGCCGACTGGTACATCAAATGTTTCAGAGCTTTCCATCCAAATTCAACGGGTAACATGGAGCAACTCATTGCTGGATTCGAGGACTTGGTGCTCACACCATCCTGAAGATCACGTGTAGATCACAATTCCAGAAACCTTCGGCTGGTTCAAAGCAAGGTACCCTACATTTAAATTGCTTTACAACTCCGATAACTAGGGTTTATGGTGGTCAAGAATCGAACTAGTATTCATTGTATTCATGGGGATAAACCGACAAACATCACCAGGGGTACCATTCTATAAACCCCATATGGATGCATATACATCCATATAATTCCATAAACTGATTCCTCACACTGGATGGCTCTAAAGACCCTCAGAAGCGTCTCAAAGTAATGGATGTGCACCACCCTAAAGCGGATTATAAACCCCAGGACCTACAGGGTGGTACTGATTCTAAAACCGACTAGTAAGCCCATTACTGATTATAAAATATTATAAACACCATTATCTACATGAAATTCTAACTGGATTTTAAACAATAACATCACTGGGGAGTACCACTTTGTATCTAATGTGAAACACCCAATGCCATAAACGATTAACCACAGATACAACTATATAACCCCCTAATCAACCCTACTTCTTGGAGTTGCACCAACCTAGCTACATATGGGGCGCCACAAAAGAGCATTGATTCACCATAGGTGCAAACAACTCGAATCACTAAAGTTTTCCAGAGGGTAAATCACCATGAGAATCCCAAATGCACCAATGATAATGAGACCAACTGATCATTATCCAAACTTGATAACCGGTTGATAGTTGAAAATGATAGTCATTAACCAGTTGATAGATAATGAACCAACTGATCATTATCCACACTTTGGATAGATTGTAGTTGATTATAGTTGATTTACCTATTTAAAAATTGGTGGATTTTCCATGAAAAAACCTTCATGGATGGTAAACCAACCACCCATCAACTTAATAGCAGTTGATTTACCAATTAAAGATGGTGATTTTCCAGTTCGTTATGGCAGATTGTCCTATGTATGGCAAACCAACCTTTTTGGATAGTAAGCCATTTGGGTATTTATTATCCACATCAATGGTTTACTAACCAAATCCACCAATGATAGATAATGAACCAGCTGGTCATGATCCAAACTCTGGATAGATTGGGGGGATCATCATTGATAAAAAAAATCAGAAACATTGGTGGATAATGAACCAACCATCAAACCCTCTGGTCATGATCCTCCGGATGGTAAACCAAACTCTGGATAGATTATAGTTGATTTACCTATTAAAAATTGGTGGATTGACCAGTTCGTTATGGCAGATTTTCCTATGGTAAACCAGCCTTTTTGGACAATATACCCTCTGGTAAACTAACAAAAAACTATGGAAAGATCCACCCATTTTCTAGCTGGGAAAATCCACTATTTCCACTATTTCTATGGCCATGGCTTCAATAGCAAACTGTCAGTCATAACCAGAGGGTAACCACCATTAACCATATAGTTGGACAATAGTTGGACATTAACCAACTATCTAACCACCATTAACCACCATTAACCAGAGGGTAAACCAGCCGCACCCATCAACTCCAAGCTCTTCCAGGCCCTGGAGCTCCGTTTCGACGCCCTCAAACTCCTGGCCGCGCGGCGTCGGCCCTGGCCGCGGCCGGCCTCGGCTGAGAAGGCGCGGAGGGGTTGACCTAAGGCGCAAAACGGTACTAAAATGGCGACATACGTAGGGGAAAATGGGGTTGTTCGGAATATGTTGAAATGATTGTTGAACCAAAATAACGTTTTAAGATGTTTTAAGCTCAAATCATGAATTTTGGGCCATTAATCTACTGATTCGAGGATGTTTTGAGGTAATGTAACCATCACAGGTTTGGATTGAACCATCAAACAAATTCTCAACTTCTGTTAAGCACTAAAGATATGGACATTGAGTGATAGATCATGGTTAGTTGGTGTTGAAATGTGGTATACCGTACTTGGTGTTCGCCTCAACCCGCATGTGGAATACCTCATGAAGCCATATGGGATGGGTTCTGGGATGCTGAAACGGTATTTTTGTTGATGGCTCATCTTGAAATGGGGATATGTCATGGGATTTAAAGGGAATAGAATGGGAAAACATGGGAATATCACCCATATGCAACCCATGGTGCTGGTATATAAAAACCTACATGACTGGGTGATTTTGTTCGGGCAAGTGTTGGTAAATATTCCAGCACCATGGAGCATATGGATAATAATCGGAAGTTATTTGAGGTGGTTTTTTAAAAGCAAGCGGGAAAACATGGATATTCTACACATGAACACTTTGATGAGACGTTCATTGTTGCCTAGGATGTAATTTGTTTGGTTTCACATACATTGTGAATTGGAAAAGCAACAACTCGGAGGAAACCGCCCTGAGTCAAAGCATCAAAGCCTGTGTAGATGAACAGGCCAATCCGATCTAATATACAGATGGTTAGCATCCCCCCAACCAACCATGGATATTTCATAACAATTCTGATTTCACCACAAGAAAAAGGTGGTGTCATGGGAATAGCATGGGGATAATCTATGCCACTAGACACACTAGACAGGTCGCAACATCAGCGGCTGCATGACGGCTTTAGCAGGGGAATCATTTAAGGAACCATCCCGAAGTTTGCCAGTCATGGAAGCGCAAAGTCATCTTTGCCGGTTCACTCACGATATCTCACTATCCCATAGGATCCATGGTGCTGGTATATATGCTAACATAAAGGGGGTATATTGATGGGATCCATGTTAGCATGTATACCAGCACCATGGATCCTATGGGTATATTGTCTGAAAATAGTGTACCCCTAAACCCAATGGTTTTGCTGATCATTATCCCTATGAAAAATGGCTATTTCATTGGGAATATTAACCCAACATTTTCAGACAAACCCATATTGATGGAAAATCACAATTTTTTATGGGAAAATCCACTATAAATGGCCATTTTCAATAGCTATGTTAAATTACCAGAGGGTATCTCACGAGATTGTTGCCAGGATTTGCTTTGATTTTTTGTTGGTCGCCAGGAGTGGGTTCCATCCTGTGCCAAGTGGATCGCCCTTTGTCTCAGAGGGGACAGCTCCAAGTGGGGGTGCAGTTCCAGCTACAAGTGGACATATGGTTGTAGGGTATCCCAGCCTATTCTAGGGTTGGATATGAGTACTATTGGTTTGGAGATGATATATGATTTTCATTGATTTTCTGGGTGCCAGTCAATTGTAACTCTGATATTTTTCCATTTACCCTCCGGTAATGACTAGCAGTTTGCGAGCTCTTCCAGGGAGATGATCGCTGTGGTTCTACCCTCATCCCAAGTGCATCCTCAAGTAGCTTCTACCAGCTTAGCTACCCTCTGGTTATGTCAAAAAAAATGGAAATAGTGGATTTAGCCATTAAAAATGGGTGGATCTTTCCATAGTTATGTAAACGTTTACCAGAGGGTATGTTCGTCTTTGTGTGAAATACTGCCAAGAGGTCACCTCATGCATTGAAATTCAGAGACTTCCCTGAAATGGGATGTTTTTTCGGTGAACTGAAATTGACGCCGCAGTCTGCAGACTAAGCGCCGCGGGGTTAGTTTCTTCGAAACTCGGCAACTGCTCTTGACATGAAGTGAAAATGCAACAAGGGGAAGCCCACTTAGACAGTTTTGGGGGATCCTAAAGATCTCCCCATGTTTGGACCACTGGCGCAGCACTTTGTTTTGTGCGCATCCCCTTTCTTGATTGGTGACTTCCAGAATTTGGGAGGTAACTCCGAAAAACTAGGGACAGTTTCCCAGCAGTCTCCCTCAAGTGGCACAAGATTTTTACAGGGAAGTCTCGATTTTCGACATGTCTCTCCGATTTCTTCCAATCATTGCTGATTTATAAGTGGAACTGCCCTGTTGAGGTGCACATTGCCATCGTGCGGGATCTCAGCCACATTTCCATAGCATGTTGCGGGCCACGTTTCCATCGTGAAGGTTTCTACAAGAATCGGTGGAGTTCCTCCGGTTGGACCCTCTAATAGTAACCTAAAAGTAAGGAATCCACTATTTAGTTGTTGGTCAATAGATGGTTACCAACTATATAGTGACCTTACTTTGTCCAAGCAACTATCTAGTAACCAACTACAACTTCATAGATGTCATTTTCGCACTATATAGTTGGTTGGTCAATAGAGGGGTTACCCTCATGGTTCACAACCGATAGATAAATGATGATAAATGGTTTTTCCAAACCGGCCAGTCCAAAAGACACAATTGTTAATTTGTACAAGTAGGTGGGTTTCCAAAAATGCTTGGAAAAGTCGGTTGGACCGTTTTTGGCAAAACATTGTTGTGGGTACGGTCCATTGGCCCCAAAAATTCCGCAGACATGACCAGCAGGGATGGAGACTAGTCAAACAAACTTGTGGATAGATGGGATATGTATAGTACCCACACAAAGATAGACATGTAAAATCCTTCCAAAAAGTGATAAACGTTGTTCTCTTTGGGGGTAGTCGTATATAATCAAAGATGCGTATTGCAATATGCGGAGGTCTTCACAAGAAATCACGCACACAGACAGCCGGTGGAGCGCTGTGTGGTCATTTCCTATCAAACAAATGAGTTTGTTAAGCCTGGATTTGAGAGTCGACACCCACAAAGGTTCGTGCTATCAGATACGCTTTACGTTTTTTCCCTCCCACTGACACTATTTGATAATGTATTTTGTTGGGATGGATTGATGCCAACAACAAGCTTAGTTCATTTTATGTTTTGGTTAATCAATTTATTTATGTATATATATATATATATATATATATGTGTGTATATTATATATATATGTATACATAATATACATATATGTATATACATAATATATATATGTGTATATATATATGTATATATATATGTATATATATACATATATATATACATATATATATATATATGTGTGTATATACATAT
>Ga0126342_10010798_pt1 | contig 16354 bp, 17 predicted proteins | sample Cyp1metagenome_FD_92528 | JGI IMG/M metagenome (GOLD analysis project Ga0126342, IMG submission 92528) | Coral microbial communities from Lord Howe Island, Old Settlement Bay, Australia - Cyphastrea 1 metagenome | ecosystem: Host-associated > Invertebrates > Cnidaria > Coral ... | reverse complement strand
TTTGTTTCAAACATTTGTTTCAAACATTTGTTTCAAACATTTGTTTCAAACATTTGTTTCAAACATTTGTTTCAAACATTTGTTTCAAACATTTGTTTCAAACATTTGTTTCAAACATTTGTTCATATTTTGTTCCATTACTAAGGCAGAACGTGGTGCTGCGGTAGGTGAAGCTGACGTTTGAAGCCTCGGTGGAAGATGGAACCAGCTGCATGACAGTGATGAGACTCCGACATTATAGACAAACAGTGGCAATGTGGTAAACCCAATAGTGAAACTTCATAAATCATAATAAACCTCTATTGGGGATGGTTTATAGTTTATATATGTTTTTTTTTTCTTTTTTAATGTTGGGTTTACGTACCACATTGCTTCATGTAATAAAGTTGACCCACAAACACTTGCTGCGAGCAGTTTCCCTCTCGCTTTCCCCTGATCCTCAGGTCGCAGCAGTGGTGGCTAAAGCGAAAGAGCTTATGTCTTCCAAAGCAACAGATGTTGAGGTCCGTCAACTTGAAAAAAAATGAAACATCCGCTTGAGATGCATTTGGACTTCAACGGAGCAAAGTAGGGGATGTACGGGAAGATTGGGGACAGGTCACCTGATTGGGCTGATACGAGAAAGTCACTGTAGGGGACAGAGCCTTGCAGGCGGACATCGACGATGGCTTTGCTGCCAAGGCACAACTAGGAAGTGCTAAAAAGATCTAAAAAGACCAAGATGCCTTCGAACAAAAGTGCTAAAAACTGCTTGCGATTTCAGGGTTTTAGGGTCAAAGCGAAGTACAGAATAGCGGAGCTGAGGAGTGACAGCATTTCATGTTTGACTCTGGCAGTTCCTACGCCACTTCCACACACCACTTCAGCCTTTCTGCGCCTTTCTTGGTGGAGTCTGCGCGCAAGAGGCAGGTGTACCAAAGATTTTGGCGTTCCAACTCATGATCAGTGCAGATTCCCACTTACTCATGTCCATTATGCCAATGCAGTCACTTACTTTGCATATCTTGCAAATATCTTGCATAATTTCAGTGCCTTCGTGATTGCTGGCAGGTGGTGAAGGTAGCTGGCAAGTTCACACCCATCCCTGGATGGTTGCACTTCAATGCTCTGGAGGCCGGAACACACGGTCACGAACGAAACCTGGACAAGTGGTAAGCATTTGGTGAGCCATGTAGTGTGATGAGACTCGAGGGAAACAGCATGAAACGCCCTGAAACTACGGACTAAATAGGATGAACATGGATGAACATGGATGAACTATAGACATGTCACTGAAAAAAAATATAGACATTGTATAGACAGCTGACTAAGCAGTGCATTGTAACTCCTTCTGCTGACATCACCCGACTTGGTCCCACTTCCTGGGAACTCGGTTGCTCGTGGTTCAGAGGTCTTGCCCGCTGAGTTGCCAGCAGACACTCAAGCAACTGGCAGTCGGTGACATGGCAGCACAAAATCGATCGTACTCGTTTCATATCGTTTCACATCGTTTCAGAATCCAGCATGCCTCGCATGTCCTGAAACTGGTCAAGCCAGATGTGAAACATTTCTAGTTTCATCTACTTTGGCTTGTTGGCTGTCGGTGAACTCTAAAGTTACAACATCACCTGGATCTTGGCCATGGAAGGATTATGGAAGGTATGGAAGAACCAGAGATATCCACCGATTTGGTCAGGCTGTCGACATCTGTCGACTCAGGTACGATTCGTTGGCTTCCGTCTTCGGCCATTCCTTCGTACAGAAGCTGCAGGACCTAAAGTGCCGGAGCCAGGGCGCGAACGGCGCGAACAAAAAAAACAGACATGGGGCATGGCCGTCGGACATGCCGGACATCGGACATTCGTAGATTTCGCAGGTACTTCATGGTGGGCTGTGGAGCTTTGGGGTGCGAGTGCCTTGGATTTACACATTTCACAAATTTTCACAATGATCTGAGAATGATCTGAGAATGATCTGAGAATGATCTGTTCTTGTTACTTCATGATTTACAATATTTATCAATATTTTACAGTGCTTGTTAAACTCATGTTACTCCATCCAATTATTTGCGCCATGATCCATCCCTTCACGCTGTTACTCCATCACAGGTTCCTCAAGAATTTCGCCTTGAACGGAGTGTGCTGTGGTCCTAATGGTTTGTTAACAGCCTGGAGCCAAGACCATCCAAGACCATCCAAGACCGACAAGACCAAGATATGTTGGGTCATTGCAACTGCTTTCGTCATTCCAGGGTGAGAGTGGAGTGAGAAATTGGTGAGAATGGCATAGAACAGCCTTAGAACAGCCTTAGAGCCTATCCATTGGGAAAAAGGTCACAGATGCAGATCGCATTGAGCTGTCCAACTTGACCAGACAGTGGCAATCTAAGATTCAGTCAGATTGAGTTGTGCTATCTGTCTGCCATTGTTGAACATGTAATGTGATGTCATGTGTTTTATTGACGTGATTATGAGTTTACTGCTTACTTAAATTGTCATCTTGATATCAGGCGTGATTGCAACTGAGCGCACAATTTGCTTTTAATTTGAAGTGCTGTTGTTATTTCCCTATCTGATCCATTGTGATCCTATCTTTCAAGGTTTCTATTCCGCGAGCACAACGTGGGGCAGCCGAAGAGCAAAGCCGCCAGCGCCATGGCACAGCAGATGAACCCCGCCATGCAGGCCATCAGCCAATCTCCATTCGACATCATTAGACCTCGGATATATCGGATACTGATTGTTGATGGCAAAAGTATGCAAAAATCATAACCATTAATCAAAGTAGTGGTTTGTTTACTACTCGTTACATTATGGTTTTGTCTGGTTTTACGCATGGTATTTATAAGGTGGAATTATATGAATGTACTGCTGCACTAGTATCAACATTATATAATTGTATAATTATATGATCATGATATGATTATTATAATGATATATAGTGATGATAATGAATATATTACAATAAGGTCATCATTTGGCATCCACTTCCAGACCCCCTACACCTTAAGGGGACGCTGGTCGTGGGACTCGATTCGGACTCGGTATATCTTGGTGCCAGGTGCGGGCGCTGGAGATGTTCGTGGGGCCCAAGACCGAGGAGATACAGTGACAGAGCTGTATCATGCTGTATCACGTATCATGGATATGACATGGTATGACACATTTATACATTTTATACATTGTTCAAAAACAAAAAGGATGGGTTTTCCTGGTTTCTGACCCATACGCAAATTTTGTATCACGCTTTTTTTGGATGGCAAAAGAGTTACAGATTGAATGCCCAAGATCATGGGAATGGTCGAAGACATTCGAAGACTGTTGCACCATGATCAAGATCCCAGCAGATGTGAGAATTTGTCAGTATAGTCTTTTCTTTCTGTTCACTATGCACTACATTTTGTTTTCACTGATCACGCAATTGTTGTGAGGATTCTTTCAACGATGACTTCTGGCTTTCTCTTGATGGCATTTGTAACGCTCTGGACAACATGGAGGCCAGACGAACAAACGCAGTAAATGCATTTGGTGTTTCAGTTTGGTGTTGCAGCAGGTGAACAAATGGTTTCCGCATTTAATTTCGTCAGCGATCTCCAAGGCCCGTTTCTATGTGGACGACCAGTGTGTGAAGTACGAGAGACCGCTGTTGGAAAGCGGTGCGCTCCGTAGGTGGAGACTCTAGGCTTTTTTTCAGTGTACCATTTGGGATCGACATTGATAGACTTTTATAGACTGCATTCGTTTCTATATGATCTATATGTTTCTATGGAAATTCAATGAAATTCATGTGGTATACCTAGTGATAACTGTTGTGAACGAATGTTATGAGTTTTTTTTCTGCAAAGACATCGCCGATACTTTCCGCTTTCGAGCCAGGTACCATGGGGCCAGCTGGAAATGTGGATCCAGTGGTCCCATTCAAGACGCACACGTGCCCAAGTCGCATTTTATCAGCTCCAAGTTGGTTGCATCACCACGGAAGTGACGGAAGTGAAACGATTTACTGTAGACATCTATAGACCGTTTTTTTGACTACCTGTTTAACCAAACTATCAATAATTATTCAAACTAGTACAGAATGTTGATCATTCTTGCGGGTTGCAGAGATATTCACAACTCACTATACCAGCACAACTTTTTTGTCACACCGTCAAGTTTTGCCTCAGGGGCCTAAAGTGGCTCTTTCTCGTTCAAATCGAATGCATTTGATCATAGAAGTAAAATGAAGTAAACATAGTAAACATCTCGTCTAGTATTGTCAAACAAATCGACTGCATGGCTAACTTCGTTGGAAGGCAGCTGCTGGGCTTGGTGTTTCTGGGCGGTGTTTTCGCTCGAAATGAGAGCCATCACCCAAAGCACAACTACACAGTTGGAGTCTTTCTGAGAGAAGGTACTTGGAATACTTGGAGCTCTCTTGAGAAATTGGCGAGAGAGGTCTCTGACCCACGGTCAGCTTCTTATGGTCAATACTTGAACCAAGCGCAGCTGACCCAAAGAGTTGGGATTTCCAAAGCGGAAGCAGAAGCTGCGGCGAGGTCGCTGCAGAATGCATTGAAACCACGGAAAGGCAACGTGAATGGCACTTTGCTGCACAGTGAACCTTGCATTGTCACACACAGAGACGTTGTGGTCATGACAGTTCAGGACTTTTTTGCCACCTACTCCCTGGGGCAAGCATTGACGGAAAACCTCTCCAATGCTTGGCCTGAGAGTGTTCACATGCTGGTGACGCCACCTATGCCAGATGGAGTTTGCAGCAGGTTTGGTGAGGAGGAATGCAATAAGACAAAACCATGCAAATGGCATCGCAAGGAATATATCGAATATGACATATCTCAGGAATCGGCAACAAGGCTGAAAAAGAATCATTCCCAGAATCATTCTCATAATCATTCTCATAATCATTCTCACCAAGCAACATGCACAGGAAGCTTTGCAGGATGGATTTGCTGGAGGGAAAGGTTGGTAGGACTTCGAAGTGAAGCCCAATGGCACTGCTTCGAACCTGCCAATTTCAAAGGTGTGAAACCCGTCAAACCCGTCAAACCTTCGAATTCGTCAAATGCCACAGAGGATCAGGGTGGGACAAGTTCCCACAGGGCGACTGCAAAGAGACGTCGCCGCGGTGTGGAAGTTTCACAGATCCTGGAGAGGATGGAGAGGATGGAGACTGGGATGGAGAGTGCAGAGCCCATGAGAAACCGCTCCCACCGGAAGAAGTTGTTTCATGCGGTGGCTCGAAGTGGAGGCTTTGGTTTACTCACCAGAGGGAACAGGAGCTTAAGGGGATGTCAAAGTTTGGAGATTACTTTTCGTCAAGATGATCTCGTGCAGAATCGATTGCTGAAGCATGAAGACTTTGTTTTGCAGGGACGCCTTCATATGGCAGCGGTGAATTCTCTGAAGAACTTGCGGCATGTGAGCGACATCTTTGTCTGTTTCAACAATGGTAGCTTTGCCTTGGCCCCACCAGGACAACCAGGTTGTGACTGCGAAATGAACGAAATCGACAACGAGACCGATGCTGCGACCGATGCTGCGACCGATGCCTGGGGATGGGACAATCGCCTGGGCCGCGACTGCGAAAAAGTCTGGGGCTTCGGTCCATCCAACTCCGTCCTTCCACGAGGAGCCCAGTCCCTGGAAGCGCTCTACCGTGATTTGCAGGCGAGCGCTGGCCAAGCTGCCCAAGCTGGCCAAGCTCAAAGACTTGATGGTGGTGAAAGTATCATGAAAGTATCATGAAAGTATCCTGAAAGTATGTGACACTTATTATAGCTTGCAAGTTTGAAACTCATTATAGCTTGCAAGTTCCAAGAGTGTTTTTTTGGCAAATTTGCAACCCTGCAACATGCGCACCTAGTAAATCCTAGTAATGGCTCTGTCCAATGAACACGTAAGTCATGCAACTTCAGAGGACAGTGTCTGCAGCCGTGCAGAAGAGTACTCTGTGGTCCCATTGCAAACGTTCCTAAAGTGAGTCCATAGTGAGTCCAAATGACCCAATGTGTTGCGCAGAGCTCACAACCTGACCTTGACATACCTTGACATACACAGATAACTTGACTTCCCTGCAAGGTGACACCTGGCAGGCCTGGCAGCCAAGAAATGGCCGCGCAAGCCGTTGCTCAATTCAATGATGAGGCCTTCATGCAAGAAGATGTTGAGCATTTGCACCGCGCTTACGGTTTGCCCATTGCGAAAACGGTTCATGTCCATGGAGTTCGAGGGACAAAAGACAACTCAAACACTGGAGGAGAAGGCTCTTTGGATTTACAGACCATCACGGCTCTTGCTCCAAGCGCCTCAACCACTTGGTGGAGTGTAGATCCATGGGTCATTGACGGCTTTATGCTGGCTTACACTGTGGATGTGAATAACCACACATCACCGCCTCTGGTGCACAGTATCAGTTGGGGTGATGCTGAACCTTTGTATCCAGCTGCTTTTGTGCAACGTTTGGACTACGAATTGATGAAACTTGCGCTGAGAGGCGGGTTTGATAAGAACATCAACACAAATCCGAGACGTGTGAATTTGCATCATGGTTTAAAAGATACTTGTACCATCTTGTACCTAATTGTCTGTGACTCTGTGATTCTGTTAATATTTGTATATATTTGTGACTTTGTTTGCAGTCTTTCGACACAGCCAGGTATCACCATGATAGTTGCCAGTGGAGACAACGGCAACAGCGCAGTGGGCTCTTATTGTGACTTCGTTTCGGATGTGGTGGGCACCTCTGAGTGGGTTCCACCCTTAGAAACCTTGAGAACTTGCAATGCCGATGTCAGAAACCAGCCATAGATCAAATGTTCTGTTGTATTCAATGTATTTCAATGTATTCTATGCATTTCTGTGCATTTCTGTGCCATGTTTTGCCTTTGTGCTGAGCAGTTGGTATGACCAGGTGACCTCAGTGGGAGCGACCATGCCATCCTTGGATTCGAAACCCTACTGCAGCGCTGCGGCGTTTCGCCACCTGGGCGACTGCGAAGAGTTGGGTCAGGTGACCTGTTCCAGCCGAAACGGCGCCCTGATTACCAGCTCCGGCTACTTCTCGGTGTACCGTCCCAGACCGAAATACCAAGACCTGGCAGTCAACACGTTTTTGCAAACATCCTCCTGCAAACCTTTTCCAGTTTGCCCGGTGCACAACCACACCTATGTCAGCCACCATGAGTTGGAAGAAATCAAAGTTCCCTGCCAACATATAGCAAAGACTGGCTGTTCATTGAGCAATTTGGTGCAAGACAGCCGAGCTGCACCTGATGTGGCACTGCCCGGGCAGAGCTATCCGGTATCTGGGTAGAGCAATGATGCAATTGTTTGCGCTCGGTTGCTATCTGGGATCTGAGGTTTTTGAAGCGTTGAACGTGTAGCTTTCGGAAATCACTGAGGTGTTGGTAAACAAGAGCGTTTTCGGTTTCGATGGCACGTCGGCATCAGCTCCTGCGTTGGCCGCTTTGATTTCCCGTCTCAATGGGCTTCAAGCGCAGCGCGGCCAGCCACCTCTAGGGCTGTTGAATCCATGGTTCTACCAGGCAGAGAGAGACCATGCTGGTGCTGTACCACAATCAAAGGTCCAATAGATGATTAGATGATATAAATGATATACAGTAGGTTCCCCTGTAGATGGTTCAATAATGTTCAATAAACTATAAAGCAAGCTACAATAAGTTACGGCAAGTTACGAAAAGTTCTGCGAGAAATTCAATGTTCAGCGCAGTTTGGATGAAGGTGACACTTCATGTTGTGACTTGACACATTTTGACACCTTGAAGCATCCTTTTCGCATCCTTTCGTTGCAGGTTCATCGGGACCATCCACAAGCCTTCCTCGATGTGTTCTGTTTGCAGACGGTCAAAACAGGTCTTGGCAGCCAGACATAGCCAGACTAACTCAGACTAACAGGTTTAACACATTTTAACACCTCGTTGAGAAGGCAAAAATCGCTCACACATGACGGGCGTGACTAGGAGTGTGTAGAGTCTAAGAGAGCCGGAAAAGAGGCATGTGCAAGTGACAAGTGATCATTCGGGAATTGCATTCTCAATCTTTAACAACTCTTTTCTCACATTTTCTCACATTTTCTCACATTTTCTCACATTTTCTCACATCTTCACAGGTTTTTCATGGTTTTTCTGATTTTTTCTGCAACATCTGTTCAGAATCTTTTCTACATCTGAGGTGGTGGTTGGTGACACAGCCTCCACTGAGACGCGCTTGTGTCGTTTCGGTTTCCGGGCAGCGCCTGGCTGGGACCCGGCCACGGGCCTTGGGGTTCCTCGCTTCTCCGTGCTGCGGGAGCTGCTTCCGAATCTCGGCCGGAAAAACACCAGGTGGGACACCAGCAGCACACTTTGTCGACAATTATAGTATATTAATGTATATTATAGTACCATATTAGTACCATCTGGTTATATATTATAGTACCATCTGATACCATAATATGGGAAATCCCAATAATATGGGTATGGATCAATACCTATGAAAATACCATTTTTAGTGGGATGAACATCCATAAATCCCAGCTATTTTGATGTGAACTACAGGGGTACAAGGTTTTGACACACTGCCGTATATTATAGTACCATCTGGATCCATCTGGTTATTTAATGTTATGACATTCACAGTTTGCCATGGAAAGATCCATCATGCTATTAATGGGTAAACCATCTATAAATGGGCCAGTTTCCATGGCAAACTGTTAAATAACCAGAAGGTATGTGCAGGTACTCGTATATTATTGTGGTGTGACTATGTGTGACGATGTGTGACTAGTATGAGGAATATATGAAGGTTCTTGTTGCATACACTTCAGAATTCGATCCTATCATATCATGTACCAATATGTAATCAATATAGTTATTCCTATATGATATATATAGGCTATATCCCATCTATACTTATGGTCATATGATGTGTTTCTACATAGTAGTATAGATACACCATTCACATGATACTTGCATGTTGTCCCCATTTAATTTGATGGTTCCTAGCTTCATACTTGAGACTCACGCAGCGGCGCCCTCTAGTCTCAAAGACTTCCCTGTTTGAGAAAAACCTGGCTACCAGGTAAATAATTCGGTGATCAAAACACGCAAAGCCTGTCAGGAACAGGATGAATTGCAGCGCAAGTCCACCAAGCACTTTGCTCGAAAGGACATATTCTAGATTTCCTGGAAGATTGATAGGTTTGGCGGCAAAACTCACGTTTGCAAACATTGGTGCATTGAGCAAGAGTGAATGCTGGAGCAAAAAAAGTGAGTGACAAAACCACAAGCCATTTTTGATTCGTGAGGACCGACAGCTGGCATTTCCTGCCCTGGCAGTTTCTTCCAATTGCTGCGGTGTTGGTCACTTGTGTTGGCGGCACCTTGGATTTGACAGACGTGAAATGCCTTGACAAGACTTGTCTTGCGATCAGAGAAAACGGAGTACAGTTTCCAGATGCAGATGCAGCATTTTCCCATTTTCATCCATTTTCATCTTTCGATGTCCATCTCTGCTTTCACCAGGTGCTTTGCGGGCAAGAGCGTTGGCCAAACGACACGATCCAAGCTGGGATACCCTGAAGCGGCCGTTTCTGAGTGGAGACTTCTGAACGTGGCAGTGCGGTGAGCCATGGTGGACATTGGAATCACTGGAAGCCGACGACCAAAAACTACCAGACGACCATTGCCTGGAGGTGGACAGCGAGACACGTAAGATATGCCAAAGCATCGACATTGGAAAGTGATCTCGAAACGCAGATCTGAAGAAGGGCTCTCTGGTAACCAGTCAAAAGCAAGACGAGTGCTGGTGGTAGAAAAACCTTGCAACAGAGACAGAGTTTGCAGTGCCAAGAGTGCCAATGACATCATATGACATCCAAATCCAATCCAAAATCTCCAAAGGCTGTGGTGCTTCCGGTGCTTGCGGTGCTGTCGACTGAGTCTGTGATTTTTCGTTCAGATCTTGTCGTCCAGGTACCGAGATGGTGGCCAGGCTGATGAAGGTGGTGGCATTCCTATGCTGCTGCCTTGGAGCCTACAACATCCTACATTCTACAACACAGAAGTCCATCTGACTCCATCTTAGTACTTCGAATAATTCTGACCCACATTTCCTGAAACTGAAACTGGGCGATGTGATTTGGATGTGACTTGAGATGGCCTTGCCCACTGCAGGTGTACCTTGCGAAACTTTCCTCACTTGCCGGATCACTGCATTGAATGGGTCCTGCCGGCACAAGCCTTTGCGACATTCGCGCCATTCGCGTCATTCGTCTCTGTTGGGCCCGAACTCCCTGAACTTGCATTGAACTTGCCAGATGTGCCAGGCCCGTGATCAATTTGAGCTCTTCTTCGTGAAATCCGTCAAGCAACTGAAGAAATTTCACGAGGACAGACCTGTTGATCTGGTCACATTTGATCATATTTGATCGAGGACTCGTAGTGTTTATCAACAGCATCCTCTGCCAGGATCCCGCTACCTTTATTTCAGAAATTGGATCCAGCACGGACATGACGCAGTCCATTTTCGAGGCTCACTTGCTTCTGACTGCCAAACGTCATATTTTTTTTGGTTTGGACAAAGTGCATGCCAGACAATTGATACAAGGTTGGACAGTGTTTTCACGGCTTTTCACATCTTTATGCAACAAATGCAAAAACTTTCGACATCTGTTTAATCCAACCATTGTTCACAGCCTTGTTTTTTTTGCTGACCTTCAACTCATTTCCAGTTCTATCCACAGGTGAGGGGCCTCCTGTCGCTGCTGAACGCAGCGTCACGTCCGAGCGTGGAAAGCGCTGGGCAAACCGCCTTTGGTGCGCCAGCTCTTGGGCCGATGTGTTTGTATCAAAATATCTCAAAATATCTCAAGATTCTGAGAGATCCGAGATCCATTCTTTAACTTCGTTCTGCACTGTGACTTACGGGACTTGCCACCATTACATACCATTACATACCATTACATACCATTACATACCATTACATACCATTACATACCATTACATACCATTACATACCATTACATACCATTACATACCATTACTACATCCAACAGCTACCCATGCCGCGCAGATTTCTTTCACCTCCTCTTTCGGGACAAGATCTTGGATCTGACCGCGGCCTTTCCAGCTGATGCTCGAATCATCGACCCAGATACGAAGCAGGAGGGGACCGCCAGGGGACCGCCTCACAATCCTGGGGTCGTTGAGACCTCAAGTATGCCTGGGTATGTGTGTAGGCACAGCAGCAAGAACAAAGGAGAGACCTCAACAGGTTTGTATCACACTCCAGACTGCATTCTTTACAGACTCGATACAATTTACGAAAGATGTGTTTTGGAATTGCACCTGCATGATAAAGCAAAGCAATTCAGCCAAATCATGCGTAGAGTTCACATCTTCGCAGGTGTCATGATATATCGGAATGGTTTTTGAAGTGAGTGTCCGATGTCCACCCATGCTCGGAAGCTACACAAACACAGCCACCTTGATTCGAATGCATTAGCATCATTGGCCCATTGGCCCCTGGCTTTACCGCGTGCCAGGACAAAGGTCTCTTTTGGTCTGGACACAAGAGGCAACTTCGACACACAGAAACGCACCATGACAGCGGTCCACAAGTCCTTGATGCATCTGCAGGTTTCCAGATGCCACCTGCTTTGATGTGGAGAAAGAGACACATTGGCGCTTTTTGGTTTTAGCCCCAGTCACCTGACGTGTCGAGTTTACGCAGAGAGACAAGGCATGGAAATCTTGAGAGATGCAGCACGATGCAATGGCTACGTTGATAACATGGCTCTAATGGCCTTTGATCCTTTCTTGATCTTTCTTGGTTTGTTTCTTCTTGAATCTTTTCATTCTGAGTAGTTGGACATTGTTGGTGTTTCACGGGGCAGTGAGAAGATGGGCCTCTTGTCAGGCAGCCTCGACAGCCCTCTTTGCGGCAATGCTGGGTGCTGTGCCACAGAAGCAAGAAGGTGACAACAGCTGGTGCCAGGAGCGGCCAAGAGGTCTGATGTTCCGTCGCAGGCACCAGTTACACTACGAAATAATATGAAATAATATGTATTTTGTATTTCCCAAAGCTCAGCCACAAAGTTTCTCTAAACTTCCACTTCTGACATCTTCTGACTATCTGATGTCATCGGTTGTCTTTGTTTGTGTTGAGTCATGTTGAGTCAAACACACTCTGCGGTTCCTCTTTTCCATTTTTCCCATCACCTTAAAGCAGATTGCTGCTGTCAATCTCAAGGAGTTCAAGAGGAAAGCCTGGGCTGCAGCATTGGTGCAGGCTGGGGCAGTTAAAGGCAGAGAATCTGCAAAAGTTTAAGGCAAACAGCCTGAACATGTACATTTTTTTACATTTTTGTGCAAAAAGGCAAACATATTTTTTTCATCCGAACATTTTTCTTGAGCAAAACTCTGTGTGGGCATTATGAGTATTGGGATTGCATCCGCCAGAAGCTGAAAGTCCCCGAGTATGTGGCTGGTGGAGTGAATACAGATGGCACTCTACTTAGCACGGAACTCTCCTGGACGGCCTCGACCAAGACCACTCAGTGCCACAGACACTTGGGCGGGCTGGGGAGTTGGGGCTCCAATGCAGTTTCCACAGCTGTCATTTGCTTCAATTTCCAAGGTTTACAGGTTTACTTCTCCCAAGCTCCCCCAAACAAAATTCAGCCCAGTTCATCTCCGCCACATCTCAGCCAGTTACCGGGTGCATCCAGTGTTTAGCCGTGCTGTAACCTCTGGTGAGGCAGATGGACAGCACATGATTTAGGTCCCCCCCTAAGCCATCCTAATCCGGCATAGTCTGCATAGTCGTTTCTTTGGAGATTGCAATGAGTTCCAGCCACAATTTACAACAGATACAGTCAATTTGACTTCCAGCGGAGAATCACTGCATTCTGTTGAACTGCTGTCTCCCTGGATCTTCAGTCCCCTGGTGAATAGAGTCGAATCGGCGTACTTCTGACGAGCCTTACAAGAGATGGATGTTCTGTGCCAGCCCTTCTTGTTTGAATCAAATTGAAGCTGGCCAAGAAGTGAGAATACTGGATGTGAGCATGTTTGCCTTGCCATGTTCGGTGGCTACTTTCCAGAAAACATGCCTTTGTATTTGGATGTATTTGGTAGATCTCTTGCCTGCTGATTTTGTTTGTCACAAGTAATCATAAATTAAATAACAAACGTGAATGATTCATACTAAAGCCGGCAATCACCTGAAGCAGTTGAAGCATGTTGAAGCAGTTTCGGGCTGGAGTATGAATCAGACAAAGTTGCCAACCTCCAATGATGCTGATGATGCGCCTGTGCATATGCTTAGTCATGTGTACGCTCATAATGCACATGCAACGTCACCTATGCTGCAATTGAACACTTCAGGATGTGAGAGGAATCTTCGCTTCTTTGACCTGACGCATTGCGCATTCTGGGGCTCTTTGCATAGTTGGCGCCACGCTTTCCGTTGCACGCTGGGCAAAGCTGCAAAGCCACTGCGCAACCGCTCCACAACTCGCTGTCGCATGCTGTTGCCTTTTATGTTCCACGCTTTCACGCAGCCGACATGCAGCGCCCCGCCGAGGCGACGCCACGGCGGGCGGCGTGACGTCAGGCGTGAAGGCGGACTCCAAGGCAGGGCCCCTCGGCTCGACAGCCAGCAGCTGCGTAAAACGTGATAAAACGACATTGTAGCAAAACAGCCTACGTCACCTTTATGAACCTATATCATGCATCCCTTGTATCGACGTCAAGCGACAAGTTTCTTGAAATGCCGCGCAATGCCCTATAAGAGAACAAATGGACGCAGAAAACAGTAGTGCTTGTTGTCGGGGCGTCCAATCTTTGACCGGTGTTCAGCCAGGCCATTCTGCAAGGACTTTTGCAGCAGCTTCAGGCACAGCCTCCTCAAAGTAGATGCGCTTTGAGAATTTTTGAGCATAAACGAAAAGAACGACCTAAAGATGCTGCTGCCCTTGATGCAGGAAATTGTTTTTTCTTTACATTTTTCAACCTGATGGCCAGGGATTTGCAGGACAGCCTCTGCCTGCCCTGGAAGAGGCAGATTTCGAGAAGGACGGCATTGCTGCACCGGCAGCGCAAAATGGTAAACATGATAGCCGGTTGTGAGATGTGATGTGCCTTCTTGGATGAGTGGATGATGGTTGATGAGAATGTCGGTCTGAGGATTCATGCTGATGTTCATGTTTCATGATAATGAACAATTTTGCAACTAACGAGACAGGGCACCAAAAGAGATGTGAACGGATGTAATGTCAATTGCACCAAATCACAACGCGCTTTTGACAGGGTGACAAAATTATGAACAGTATTTTTGCTTTATAGAATTCTTTTGCAGATCCCATGCGATTCTACTGTCAGAAGATGTCATAAGGGCATCCGAATCCTGAAGGACGATGATTTCAACTATCACATCGATTTCATCACTCGGTGTGCAAACCTCCGAGCTGACAACTATCACATCACCAATTCGGATTTTCACAAGGCCTATTTCTCGGTGAGGAAGTCATGATACCTGTGTGATTGCTTGATAATTCTGCGATTACCTTGGATTCTGGAAGATTTGATCAAATGTGATGAAGCGTCATGAGACAAACAGATCTTGTGTTTGCTTGGACACCTAAATCGTATCCGTAGTCTGCTGCAGCAACACGAGGTGAAACTGGTGGCTGGACGCATTGTACCAGCCATTGCCACCACCACTGCAGCGGTTTGTGGTTTGGCAGCTGCCTCAGCAACCAGTGGCAACCAGTTGCAAGATATCTGGACCAATGGTTGAAGGGTCAGCAGCCTCTCCAGATATCTTGCAACTCATTCCAGAATGACTTGATGCAATGGAGAGTTCCAACGGTTTTACCATGTTTTACCATTGTGATTGCTTGACTTGTTCATACTTGTTTTGCCTCAACAGTCATGCTGAAGAATCCTGAGGTGATGCTTGAGCTTTTCAAGCTGCTTCAGGGAAAGAACACGGATGGCTTCCGCACTCGACAGGCGATCCACAATCAGTGACACTTGATGGGAACTATTGGGAACTATATATTAGGAACGTGTTTCTTGATGTTTCTTGCGCGTTTGCAATTGTACTCCAGAACTGCCATTGGGAAATGCTTCCAAGATCTTCCAAGCTTTGGACGCTTCTCGAATCTCGACATTTGCTGTGCAGATCGGGCTTGCCGTGAACACTTACACATCCTTCGAAGCTCAGGAGGGCTTCATTGCCACGCCTTGCATGCTCGAAGCACCCTTGCACCAACAAACAGATACAAACTGTGCATGTCAGAGTCATTATACTGTATATTTTATACAACCATTTTTCTTTCTGGAGTCCCCTTGTAAAGTTAGTTGCTAGTGAGCCACGTCAACATGGAACAACCTGCTTCTTTAAGAGGAACGCTTGGCGTTTTTTGAAGACAGATGACAAACAATGACAGATCAACTCTGGAGGAAACTGCTTCGTTTGTCTGTGAGGAGCCTCGGTCTTTCTCCTCAGGCGTTGAGAAGAAAGTGCCACGCGCCTGACCCCTAGCGGCCCTAGCTGCACACGTGGGATGATGCAGACGCCGGCACTGAAGATGGAACTCTCTCACCCAAAGCAAGAAGCGTAACACTTTTGCTCGACAAAGTGTGAAGCGTGTCGGAGAAAATGGTCGCATCGGTCATATTTCTTGGACGCGAGGCAGAAGAGTTGCCTCCCGATGCTTTCGACGATGCAGGAAAAATCAAGGCTGAAACGGGACTTGTTGATGTGGAGGAACTGTACATGACAAGGCCGTGAAATTTGAGGATTACGGCATAGTGATCCCTGCTTGGATTTCAAAGACTGACTGTAATTGTCGTTTCTGATGCGCCTAATGGGCCTGATGAACATTAAAAAAACTATGCTCCAGGCAGAGTATGTCCTTGAAGAAGCCTATGCTTCTTACCCGGAGAAGCATAGCGTGTGGGACAAGCTCTCGGTGCCCACAGGCACAATGACACTGGAGGCAGAGCTTCAAACACCAAAAATCAGAAGAACTATACAGAGCAGCTTGGAGAAAAAAAATATTGCTTGAACTCAGAAGAGTAATTACTTGAATAATATGTTCTTTAATTTTAATTATTACAATATATATATATATATCAATATATATTATTATTATTATTATAATTATAATTATTATTATAATATATTATTATTATTATAATATATATTATTATTATTATTATTAGTATTAATTATTATTATTTTTATTATTATATATATATTATTATTATTATTATTATATATTATTATTATTATTATATATTATTATTATTATATATTATTATTATTATTATAATATATATTATTATTATTGTTATTATTATTAT